>Ga0209404_10002193_pt1 | contig 12282 bp, 7 predicted proteins | sample TroAtlMetagenome_2_FD_187447 | JGI IMG/M metagenome (GOLD analysis project Ga0209404, IMG submission 187447) | Marine eukaryotic phytoplankton communities from Atlantic Ocean - Tropical Atlantic ANT8 Metagenome (SPAdes) (version 2) | ecosystem: Environmental > Aquatic > Marine > Oceanic | place...
GAGGTTACACTCGAAAAATCTCTATAAAGACTGTAGCTCTGTTCCTCCATTGTACCATCGCTTGCCTCGAACTGATGTATCATACGAAATCCCCACTCCTCATTGATACGGTAGTACAAACGAGTATAGAGTAGATTATTACCCCAGCGCCAATCCTCACCGAGGACATTCTCAAAAAACGGATCATAGGGATATCGAACTTTCAACTCTTCCTGTGCCCAGTCGCGTAAATAGCGATGACCTAAAGTTAGACTCCATTTATTATTCGGCAATAAGGAAATCGTATGATTTGACTCGTTGAGTAATCTATTGTTGGGATCGTAACGCAACTCTGATCCTAAAAGCAGCCACGAACGAGGCTTAACTTCCAGATTAGAGTATATATCGTTGAAACGATCCTCATATATACCAGTCTCCAATCGCCAATCGGTAAATAGCTCCCAATTTAAAACATCATCCACCAAACCAAAACGTTTAGTTTGAAGCCTATTCCTAACTCCGATGCGAAGAACATTTCTAGAGTCAATTGTATCAATCGAATTATAATCAGGAAAATCTATTGGCCGCAAACGTAGCGAGTGAAGTTCACGATCAAACTGCGGAATCTCCCATGGCCGCTTATTTGGATCAGGCACAAAAACATAATTAGCCATCGGTTGCATAACATGCCTCAATCCATCGACATCCAAGAATGATAGTTTGGCATCGGGCCATGTATTAGATGCTTTGAAAGAAAACTCAACGCCAGTGTTGAAAACAGATCGATCGAGATCATTCATTTGGCCAAAATCTGAATCATGACTCGATCGAGAGCTATAATGACTGAACCTGAATCCTGCATAAGGAACCACATTGAGCCAATTAAAATAATTACGAGGTAGTAATAACTGCTGATGAGTATCCCCTCGAAAAGCTTCATACCCACTCAAATCTGAATGATCAACAACCGGGCTAAACTCAAAATAACCGATAGAGGTTTCACTTTCGTAGAATATTGGCGTCTCGCCAAGACGTTGGCGCAAACCTGTTACTCGCAATTCGGGCAACCGTTCAATTGTCTGATAAAAGTCATCCACCTGTGGCTGGGCTAAAAGGTTAATGCTGAAATTTTGCCAATGTTTCGCAACCTCAATATGAGATTGAGGCTGTGGATCACGGCGAAAGTCACTCTCAAAAAAATCTCGATTCATGAATTTATCACTCTGATCTTGCAACAATAGTTTAGCAGTAAAGTTAGTCTCAATATTGACAGAGTGGTAAATATTTAATCTATGGCGATCTGTACGATCGGTAAATTCAGTACTACCAGACCGACTCCGAGCTCCTGACTGAGGATCGCGATCATTCAAAATGTAAACTGATGCATCGCCTTGGCCCAAAAGACCGAGATCGTAATCAACATCTAGCCCGCCTGCTAACCCACGCAGTGAACGATAATCCAAATGGGCTGCCCCGCTTAATCGATCGCTCAAGTTCCAATTGTATGACCCCTCAAAAAACATTCCATACCGACTGCGATAGCCTGGGGTAAGACTCCATTGGTTTTGAGGTTGATCAAGTCGGCGCCTGAAATATGGAAAATAAAAAATCGGCACATTACCTGCATAAAAAGTTGCCCCTTTAGCCTCCAAATATTTACCAGGGCTAATACTTAAACTCCGAGTCCTCAACTTAATCAAAGGATCCGATCGGTCATCGGAAGTAAGCAACACTTCTTCCGCTGAATACTCATTGTTATTTGCGTCTCCTTTTATATTGATTCCCTCTACAAAAAAAGGAGACTGACCAGCCCGGAAATTATCCGTTTGCATCGATCGAGTCTGAAAGTTGTAATAAAGCTTATCAGAAGTGAATACCCTATCTTCGCTCTGCAAAGTCACATTACCTTCAGCAAAAATCTCACCAGTGGATTGGTCTAATTGCCCCTTATCAGCAATCACAAAGACACTCTCACCCTGCTCTTTGAAAGTAATACGAAAACGGTCATTCAAGATGACCTTGCCCTGGTTTAAATTATAATCGAAATTCCCAGGCTCAAGAGACTCAATCTCCCATACTGAATCACCATTATTCGCCGATTCAGCTGATAATAAAATATCTGAATTGGCAACCAAGACGAACAAAAATAAAGAAATCCAAAGGCGATGCATCTATGTCCTGTTAGTAAAACAGAGGCGCCTCTTGCTGCCAAGCCGGAGTTGCCGGCCAAAAGGCAAATTCTTAAAGGAAAGCTCAAAGATTTGACAATCATAAGGCACTAAGATGACACTGGCTTTTCCTAATAAAATCTTTTGTTAAACAATCCCATAACCATGAAAAACGTAAGATCTAAATCCGGCTTTACACTAATTGAACTACTGGTTGTCATTGCGATTATCGCAATCCTTGCCGGCCTATTATTACCTGCATTGGCCAAGGCTAAATCAAAGGGCCAAGGAATTTCCTGCCTTAACAATTGCCGTCAACTAATGCAGGCATGGCAACTATACTCAGGAGATTTCGATGAGCGTGTATGTAACAACTTTGGAGTTAGCGAAACTCTCAATTCCATATCTACTAAAAAATTTGACAACTGGGTAAACAACGTCATGACTTGGGGGTCAGGAAGCAGCATTGCAGATCAAAGCGTCACCAATCGTGATTGGGTCAAAAATGGTATTTTAGCAAAATACACCGCTTCAGCATTCAATATTTATCGATGCCCAGCAGACAATTACCTCAGCGTTAACCAATCGCGTGCAGGATTTAATCAACGACTTCGAAGCAACGTGATGAATGCATTCTTTGGCAGGTTCAACTCCGCAAACCAAAGTGACCCAACAAGATTCGGCCGAAATGCTTTGTTACAATCATACAAACAATTCATGAAAACAACCGATGTACCAAATCCAAGCAATACATGGGTTACCCTTGATGAGCACCCCGACAGCATCAATGACGGCTATTTCATCAATGGGCCAAATAGCAATCAATGGGGTGACACACCTGGCTCGAATCATGGAGGGGGCTGTTCATTTGCGTTTGCAGACGGACATTCTGAAATAAAGAAATGGCTTAGCCCAACCACTAAAATACCAGTAAAATACAGATGGGGAACACGCCCACTAGACGCAGATGGTAAAAAAGATTTCCAATGGTGGAAAGAACGGACCGCTTTTGTTCTTTATTAATAAGAGTTGTCAGGGTTGACACCAGATTTTGGTGTGAATAGATTTACGAAATATCTCATCCATAAAATGAAACACTCAAGAGTTATTACTGGTTTTACGTTAATTGAGTTACTGGTTGTAATAGCAATTATAGCTATACTTGCCGGCATGTTATTACCCGCATTAGGAAAAGCTAAAGAAAAAGCACGTCAAACGGCTTGCTCAAACAACTTAAAACAATTTGGTTTATCAATGATATATTATACCGATGATAATGATGACCGTTTACCCCATATGCATGAATGGCTAGTAGGTAAAAATAAGTCCACCCAAAATGTGATTGATGGCAAGAAGCCTAATGGCCAACGTTATCGGAGGGGGCAAGATATTACTACTGGCACACTTTATCCTTATCTGAAAAATCAAGATGTCTATCTTTGCCCGACAGACAAGATAGCCTTCAAGCGGCCAGGCCAATGGAAATTTGACGGGGCCGTAAACAAAGACTTTAGTTATGCAATTAGCGGACCGGGAATGGATGATCGTAATCCAAGAGCTTACAATGCAAAATTCTCTAGCTGGGTCGAACCAGACAAATCATTCACTTTCATGGAAGAGGCTCAGGATGCGCCACTTAACGACGGTCATATGTGGCCCAACACTTGGGATGTTCTAGCCACGCGACATAAAGGAAAGGGAGACGGCTGGGGAGTTAATGGACAAGGAAACCGAAGAGAAGTTGCAGGACTCGGAATGATACTGATGGGAGATGCTCGAGTTGAACCATGGACCAAACAAAAATTCCTAAAATATGGTTATCAAAAAGGTAACAGTCGACTTTGGAAACCATACGGCAAAGTTTCTCAACCAAGCCCATAATTAGTTAGCAGTCGAAAAAATAATTTTCAGATTAACCGGACAGTTGACGTATCCGTCAATTTGACATTTATTGAGCTCCCATTTTTCTTGTATGAACAAAAAATTGTCTCGCCGCACGGCACTCAAATCTTTCGCGGGCAGCACAGCTGCCGTTGGAATCTCACTAAACTCTAAACCACTAGTAAGATCGGCTGAAAAAACAGGTGATCTGAAGGGCAATATTCGCCATTCGGTTTGCAAGTGGTGCTACGGTAGCATTGGTTTGGAAAAACTTGCGAAAAAAGCGGCCGACCTCGGAATGGAGTCAGTCGAACTTCTTGATCCACCTGATTTTCCAACAATTCGAAAACACAAGCTTAGCTGTGCGATTGTTAGCTTTCCAACTGGCACTCTTAAGGACAACAAAACCCGTGTGGGAGGAATTTCACGAGCATTCAACCGACTCGAACATCACGATACATTGGTTGAGATTTATGAAAAACGCATAAAAGAAGTTTCTAATGCTGGCCTCAAAAACCTAATTTGTTTCTCAGGAAACCGCGCTGGCATGGATGATGAAACCGGTCTTAAAAATTGTTCTATCGGCTTAAAGAAAATTTTAGCTATAGCTGAGAAACACAAAGTTAATATAGTCATGGAGTTGCTCAATAGTAAGGTAAACCATAAGGACTATATGTGTGACCACACAAACTGGGGAGTTGAATTATGTAAAACGATTGAATCGGAAAGATTTGGTTTGCTTTACGACATTTATCATATGCAAATCATGGAAGGAGACGTCATTAGGACTATTCGAGATAACCACAAGTATCTTTTCCACTATCATACCGGAGGAAATCCTGGCAGAAATGAAATCGACGAAACCCAAGAGCTTTTCTATCCCGCAATTATGCGAGCGATTCTCGATACAGGTTACAAAGGCCATGTCGGCCAAGAGTTTATTCCTAAGCGCGACGACAAACTCGCTTCACTCGAACAAGGAGTTCGAATCTGCGACGTTTAAAAAATGAGCCTCGACATTTCTTTATCCAAGCGGGACGAGATCACCGCTACGGTAAGGCGTTCTGTTCTAGAGACAAACGTCTACGACATTCACACTCACTTATACGATCCAGCATTCGGTGAACTATTACTATGGGGCATAGATGATCAATTGGTATATCATTACCTTGTTGCCGAGGCATTCCGTCACTTCGAAATTAACTTTAATGATTTCTGGAAATTAACCAAAGAGAATCAGGCTCAGATGATATGGGACTCCCTATTCATTGATAACTCGCCTTTATCAGAAGCATGTCGTGGTGTATTAACTGTACTAAACCGACTAGGTCTAGATACCAACCAACGCGATCTGCCAAGAATTCGAAAATGGTTTAAAGAGCAGAATCCAAGTGAGTATATTACTCGTTGTATGGAATTGGCCAAGGTCAGCAAAATTTGCATGACCAATTCGCCTTTCGATGAATTAGAGACTTCAAGATGGATATCTGGGTTTGAACGAGATGAAAGATTTACATCAGCACTTCGCATAGACCCACTTCTTCTAGAATGGGATAGTATTATTCCTCAACTAATTGAATCAGGCTATGAAGTACAACACGATCTCTCCGGGAAAACAATGGAAGAGGTGCAGCGATTCCTAAGAGATTGGACCGATCAAATGGACGCGGTTTACGTTATGGTATCTCTGCCTCCAACCTTTGAATATCCTGCAAATAATCAATGCTCAAAACTGATCGACGAAGCAATTCTTCCATTTTGCCGTGAAAGTGGACTTGCATTCGCACTAATGATTGGCGTGAAACGTGGAGTAAATCCGGCAATGAAATTAGCCGGTGATGGCCTTGGAAAGCCAAGCCTTATAAGCCTCGAAAACCTCTGTTCAAATAATCCTAATAATAAATTTTTATGTACTTTGCTTTCTAAGGAAAGCCAACACGAATTGTGCGTTGTAGCTAGGAAATTCCGTAATCTTCATGTCTTTGGCTGCTGGTGGTTTACCAATATTCCTAGTGTAATCGAAGACATGACTCGAATGAGACTTGATTTGATAGGAATGAGTTTCACAGTTCAACATTCGGACGCACGAGTACTTGACCAGATTATCTATAAATGGGACCACTCGCGCGATACCATCACCAAAGTTTTAACAGAAAAATACCTTAATCTGGCTGCTACTGGTTGGAAGCCAAGCAAAAGGGAAATTCAGAGAGACATAGATGGACTATTTGGCCAAAACTTTAACCAATTTTTGGCAAAATAAGTCAATCTTCTAAGTCTATTAGGGAAGCACCATATTGACCGAGCGGAAGCCAAATACCAGCTTCAGAGTCACTTGCAACAGCATTAAGATTAAACCATAAGCAACCTCCCACGCTGCCTTTTTCTGAAATGCGAATTGAAGAAGATTCAGAAGTATGAAACAGATAAATATCACGCTGATTATCAATACCTAAAATCATTTCCCCTATATCTGCCAGCTGCTGAATCTCATACTTTGGCTGAATTTCATCAAGCATGGCGAACTTACCCACCTCATCTAAAGCAAAAGACTGCAAGTATGGATGGTTTTCGTATTCAGCAACACCACCTTCCTGATTTAAAACTTTAACCCTCTCTGTAAATGCTAAGAATAATGTACCATCCTTGGTCAAAGCATGCGACCTTGGCCAAGAGTTGGGCTGTTCAATTGAATCAACCAAATGAACTTCCAGTCCATCGTATGAAATAGCATCAAACCAATCGCCGTCCCATTTTCGATCCTCTGTCCAATGTGTCCCATATGTATAAATCAGAGCTCCGTCGTGAGATGTCCCAATCAATGAGCCCGGAATCGCCACCGCATCACGTACAACGGGATCTAATGGATCAGTATAATCCACAACATGTAGCTCATAGCGAGTTATCCAATAACCACGAGGCTTAGGCTCTGGTTCTGGTTTTTCTTCTCCATCATCAGGAATCTCCTCTTCACCATCACTGCTACCATTAGAATCCTTTTGCTCAAGATATTCACTATGCTGACTGCTTAGATACACAAGCCCGGATTCACTGAGAACGGCTTCACTAAAATTCCAGCGATTGAGATAATGCCATGTCAGTGTATTATTTTCATCTTGTTTATCATTCTCCTTGATAGAAAGATTTATATTTGAAGCCAACACTGGCTTAGAAGGAACACTAACATCAAAACAAATTAATTGCCCAGCTCCTCCTCTATAACCTGGCCACCAGATATCGCTCATTCCAATGTCATCGATTTGGGGATCTAACCAACCCCAGTTACGATATCCACCCTTGTTTGACCAAAGCAACTTACCATCATGAGGCCAATTGGCCTTGAATTGATTATTCCATCCCATTTTTTTATCAGTCAAAGATACCTCGCTAATAATTGAAAGTTTCGGTAATTCAGATAAATCCAATACCGTCAGAAAAAGATTCGAGTGGGAATCCTTTTCTTCATTACCCTTTTGCGATGAAGACTCATTATTAACATCTTGATACGCCTTAGTTTGAAGCAAATACAATCTATCATTACGAACTGATGCTCCAGAAAGATAAACCTTTTTGTTTAGAGTAAAATCACTCAATGAGACATCGATATCTGACTTAGACACTACACTCAACGAAGGGCCTCGTTGTTCGCCGTAATACCAATTAGCTCCTCGAGCTAATTGCAACAGATAATCCCCAACAGGAATTATCTGACCTACAACTCGAGCCAACTCAAGCTTCCCTGTCACCACAGGCTTATCTCGATCAGAAGCATCGACCGAAAGTAACTCCTGTCCAGAAATCGACATAATAAAGTCCTGATATTCTGTGGCACGACGCGGCTGCAGTGCATGTTCAATAACTCCACGTTTTTTTAACGTCTTCTGACCTAAGTCTATGATCTGTACCTTTTTTGAGTAACCTCCAGATTCATACCCTTGATATGGCACAAGTATCAATCCCGCATGAGGAAGCACTGTAAATGCCTTTTCGTCATACTGTGCCTCACTCCACGACCAACTATCGCCCATAGTAACCTTATCAAATAATTTAGGACTAGTAACGTCACTGACATCAAATAATGAGACAGCAACCCGCCGTTTATTGTCAGTGTCATCTACACCAATAGATACCAAACGATCGCCCAACGGCTGAATATAAGTCGACCAACCTGGCACCTTCAATTCACCCTTAACCTCCGGATTTCTGGGATCAGAAATATCCACAATCCAGAGCGGATCAATCTGTTCGTAAGTCACGATGTAAACACGATCCGCATCGAACCTAGTAGCAAACAACCTTTCGCCTTTCGCCAAACTGAGCTCGCCTAGACGCTCAGGCTTGGATGAGGTAGCCAAGCTAAAAGTCTCAAGGACTGTCTCCCATCGTGCACGGTTATCCGCTTGATTACGATTAAACGTCTCAGAAATCACTGTCAGAGTGTCATCTTCCAATCGCATCTTAAACTTATCCGCCACACGGCCAGCAGTACGAATGGCGGCTCTCTCTTTCATAGCTCCATCAGGCGCAGAAATATCAATACAACGTAAATCTGTTTTATAATAATTACCTAAGACAGAAGTCGATATGAAGAGAAACTTGTCAGTTGCATATATATCATTGTTATAACCAGAATAAAAAAGGGAATCTTTAGTAACAGACTGGGCTGGGTTCTTTAGATCAAATGACGATATCTGCGTACCATGTTCCCATTGCATAGATAAAGTTCCATCATCATGATGAACCTCTTTTTGACGATAGACCTGCGAAGCAATGTATAGGGCAGTTCCCACCAAACGACTTTCTCTAATGTAGCCCTTAACTGGCATACTACCGACTATAAATGGCGTATCATTACTAACATCCACAATAATGACCTGACTTTCGGCGTTATTATTCCACCAGTTGCAGCCATCCCGAGCCAACAGAATAATATGATTATCTCCCAACATATACATTTGCTCACCAGCTGCAGGCATTGACAATGCACCTCGAAGAACAGGGGAGGACTTATCCTTCAAGTCTATCACCTGCAAACCTCGAAGACGGTTAAAGAAATAAAGCTTATTATTATGAATACTCCATATATCCGATTCCACAACGTCTCGTGACTGATTATCACCGGCATCACCCACTTTATCTGTAGACTCAAAAACATTTCCACCCTCGGGAAGTGGCGAGCCTCCATCTTCATTCAACCTTGGATCTTCATTATTATCCAACTGCTCATTAAATTTGGTTGTACCTTTATAAAATAATGCTGGCAAAATCTCCTTAGTATCGCCCCGAACACGAAGTATCTCATTCAGTTTAGAGCTCGCCAGACGAAAGACCAATTGACCTCCGGTTCCATCTACTCTCTTGATTGCCCTAGGAGCCCAGTTACCACTTTCCAATCGCGGACGACCTTCAAGGGTTACCTTCTTTATTTCTTTAGGCACACTTACAGTAACCACAACTTCAGCACCATCAAAGTATATGCTAATTATCTCTGGCAGTGTATCAGGCGCTGAATCCTTTGGAGAGGCAACAACATTACAAATAGGTAAAATTGAAGAAATACTAAAGAACGAACAAAACGCCGTAATGACCATACAGCCAATGGAAAAATACGAAGTTAAAAAACGGGGATAATTCATAAAGGATTCTAAAACAATAAAATCAAAAGGTGATTAGATTATTCCATCAAAAAACCGTCAATATAATAACACGAATAATTACGTACATTTAGAAATAAAGCCTTATACATTGCTCAACTATTTTAAACCGACATATGGTTATTAATTTGCAAGGTTAATGAGATATTTCTGAATACGATCTCGTTCATCAAAACGCTTTGCCTTCTGGTAAATTTGATGCAAATTCGAACAAATTCGTAAAAGTATCCGCCTAGGGCTTACCGGAAAAAGAAACTCGCTTTCAAATCCGAAGCCGCAACGTTTAAGCCTATCTTCACACTGGCTTTGTGTAAGAAAATTACCCATGTTGAATGGATCCACAAAAATATTGAATGTTGAAGATTGAAGTCGAAGTATAAAATGTCCAGGCATCGCCACCCCCACCAAAGGAAGGCTTAATCTTTTAGCAATAAAAAGATATAAAAGACATAAACTGATTGGATTGCCGAATTTCCGGTCAATTACTCGGTTGAGATAACTATTTTGTGGATCGTAATAGTTTTTTTTATCTCCGTGAAATCCTTCCTCATTAAAAAAAACTCGGTTTATAGCCATAAGAGTTGCTGGAAAACTTTGTTGCGGATCACAGTACTTTCTTACCCTATCGGCATACCCTTCTAAAATCTTTTGATAAGATGCTTGATTGATATGCGGAAATGTAGTCTTCACGAGCGACCAGACACCCTTTTCAAGATTAAGATTTTCACCTCCACGTTTACAAAATGAAATAAAATCAACATCAGCCGACTTACGGTCCAAAAAACTGATCAGCTTCCAAGAACGCTGCCGCACTAGCCTGTCATCACTATCCAATCCTAATCGCAAGCTAGATCGAGCATCCATCCCGCAATTCAATAAAACTAGACGAATAGAACGATATACATCTTGGTCTGGATCGGATAATAACCGAACCAAGGCCGCCTTATCCTCTTCGGAAAGAGGGCCAATATCCATAAGATTTGCCAACTCAGTCTGCATCGACCTATTGACGAACAGTTGAACAGCTGCTTTGCAACTGATCAACTTCATTTTATTCTCAATTTATGAATATATAGTAGTTTTGGCCGAGAAGTTTTGACCTACCCTCGCAGCTAGTATATCAATCCCTGTCCGCATGGGTGTTGCTTGGATTAGGCATTTAGCCACCAACCCTCTGTATCGGGCAAAGCAACATGACAATTACAGGAATCATTCCAGCCCGATACGCTTCCTCGCGTTTTCCTGGAAAATTGCTCGAGTACTTAGAAGGCAAGACAATCCTGCAGCATGTAATAGAAAAGTGCCTTCTGGCTAACATGCTAAATGATGTAATTGTAGCTACAGATGATCCGAGAATTGCCAAAATAGCAAAAGACTTCTGCCGAGTCGAAATGACTCATTCTGATCATCAAAGCGGGACTGATCGTATCGCAGAAGTAACTCAGAGATGCAATTTGGACTCTGTAGTGAATATACAAGGAGACGAACCAATGATCGATCCAGATGTAATCGATAAAGTTGCCGCTTTAATTGATAAAAGCGAAATCTCGACTGCTGCATCACCAATCAAGCTAACTGAAAACTGGAAAAACCCAAATACAGTTAAAGTCGTTATCGATTCATCCAACAAAGCCCTATACTTTTCTAGGCATCCAATTCCTTATTTGCGCGACTCGGGAGACAGCACCATTGACAAGGAATTAACGGCATTCCCTTTTCTAAAGCATATAGGCATTTACGGATACCAAAAGGATGCCCTTTTAAGACTAGTCAACTACCCTGTTTCTTCGCTGGAAAAAGCTGAAAAGCTGGAGCAATTGAGAGCGCTGGAAAACGGGATGTCGATTATAGTAGCAGTGGTTAATCATGATAGTATCGGAATTGACACTCCAGAAGATTTAAAGAACCTTAAAGAACAGTTAAAGACGGAATCGTGAAACATATTTTTGTAACAGGAGGTGTTATTAGTTCCTTGGGCAAAGGTCTGACAGCTGCCGCTATTGGCACATTGCTGGAACGCCGTGGCTTAAAAGTAACAATACAAAAGTTTGACCCTTACCTTAACGTCGACCCCGGAACAATGAGTCCATTCCAGCATGGTGAGGTATATGTTCTGGATGACGGAGCCGAAACTGACCTCGACCTTGGGCACTATGAAAGATTTACTAACGCAAAATTAACAAAATTCAACAATCTAACAAGTGGACAAGTCTATCAACGAGTTCTGGATAAGGAAAGACGAGGTGATTACCTTGGAAAAACAGTTCAAGTAATCCCTCATGTAACTGATGAAATACAAAATCGGATTCGAGAAATTGGAGATAGAAGTGACGCCGATATAGTAATCACAGAAATTGGTGGAACTATAGGTGACATAGAAGGGCTGCCATTCGTTGAAGCCATTAGAGAATTTGCACTCAACGCCGGTTCCAACAATGTTCTTTTCCTTCACGTCACATTCATACCTTTCATCAAAGCGGCTGGAGAACTAAAGACAAAACCTACACAGCAAGGAGTCGCCAAACTAAGAGAAATTGGAATCACTCCGGACATTCTAGTATGTCGCTGTGAGAAACCATTAAATAAAGAATTACGCCAGA
>Ga0209404_10002194_pt1 | contig 12277 bp, 35 predicted proteins | sample TroAtlMetagenome_2_FD_187447 | JGI IMG/M metagenome (GOLD analysis project Ga0209404, IMG submission 187447) | Marine eukaryotic phytoplankton communities from Atlantic Ocean - Tropical Atlantic ANT8 Metagenome (SPAdes) (version 2) | ecosystem: Environmental > Aquatic > Marine > Oceanic...
AAATATGGGTTAATATGTGTACCAGTATATTCAAAGGTGGGTATCTCTACTGCTCGTAAAGTACAGGCAGTTGTTGATACTGTATTTGAAAGGGGTGAACCTGCAATTAGTGTAGTAAGAAAATGATTCCATATAAAAGAGGATCACGTTTAAATAAAATAGGAATGTTCCTAATGTGGACTTTCTATGTTATAGTAATAATACAAGTACTATATGCAATTAGTATTATCCCATTTTTTCCAATTACATTTCTAATGTTACTATTTGGAACATACATATTATTTCAAGGATGGATAGCAAGATGAGTACATCTGTAGTTTTAGTCTCTGGGGGATTTGATCCTATCCACAGTGGACATATTTCATTATTAAGATCAGCAAAACAAATAGCACCTAAGAGTGCCTTAGCAGTTGGTTTAAATTCTGATTCTTGGTTAGCAAAGAAGAAAGGAAAACCATTTATGACCTTAGATGAAAGAATTATTGTTGTAAGAGCATTGCAAATGGTTGATAATGTTCTTGAGTTTGATGATGGTAATGGTACTGCTAATGATGCGATTGCTCAATGCCTTGAAATATATGATAAAGTAATATTCTGTAATGGTGGGGATAAACATAATGAAAACGTACCAGAATTTACTTTCTATAAAGATGATCCTAGAGTGGTATTCAGATGGGGTGTAGGTGGAGTAGGTAAGAGACAATCATCATCATGGTTATTAAAAGAGTGGGATGATAGAAAAAAGAATGATTACAAACCTTCATATTATCAATGAGAGATACAATTTTATTTGGAGATTGCAAGGAGACTCTATGTGCTTTCTTACCAGAAAGTGCAAGAACTTGTGTTACATCACCACCTTATTATGGTTTAAGGAACTATGGTGATGAAGAGAATCAAATAGGACAAGAAGAAAGTCCAGAAGAATATGTTCAGAACCTAGTAGAAGTATTCAGAGAAGTAAGAAAGATTCTTACAGATGATGGTACTCTATGGTTAAACATGGGTGATAGTTATTATAACTATAGACCTGGTAAAGGTCAGGGATTAGTTAAGCAAACTGTATCCAATACTAAACAGGATTTACCAGACAAATGTGCAAGAAGAGGTAATAAGTTAGATGGATTAAAAGAAAAGGATCTTATTGGTATTCCTTGGATGGTTGCTTTTGCCCTTAGAGCAGATGGATGGTATTTAAGACAGGATATAATTTGGCACAAACCTAATCCAATGCCTGAGTCAGTTAAAGATAGATGCACTAAGTCACATGAATATATCTTTCTATTGACTAAGAATAAGAAATACTATTATGACCATGAAGCGATCAAGGAGAAGGCAGTAGGAGAGCGTTGGGGTGGTAATAAACCCATCAACATGAATAACACTAAAGATACTAATAATCAGTTCTCAGGACTCACTAGACCTCGTAAAATGGTCTATGATAAGAGAAACAAACGTAGTGTATGGAAAGTAACTAATAGACCCTATAGAGGGACACATTTCGCTGTATTTCCACCTGAGTTAATTACTGACTGCATCAAGGCAGGGAGTCAAGAGGGTGATATAGTATTAGATCCTTTCATGGGATCAGGAACTACTGCTATGGTTGCTAAATCATTGGGAAGAGATTATATAGGGTGTGAATTACATGAAGACTATGGTAACTTAATACAGGAAAGAGTGCAAGACTTTCATCCAGTTGGTAAAGTGTCACAAGAACCTAGTGTAAATATATTTGATATAGTATAATACAATTATTAAAGGAGGTTTCTATGGTATGTGAAGTAAAACTTTATGTTGCAGGTAGTGTCTTTAATGAGACAGTACATGCTAAGAACTATGATGAAGCAAGAAGGGTAGCACTTGCAAGAAACCCAAATGCTAGGGTAGTATCAGTTAATGCTAAATTCTAAAATGAAAGAAGAACTATTGAAGATGTTAAAGAGTGATGCTTATCGTAAAGGTGAGTACACTCTATCTTCGGGTAAAACAAGTGAACACTATGTTAATTGTAAACCAGTCATACTAAATGGTAAAGGATTATTCTATGCTAGTTGTTTACTATTACAATTAGTTGATGATGATTCAGTATCAGTTGGTGGTTTAACTTTAGGTGCTGATCCTTTGGTGTCTGGAGTAGCAATAGCAGCAGCATTAGATGAAAGAGATCTTAATGCTATCATTATAAGGAAAGAACCTAAAGGTCATGGTACAGCATCACAAGTAGAAGGGAAGTTACCACCTAAAGGAAGTAAGATAACTGTATTGGAAGATGTAACTACAACTGGTGGATCTTCTCTCAAGGCAGTTAATGTTCTAAGAAATCTTGGATACACAGTTGATACTGTTTTATCTATTGTTGATAGAAAAGAAGGTGCTACTGAAGGTTTTCTAATGAATGGTATAGAGTTAAAGAGTTTGTTCACCATAGATGATTTCGATGAGAATGAATAATGAAACTAAGATGGTGTTTGCTTTAGAACATATAGCACACCTTGAAGATTTAATCAAGGGTAATGAGTGGGAAGAATATCTTACTCAATCATTATCAACTATGAAGTATGAATTTATTAGGCAATTAAAGAATGAGCAAGACAAGAAAGGAAAACTACCAGACTTTTTATAAGGATGCTATTAAGAATAAAACTGGTTATGTTACCAAAGACGGATCTTGGGCAGCAGTACCCTTGATGGGAAGTAAAAAGTTTGGTATAATTCATAATGGTGAGTGGGTACACACTTGCAGAAATTATGATTATGCTAGATCATACATACTAAAACAAAATAGGATCAAATGAGTGAAACTAAACAAGAAAAATGGGATCGTGGTAGAACTCTACTATTAGAATCATTATATAAACCTGATAGTAAACTCAGAGGATGTGCTTATAATCAGGGATGTTATGATGAAATGATAGAGATAAGAGATCAGGTTATTGAACTGGTTAGACACATGATAAATCCACATCTTCCTAAACCAAAAGCAGGAGAGAAGACTAATCTACCACCTGTAAAGTCAATCAATGGTATTAGTGTTATTCTATTACATGGAGCATTAGGTAAACATTATATGAAAGATTGGTCAGAGGAACATATTAAAGAATGGGAAGACTGGAAAAAAACTAACGAGGTTTAAAATGGCATTTGATGATGATGTAAAGATCTCTATCAATCTTAATAAGTTGGTAGATACAAGAGCAAGAATCTTGACTCAATATGAAGATTTCTCAAAAGCAGTAGTAACTGGTGAGTATCTTGATGAGAATGATATTGATCGTATTGCAGTTAAGTTAAGAGAAACACTTACTTGGGATACACTCTACTTTATGGTAGATACTGCAATCTATGATTATATGGGTTTAAAACATCCAGATAAACCCAACTATGGTGAGATACAACCAGAACCTGGTAGAGAAGCAATGTTAAATGAAATTGAAAAGAATAAGAAAAAGTTTAAAATTGTTAAGTTGGAATCACAATCATGGACTATTGATGTTCCAGTCAGAATAAGGGACTAGGCATTTCTTTTTGTAAATTGTATCAGCGAATACAAACATTTCTTGCATAAATAATGATAGAATTAGGGGTAACAAGATGATTTAAATCTCTTTGTTATTGTAGTTTATTTGGAGACAATTATGCACAACTTAATTTCATTTAATCAATTATCTGGATCTTATAAAGAAGACACAGAAGAAGATTTACTCACAGAATACTACGAGTGTCTAATTGACTGTGAAGACGACCAACATGTTTGTAAACGTATATGTAAGGAGGTTTTAATTTAAAACGAGTACACGTTAATCAACAAACAAATGATTAAATATCAACACCCACCTTAAATTAGGTAATTCAACCTATAGTAATTTTAATAAATACCCTTGGTAGATACTGAGGGTATTTTTATTTTGAAGGATAAGAAAGCAGCAAAATTGATTATTAAGAGAGCAAAGAAAAATCCAGAATTGTATAGCAAAAAAGAAGTATTTTATGCTAAAATGATGAGGAAACAAATTAAACAAGAAGAAAAGGATGCAGAACAACGATTCTCTGAAGATAAAAAAGAATGATGATGGAACATTTGTGATGGAGTGGGATAAACAAGATCCTAATTGGAAGTTTCTAAACAACTTGACTTCTAAGGAGATACAAGTTATTATGGAACAGGCAATCAAAGATTACAATGACTAAACATAGTGCTTTAACAGGTCTTAAAGATTGGATTGATGAGTGTTTATCAACGGATGTAACTCCTTTGGAAATATACACTACTATTATTAATACTGTCAAGAATAATGCAAGATACCATGAGGTATGTGCATCCCAGAGTAGAACTTTAATTGCAATGTTGAAAAATAGTATTGAAGATTCTAGTGATGTGTGGAGAAGAATCGAAGATCCAAATTTCATTGAAAATGAAAGGTATAATGAAGATAATCCTCTAACACATGATGAAATGATGGAAAATGGATATGAAATGAGTAGTGATGGTTTTTGGATACCTAAAGAGAAGGATATTGAAGAATAATATTGAGTTATATAAAGACAATATAAAGACAACATAAAGATTATAGATACTTTATATAACTATGTTATAATACCAACACATAAATCTCTGTTCCAATGATTAACCTAGACGAACGATACCATGACTACCTATCAAATTCTAAGACACTTAGGATTGATGGTGTTGATGAACGTTTGAAAGGTTATGGTTGGCATTGTGATGGAAACGAGATAAAAGGGTATTATCTGACGACAGAAAACTATAAATTATATTATAATCTAAACGAACAGTTCCTTAGAATGGAACCACTTAGGGAGGTCTTACTAGATGTCTGAAATTAAGCACGATTTAGAGCATGAGGTTTACTTTGATCCAAAGGATCATAAGGAACATATCAATCATGGTATGTTGGAGTACACAGAGGAAGAACTAAAAACTTCTCATGCTGATTATGAAAACTATCATAAAGATGATGTAGTTGATCCTAATGAGGGTAGGATAAATGACTACCATATTAGGCATGAGGATAAGCACTTAGAAATATACTGTGATAACCATCCTGACGCATTTGAGTGCAGAGTGTATGATGAATAGGACAGTTTAACAACCTGAACACACCCCTTGACTTTCCAGTTGAGGGGTTTTATAATATGTTTAGTTGGTGGAACTCCACCACATTAAAATAAATTTCCGAGAGGATTCAAATCATGTTTAAAACAGATGGTTCAGTTCATTATAGTGGAATTGCTAATGAAGGCAAAACTGCTGAAATACTAAATGAGATTAACTATTTTGATAATGAAGTTAAGACAGTTGGTGGAACTAAGCACAAGGAAGATGCTGTTAGTGGTTCACTTAAACTATCTGTAAAGGATAAAAAGAGATTATCATCGGGATCATTTGATTGGTTGAATACGAGTAGATATAACTTTATTTTTGGTAGTCACTTTGATTCATTCAAATTTATGATAAAGAGTCTTCGTGAAGAAGATACTTACTCTCGTCAATATGCAGTTGATGGTGTTAGAGAACAGTTTGCATCCCTTTGTAGTGATGCTTTCGATATTCTAACAAAAGATCAAGTATGTGATCTTATTGCAGATTCAATCACTCATGGTATTGATTATGTTTTTGTAAACGATCAAGAGAATAGTGTTTTATATCAATTTGATCCTAAAGATCACCCTGCATCTAAACTTGCTAGGGAATGTGATTCTATCGAATTAGTATCATCTAAGAAAGCAAAGTCATCACGCAAAGTTATCTTTATTAAGGATGGTGTTAAGTATGATTATGGAATTAGATTGAGAGTTACTTCTAATAATGGAATCAACGCATTTCTTGGTCTATCTAAGTCTAACAAAAACTCTCAAATTGTGCTAAAATTACAGCAGGATGCTGTTCACAAATTAGTGAAAGATCATATTGAATGTGAGACAATTTCTTATGCCTGATATTAAAATACTACAACAATCTGCTGAACAGATGGACAGTATAGACCAGAAATTTGATCTGGTTTATATGGATCCACCTTTCGGATTACAAAGGGATTTTGTTATGTTAGAGGAAGATGGTAAGGAGAAGAAATTCTCTGACCATTGGGATTCATTCGATGATTATATTATATGGTATTCAAATATTGTTATTAAAGCATACTCTAAATTGGATAAGAATGGATGGTTATACTTACATAATAATTTCATTGGTAATGCTCTAGTTCTATCTAAATTACCACCTAAAATTCGTGATAATTTCTATACAAATATATCATGGAAGAGATCTGGTCCGAAAAATAATATTAAAAATGGTTGGGGTAACATAGTTGATTCAATCATGGTTATTAAAAAGGGTAATCCATACTTTGAGGTTCAGTATTCACCATTAGATCCTGTATATGCAGAGAATAGTTTCAAGAATAAAGATGAAGTTGGATTCTATGCACTAGCGAAAGTTACTGGTGAAAAGAGTAGACCATGCAAACAGTATGAGTATAAAGGTTATAATCCACAGTACGGATTTAGAATATCAGTTGATAAACTAACTGAATTGGATAATCAGAACCTTTTACATTTTGGTAAGAATATGATCTATAAGAAGATCTATTCACATGAGTCCAAGGGTGTACCAATACAAAACTTTTGGGTGATGTGTATTTCATTTCAAGGAGTGAAAAGAATAAGAGGAAATATCCTACTCAGAAACCTTTAAAACTACTTGAAAGGATCATCAAATCATCATGCCCACCTAACGGATGGGTGTTAGATCCTTTTTGTGGATCAGGTACAACTGCGATAGCATCCTTGAACCTTGATAGAAATTGTATCACAACTGACGTAAATCCTGACGCAATATCCATAGCACAGGGGTCAGTTGATAAGGTGTCACAAGAAAGGTTTAATCCATTGCTTGATGTACTATAATACATTCATGGGAAACAAAACAGGCAAGGATCTATGGTTGTCTTTGTTCAGCAGAGAAATTACGTCCTGTAAGTCCTAGTTTTTGTTTCTCGCACCATTAACGAGGAGATGGATGTGCCTCTGGGATCGCAACCCAAGAAAGAACTAACATCCGCTAGCATTTCAAACAATTATTAAACTGTCACATCCGTCCTTGTAGTATGACGTAAAACTGCTATACTATAGAAGTTGAGAGATATGTGGTTCTACTGCCCCAAACCTACCGACTAGACTGACTTAGAAGCAGTCACATGATCGTTGGTAGAAACCTATTACTGCACACATAAGACAGATGGTTGAAAGTGGTGGGGGTACAGGTGTAAGCGATTCCCAGTAGGTAAATTTGGGCATATAGGTGAAACCTATGTTGATGCCCCACTCTCTCAACTGCTGCTAGTCCCTTTGGTGGTTTCAGACTAGGAGGCGATAGGAAACCACCATTTTTTTGTAAACCCGACACTAATTTAGTCATGTCTCAAACTTTCGCAGAATTTCTTCTTGATAATGCTGTTAATGGAAATGAAATCCTAGCAGTCCTTGAAGACATTGTAGAAGTAACCGAAGCAGGAGGAACAGATCTATAGACAGTTAAATAAGTGGTATATGGGGACACCCAAAGTCCCCATTTTCCTTTATAATAAGGATGTAAACAATTCAAGGAGATCTTAATGACCGCAACCATGCTTAAAGAGACAACCCTTGAAGAAAGAGTTCTTGACTGGACAGAGCAACTCTGTGTAGCATTAGAAAATCAGTATAGAACTTATCATGTAAGGATGTTGAAAGGAAACCTACAAGGTAATTATCCAGAGTATGCAACGAAACAATTACAAGAAATAGCAGATGGTACTGCTAATTTGATGAAATTTAGAATACAGACAGGTAGAAAGTATTACAAAATCATCCAACAGGATTATGATACATTTCAAAATAGAAATGAGTATCGTGATGGAAGTGTTCATGCTTTTATTGATAAAAAGACTGGACAAGTTTACAAACCTGCAAGTTGGAAGTCACCCGCAAAACATGTACGTTTTGATATGAGAATTATCAAAGAACGTGAAGTTATGTTGGATACTTGCGATTGGTGCGGTGGTTATCTTTATATGAGGTAGATATTAATGTTATACACTATTTTATCGTTAGTTTTAATTGTATCCATAGGGATAATTTACATACTATACAAATACAATCCACATTAAATGAACACTTATCCAGAACATTTGTATCCCAATTTGTATCAGGAAATTCTGAAGGATTATAACTTCAGATTTCCTAAGTATTCACCCATTGATTACCCAAAAATGGATGAACATCAAATAAATATTGATTGGGGAGAAAAAGGAGGAAAGAACTAATGGCGAAAAACATGACTGCAAGGGAGAAATTGCTATTTCTTCTTTCTTTCTTCTGGTTTATGCATTGGGGAGTCAATATAGTAGATTTACTCATAACCAAAATTGCTTATTAAAAAATGTCTCCATTAACTACATCAGGCGATTGGTATTGTGATCTAAAAACAATACTAACATGTGAAGTGTTTAACTTCATGGGTGAGAAGTATAAACAGTTGAAGGATGCAATAGTAGAAGTTAATCAGGTTGATTTAACAAATGAATATGGAGTAGGATTTTGTCAAGTTGATGATAATGGACAATTCTTAATTCATATTCATAATAATCAAGTGCCTACAGAGTATGCTACAACATTAATACATGAATTAATACATGTAAGACAGACCATAGATGGATTAGAAAACCATGAAATGAGGGAACAGGAAGCATACGTCATGGAGAAGATACTTAACAAGGAGTTTTGGGACACTTTAAATAGTGACACATTCTTTAGTACTCCTTGGACAAATATGGGTTATAATACTAATGTAATCAACAAAGGAGACCATTTATGAGTGCTTATTCAAAGTTACTTGATTTTGTAAACTACGTTTGGGATTTCTATGGTGCTGATGATGCACTATATCCAATTAAAGGATTAACTAAACAGGATATATTTGATGCTTTCTTTATATACAGAGATAGAATATTAAAAGGTGATTTAGAGTATGTGCATTGGGAGTGGGGTGATGGTGATAGTGTAGATAGAGAAAGAGTCAGAGATATTATTCTTGAGCAACCACAATTTTCATGGAGTTCTTAAAATGAGTCAAAACATTCTTGAAAGCAACATTGCTTACTGCATTGATTGTTTAAACTTAGACGATGACCACATTGGTGAAATGCTAAGATGTATCGAAAGACTGGGCATCCAGTCAGTTGAGTATTTTTGTGAAGAGTTTGTTTTTATATGTGAAGAGGATGGTGAAGAGGATATAGATGCACTTCATAGAGTACATGATGATAATTATTTAAACATAGCAGACTTTAATTCACTTTATTGGGAGAGTAACTAATGTACGTTTCTGAAGCATTTGGAAGACATTTCTGGGTTGATGATGAAAATCAATTCAGATCTGCACCAAGTTTTCAAGATAATACTGCTGATTTGGACAATTCAGATTATGTATCAGACTGGACTGATTTGGAAGGTGTAAACCTTGATTTACTTCTGAACATTTATAAAACTGAACTTCACAACAAGTGGAATTATGCAAATTCATTATCTTTAAGAGGTGCATAATGAAATTTATTCAAAGATATAAATCACCTAAAGTAATTGGAATTGGTGATAAAGTACGTTATCAAAATAAGATTTATGATGTACTTGTTAATTACATAGTAGGCGAAACTGATCGACATGGTTATACACCAAAAGTTAATCGTACTATCTTAATTGATAACAATGATCGCAAAGTTGTTGTTAATGATTACACAGAATTGGAGATCATATAATGAAATTTAATGTAACTGAAGTTGAGTTTGACTTTGATGATTGGTATGATAGGAATTGGGAGAGTAAACTCACATTTGATGAGGAAATTGAAGTAAGAGATCTTGCACTTGGAGTGTGGGAAGCGGATGATGAAGATGATTTAATTAAAGAAGTAACTAATGCATCTGGTTGGTGTATTCTAAAAATTGATTATGAGGTACAATTAAAATGAACATACTTAAATTAACTGATGTTGAACTTGTAGCATTACAAATGCTATTTGATAGAGAAGGAGAGATTAGTTGTGAGTCAAGAATGAATGATGATTATTACCCAAATGGTAGACCACTATCAAGGGAAGAAGTCATTTTTGGTAAGATAAGTTCTAAAGTAAGTACATTACTTTGGAAAGATAATAGAATACCAGTAGGTAAAATTGTAGGACAATTAGTAAAATGAGCAACCCAACAGAACAATTACATGATGATCTTAGAAGAGATAAGATTATTAATGAACTGCGATTCTTAGCAGAACAATTAAATGGTGAACTAACCACTTCTACAGCATACGACAGTACAGGGTATGAGTGGCGAAAAATAACTATAGTGTATGATAAGAAAAAAAGAAAATGAAAATAGCATTAGTTATTGCATTGGAAGATGAATCACAGGGTATCAATGGGTATCCTGTTTATTTGAGTGGGTGTGGTAAGGTCAATGCGACCATTGCGACCATGAAAGCAATCTATGATGGTGCGGATCTCATTATAAATTATGGATCTGCGGGTGCTATTACTGATATAAAGGGTCTTGTAGAGGTCACAGGGGCAGTTGATAGGGACATGGATGCAAGAGCATTAAACTGTCTATTGGGTGAAACACCTTTTGAGAAGGGTGTTTTAATAGGCACAGAGACCATAGTATGTGGTACTGGTGATAGTTTTTCTACCAGTAAACCAGAGATAGAATGTGATATTGTGGACATGGAAATGTATGCTATTGCTAAGACCTGTAATAAGATGGGTGTTGAGTTTAGAAGTTTCAAATACATATCTGACCATGTAGAGCATGATGGGAATCAAGACCATTGGGATGAAAATAAGCATAGAGGTAATATACTATTCCAAAAACTGTTAGAAAAGGAGTATGGTGAACCAGTTGAAAAGGTGTCACAAAGTAGGGTTGGAAAAGACCTAGACCTGTTATAATATAAGAGTAAACAACAAAGGAGTCTTATGAGTGCTGAAACTAAAAGAACACTAACTGTCTCTGAAGCAGAGGAATCTGTACTTGTTGAAATGGTTATGTTCTTCAATGATATGGGTTGGATCAATGAAGAGTCACAAACTGAATATGATTCTCTTGTTGAAAAAATCTGTGAACCTGCATTTTGGGAGTATAACTAAATGACTAAACCAAACTTAAATGTTGCCCAATGGGAACACCTAAAAGAGCAGTTTGTTGAATTAATTGTTGATGGTATGGATTATAAGACTATGGAACAGTATGTTACCGAACAACTTACAAATTATTATGATGGACTATCATACCATGAACTGAGAGAAGAAGTTAATAACCATGATGAAGAATTATTTGATGAGTTAGTTGATAATGTAACCCAACAGTATCCTAAACAACTTAATGCCTTTGGAGGTTAAAATGAATCAATTTCGTGTAGAATGTTCTGAGGTTACTTACTTCACAGTTATAGTTGATGCAGAGACCGAAGATGAAGCAATGGAACTTGCTCATGCTAACATCAATTCATTTCCAGTAGAAACAGAATGTGTTTCAGAGTGGACTATTGAAACTGTGGAGGAAGTCTAATGACCAAAGAAATGCTATTTTTATGTGATGTCTATACCAACTGGTGTGACTCACAAAATCTACCAAATTTTTATAGTGCTGATGATCTATGCTATGGTAGAGACACTAAGGACAAACTAACACTTAAACAAAAAAATTGGTTAGAAACCTTTATTGATGTTTGGGAAGTTATTGACCAAAATACATAGGAGAATTATGAAGGAGTACATTAAGGACATTCCCACATGGGAGAAGGCATATTTAAAAAAGAACCGATCTAAATTAAATGCACGACAAATTGAACTCTTAGAGGGTGCAGACATCAAATCACATGAGGGTATGATATTTGGATCCATGTATGCAGATTGGAAAACGTGGTATGACCAAGATTAAATGGATTCTCTTTTATACTCTGGGCATTACTTTTATTATAGGTAGTAATGTATGGTTAGCAAAGAGGGACGCACAACTTTTCGACACTTTTGATTATTATGACCAAAAAACTATTCAAACCAACTAAGACAGTTAATCGTTATACCAGAGCAGGGTACAATGGTAAGGTCATCACTTGCCCCAAATGTAGAAAGTCATTTCCTGTATTCCATTTTAGTTGGAGTGCAATCACTTGTATTCATTGTAAAGAGTCAACAGAGAAGAATGAATGGATTATAGCAGAG
>Ga0209404_10002202_pt1 | contig 12246 bp, 12 predicted proteins | sample TroAtlMetagenome_2_FD_187447 | JGI IMG/M metagenome (GOLD analysis project Ga0209404, IMG submission 187447) | Marine eukaryotic phytoplankton communities from Atlantic Ocean - Tropical Atlantic ANT8 Metagenome (SPAdes) (version 2) | ecosystem: Environmental > Aquatic > Marine > Oceanic...
TTGAATAGGGTCAAAGCAACTACCATCGTGTAGTGCTATAAAAGATAACCCAGCCTTAGAGTCGCGGCGTGTTCTTACCCAACCTTTAACGGTTACCGATTCGCCAACTGCGTACTTACCTTTAAGTACGTCGACAACGGGCGCATGCGTCATGTTAATTTCTCCGTCTCACTGATTTATGCTGTTTTGTGTCATTGTCCACAAGCAACAACAATGTGCATTTGCACTAATAATGGTTTTTACGTCAATCTTTTGGATTTTCTGCCGATAATTCAGCATGTTTTAGAATTTTCATCCTGAAAAAGCGAGATAGCACCTAGTCATTTCAAAAACGCGAGAATGGCGTTTACAAAAAGACTAAAAATAAATACCGCTAATCACGCATAATCCAATAGCACGCTAGTATACTCAACCTAAAGCGGGATGCCAGAGAACAGAGTGACAAATGGGAAATAAATATAATCCGTACGGTGTTGAAGAGCGACGTTCAAGGCCTAGAACCGAAACAAATTTCTTTCGCGTGATGCTGGCCCTCAATGTAATAGGTTGGTTGGCACTAGTAGTAACCTTGGTTCTATTTCATTTTGCTCGCCCCGACTTTATCAGCGGTGTTCAAGAATACTGGGGCATTGAAGGCGACACAGGGTGGTCGGCTGAATATGTAAAAGCCATGCAAATCATGCTGCAAGTATGTTTGTTGGTAAGTTTGGTTAGTATTGTAATGCGCGCCCGCCGCAGCAGGCGGCAGGGCGATCAGTTTGGTTTTAATTTATTCGTATTGGCCAGCATAGCTGTTATTAGCCTTATTACGCTGGCCACTACCATGGGAGCCGCTACATAAAGGCGATGCTAATGAGCCAATAAGTGTAAATGGCGTAAGCTGCCACAAATGCCCCTCCTTCTACTCGGTTTAAGCGCCCTTGACGCTTGTAGCCAATGCAAAATACAAACAGTGCTATTGTAGCTGCCAACATTACGACAACATCGCGATATAAGAAGTCAGCACTTACCGACATAGGCTGAATAGTACCTGCAATACCTACCACGGCGAGGGTGTTGAACATATTCGAGCCAATAACATTTCCCAAGGCCAAATCGTGCTCACCTTTTTTCACTGCGATAAGCGATGAAGCAAGTTCAGGCAACGACGTACCAATTGCAATAACCGTTAAGCCAATAATAGTATCGCTAACGCCAAAGAAGGTGGCTACTTCAACAGCACCCCACACTAACATACGAGAGCTGGCTACTAGCAAGAGTAGGCCCGTAAGAAGCCATACTATATGGGTTTTGATTGTACCTTCAGATGCATTTATTTCCTCACTGTATTCATCGGCTAGTTTGTCTTTACTGCCTTGCATCCCATGCCAAATACTCCATGAAATAAGCAGTACAAACAGGCCAAGTAATGAGAAAGCATCATCCTTTGATACCGATTGGTCTAGCACCTGCCAAGAAGCGAAAAAGGTAATACCCAGTAATACAGGAATTTCCTTTTTAATAATGTTCGATTTAACCGCTATAGGGCTGATAAGTGCGGTTAATCCTAAAATAAGCAGTATGTTAGCAATGTTCGAGCCGTAGGCATTACCTAAAGCAATACCTGAATTACCTTGAATGGCAGCGAAGATAGAGACAATGATTTCAGGGGCTGATGTTCCAAAACCAATAATCAGCATACCAATAAGAAGCGGGGACACGCCAAAGTGATTGGCAACGGATGCCGCGCCACCCACAAATTTCCCTGCACTCCATAGCAAAACCGGCAGCCCAATAAGAATGGCTAAACTGGCTAATAACATACAATCTCCTACTTGTTTCTCTGAAATCTACTCGCAGTATAAATTATAAAAAGTTAAGTAAAAACAACAGTATTCTTAGGCTGTTTCCTTGTTTTAGCTGAGCTTCAATCACCGTCTAGCGCTTTTAGCGAGCGACTGCGCTTCGCCATAAATAACCCTGCGAGATAGATTAGTTTTCGTTGTCTTAACGATGAAAAAAAGCCGTGCTCAATTCACTTTGCAATTTTCACTTTCGGCGTAAACTTAGCGCCATTCTTACTTGAGTAGTGGTGAGCATTATTCTTAATGCCGCACTTCTCGAATTGTAACTTACTTAATATTATTTAGAAGCGAATTACATGCACAATACGTTGATTGTGGCTGACGATGTTACGCCATTTAGCGAAACAGCGTTAACGGTACTTACCTTTCAAGATTACTTGGCGGAGTTTCCGAAACTTAATGAACCGAAAATACGGGTAATAAACCTGTGTGACACTACCCGCTATTTAAGCCAAGGGTATTACTGTTCATTGTTGGCGCAGGCGCGTAATCATTTGGTATTACCCGGCGTAAATACCATTAACGACCTTCGACTAGCAGAAGCACGTAGTGTAGATAGACTACCTTTTGCGTTGTCGTTACCCGTTGATGAAGTTGATATTCCTGCTTCGCCTTTATTGGTACTTTTTGGTGAAGTTAAAGATCAGCGTTTTAAGCGAGTTGCCCGTCAAGCGTTTGAAAAGTATCCATGTCCGATTTTACTACTTACCCTGACAGCGACTGATTCCCATGCGAACAAGAAGATCAGTAAAAAAGTAAGTGGCAAACACAACGTAGTTGGCTTTGCTGATATTGCGGCTAAGCCTTTTACTGCGCTAGATAGCAAACAACAGCAGTTGTGTATTGCTCAGTTAGAAAGCTACACCACGAAACAATGGCGTGCCTCTAAAGCAAGTAAACGCACTCGTTGGGATATGGCTATTTTAGTTAATCCTGATGAGTCGACGCCACCTAGCGACGAAAAAGCGATTCGCCACTTTGTAAAAGCGGCTGAAAAGGTGGGATTTAGAGCCAATGTGGTTTCACGTTTATCGCCTGAAGATTTGGGACACTATGACGCGTTATTTATTCGTGAAACTACGGCAATAGACCATCACACCTATCGTTTAGCCAGAGCGGCTGAGCGAGAAGGGGTGATAGTGATGGATGATACCCAGTCTATATTGCGCTGTTGCAACAAAGTGTTTTTACAAGATGCTTTTACGTATCAAAAAGTACCGGCACCGAAAGCTATGTTTGTGTCGAATTCTGATGATGAAACCTGCGATAAGCTTATAGAGGAGTTTGGCTTACCTTTGGTACTGAAGTTACCGGAAAGCTCGTTTTCTCGTGGTGTGCACAAAGCAGAAAACCGTGATGTGTTAAAAGCACGCTTGGTTGAAATGTTGGCTGAATCAGCCTTAGTGCTGGTTCAAGAATACATCTTTACCGAGTTTGATTGGCGTATTGGTATGTTAGGCGGTAAGCCGATTTATGCCTGTCAGTATTTTATGGCGCGTAACCATTGGCAAATATATCACCATCAAGGTGGGCGTTTTTCATCCGGTGGCTTTACAACAATGCCAACCTTTGAAGTACCAAAGCCAGTGCTACAGGCAGCAATTAAAGCAGCAAAAGTAGTGGGTGATGGCTTATACGGCGTAGACATCAAGCATTCTGGCAATCAGGTATACGTGATTGAAGTTAACGATAATCCAAGTATCGATGCTGGGGTGGAAGACAAATATTTGGGCAAAGCCTTGTATGAGTTAATTATGCAGGAGTTTGCTGACAGACTAGAGCGACGAGGTCGATAAGCATGAAAGGTGCACTTGCGTTTGAAAGCAGTGGGCTGGCGCCTGAATATAAAGGTGATCGTGAGGCTGAAATGAATACAGCTAAAACCATTCAGTTGAGAAAAGCCACGTTAGAGGATGTGAAACAAATACAGCACATCGAAAACACGTGTTTTAAAAGCGATAAGCTGAATGTTCGTCGCTTTCGATTTTACGTTACGGCTAAACATGCTGAATTTTATATTGCCGAGCACCACACCGCACAAGGAATTACCCTAGCGGGTTATGGATTATTGTTACTTCGTAGAGGCACGCAACTCACCCGGCTGTATTCAATTGCGGTGTTACCAGAAGCCCGTGGTTTGGGAATAGCTGAAAAGTTAATAACAATATTAGGGGAGCAGGCGTTAGCCAAGGGAAAGCGCTTTATGCGCCTAGAAGTGTCTGCGGACAATAAGGGCGCTATTTCACTTTACCAACGGCTAGGTTTTAAACAGTTTGGTATGTACGTTGATTATTACGACGACCACTCAAACGCGTTACGTATGCAGAAGGTATTGGTGTCATCGAAAGCCATGTCTCATGCTATATACCCTTGGTATCAGCAAACGACTGAATTTACTTGCGGGCCATCGGCATTAATGATGGCCATGTGTTCATTGCAAAAAAAATGCGAAATGAACCAGCAAAAAGAATTGGCGATTTGGCGTACAGCGACCACAATATTTATGACGTCAGGCCATGGTGGCTGCCACCCTATTGGGTTGGCGTTGGCGGCGCAAATCGAAGGGTTTACCGCAGAGGTGTTAATAAACCAGCCTTTGCCGTTATTTGTAGATGGCGTAAGAAGTGAGCATAAAAAACATATTGTTGGGCAAGTAGAAGCAGACTTTTTGCATCAGGCGCAAAAAAGTAAAATGGCTATTACTACCGAAGAGTGGCGAGTAGATACCATTGAGCAAGCGCTAGATGCTGGCAAAGCGGTGGTGTGCCTAATAAGCACTTATGCATTTGATAAGAAAAAAGCACCACATTGGGTGGCTATTACCAGTTACGATGAGCAATGTTTTTATTTGCACGATCCGGATGCTGACGATGGCGATAGTCAAAACGAGAGTCAGCGTGTTGAATTTCAACACATTCCGGTGGCACGAGACGACTTTGTTCGTTTAGCCAGTTACGGTACACGTAAAGTCCGCACACTGGTGCTGCTGTCTACAAAAGCTGCTATCTAGAGAACTGCTCGTTAAAGAATCGCTGCTTGAAAACTTATTTCTAAAGCCTCTGTAACTATACAGGAGTAACTGAGTAGCCAAGATTGTACTAACAATAAAAGGCGCGGTTTTTTCATAAAGCCAAGGAACGCAAACTTAAGGTCGACTTAAAAAGCCTAAGTTTAAAAGCCTTGAGTTAGGAAAACGAAGCGCCTTTATTAGTGCCTTACCTGTGCAATCGTTACTTCTTCATTCAACGCGTTCAAGCGGCTAACTAAACCTGATAGTTCTTTAACTGAACCAGAGTAGGCGAGGTGCTTGCTGGTATGTTGGCCTTTTACCGCAGATTTAAAAATGGCTGTGCTTTCGAAGCAGGCTGTTTTCTTGTCAAGTGCGTCCCACTCGGTCTGAAGCTCAGTGGGAATGCAATGACGTTTTGCACTAATTTTGTCTTTTATTTGCAACACTTTCCCAATAAGTAATTGTGCGTCAGTAGGCATGATTATTCTTCCTTACTATTTAACTAACTATAATATTTACGTTTTTTTGTAATTGGCGCGATATTTTTACGCTAAATAAAGAAAACTCGTATTAAGGTTATTGCATGGAAAGTGCCAAATTTGCATAGAAGTTATTCAAAGCGCATTTTGGGCTGGGAAGGGGGCAGGCTACAAGCCAAGCACATTAGCGATAGCTAGCGTGCTGAGGCTTGTGCTTCAAGTGCCTAACTTGGCAATAGCAAAGATAAGGGCTCCACAATAATAAATTAATCAGTAAAGCAGTAATAAAGCTGAAAATAATTGATGATGGGGTAAGTGGCACCGAAGGGCTGAAATTGCCTAATACCTTCTGCAGCGTAGGCGCATTTGATGGAGTAACCATATACCAAGCTTTTTCATAATAATGGCCGTGCTCAAGAGTCTTGATCCCTTGTTCTATATGGCTAAGCTTGGTGAAAAGCGTTGATTTACGTTCTGCATCTGCGCGTACTACAGCTTCACTATTTTGCTTTAACGCATTTAACATAGCGCCTACCGATGCGTAGCCATGTTGCGCTGCTAACGCCGACATGGCAGAAACCTCTTCGCGGGTGGCATCGTAATAGCCGCTCAAATACTGGCGATAGTGGTCGGCTAAAATAGGAACCTGTAGTGCTGCAACAAATAGGGTTGCGAAAACGACTTTATCAAAAATGCGTGTAAACATATAAATGACTGACCTAGAGTTATTTTTCAGCGATTAAGCGGCGTAGAAATTACGTTAGACCAGTCAAAACATACCTTTTTACCCTACATTTATATCTCGTTTTTCGCCTTGCCCTTATACCTTGTTTCCTTACCTTAAAGCCTGGCTAAGATAGGTATAAATAGCGTGGGTGAGTTTGCTCAGCTGGTCTGGGCTAATAATGTACGGAGGCATAATATATACCAGCTTACCAAAAGGCCTTATCCACACGCCTTGTTTAACAAAATGACGCTGAATATCGGCCACGTTCACAGGGTGTACAGTTTCAACCACACCTATTGCACCTAGCACTCTAACATCGGCTACAGTCGGTAAACTGGCACATTTTGACAGCTCAGTGTGTAATTGTTTCTCAATGGCAGGGATTTGTTGCTGCCAGTGATTTTCGTTTATTAATGACAAACTGGCATTAGCCACAGCACAAGCTAGAGGGTTACCCATATACGTTGGGCCGTGCATGAATACACCGGGCGAGCCTTGGCAGACACCTAACGCCACGTCTTCAGTACATAAGGTGGCCGCTAAGGTCATATATCCGCCGGTAATGGCTTTACCTAAACACATGATATCGGGTGAAATGCCCGCATGCTCACAGGCGAATAGCTTGCCCGTTCGTCCAAATCCAGTCGCAATTTCGTCGCAAATTAGCAGTACATCGTAGTTATCGCAAAGTTGGCGGCAGCGTTTTAAATATTCAGGGTGATAAATGCGCATACCACCCGCACCTTGAACAACGGGCTCTAGTATAAGCGCCGCCATTTCTTGGTGATGTTTTTCGAACAGTTCGGCTAAAGGTAAAATGTCGTCTTCACTGAACGTCTGGCCGAAACGGGTTTGCGGAGCAGGGGCAAAAAGCTGTTTGCTAAGTACACTTTCAAACAAGCTGTGCATACCGTTTACTGGATCACAAACCGACATAGCCGCAAAAGTATCGCCATGATAGCCATTGCGAGGCGCTACAATGCGCGATTTTTCGGGGCGGCCTTGGCAAGCCCAATACTGAATGGCCATCTTAATCGCCACTTCTACTGAAACCGAACCAGAGTCGGCTAAAAACACCCGTTCAAGACCGTCAGGTACCATTTCTAATAGTGTGCGGCATAAATCTACAGCTGGCTGGTGGGTAATACCGCCAAACATAACGTGAGAAAAAGCGTCAATTTGGCTGTGCGCCGCTTGGTTTAATACAGGGTGGCTGTAACCATGAATAGCCGCCCACCAGCTTGACATGCCATCAACCAATACCTCGCCGGTTGATAGGGTAAGCTCAACCCCTTTAGCGCCAACCACTTCATAGCAAGGCAGTGGGTTCGTTGCTGAGGTGTAGGGGTGCCAAATGTGTTTTTTATCAAAATCTATATTGTTCAAAATTCAACCGTTAGTAAAGCTTTTGAAATGGTCAGAGTTGACAACTCGTGTTTGGAGCATAGACTAAGCCAGCATTCTTAATTAGTAAAGGACAGTCAATGACTCTGGCTTTCGCGCCTGACGCGCAAAATAATACAATTCGTCACGATTGGTCACAAGCCGAAGTAGAGGCGCTTTATGCCTTGCCATTTAACGACTTGCTGTTTCAAGCACAAGTGGTTCACAGACAACACTTCAATCCAAACGAAGTACAAGTAAGCACCTTGTTGTCGATTAAAACCGGTGCATGCCCGGAAGACTGTAAATACTGTCCACAAAGTGCGCGTTACGACACGGGCTTAGAAAAAGAGCGTTTGCTTGAAATCGAAAAAGTGATTGAGCGTGCCAAAGAAGCCAAGCAAGTGGGCTCTACCCGTTTTTGTATGGGGGCCGCATGGCGTAACCCACGTGACAGAGACATGCCTTATATTGTAAAAATGGTGGAAGAGGTTAAACAACTTGGCCTTGAAACCTGCATGACCCTTGGTATGTTAACCCGCGATCAAGCGGTAGCCCTCAAGCAGGCTGGTCTAGATTATTACAACCATAACCTTGATACCTCGCCTGAATACTATGGCGATATTATTACCACTCGTACCTATCAAGACAGACTAAATACCCTTGAAAATGTACGTGCAGCGGGCATGAATGTGTGTTCTGGCGGTATTGTAGGTATGGGCGAAACCGCAGGCGACAGAGCCAGCTTGCTAATCCAATTAGCAAACTTGCCTGAGCAGCCGCAAAGTGTACCTATTAACATGTTGGTTAAAGTTAAAGGTACGCCTCTAGCCAGTTTAGAAGATTTAGATTACTTCGAGTTTATTCGCACTATTGCGGTAGCCCGTATCATGATGCCTAAATCTCACGTGCGTTTATCGGCAGGTCGCGAAGCCATGAATGAACAGATGCAAGCACTATGCTTTATGGCCGGTGCGAACTCAATTTTCTACGGTTGTAAACTGCTTACTACGTCTAACCCTGATACCCACGAAGACGTCATACTGTTTAAAAAGTTAGGCATAAACACAGAACGTACTCGCGATTTTTCTGATGAAGCGCATCAGCAAGTATTAGAAGAAGAAATTGCGCAGCAACAAGAACAAGGTTCTGATGCTAGCGATTTATTTTACGATGCTAGCGCGCCGCGTAAACAAAAACAGCAGCCCGCGGAGGCATAATGGCCTTCGATTGGCTTGAAGCCCGCTTAGCCGAGCGGGCTCAGCAAGGATACTTGCGACAGCGAGTATGTCAGCAGTACGAAAAAGACAACATCATCTGCATTGATGGTGAGCACTATTTAAATTTTGCCAGTAATGATTACCTTGGTATGCGTCACCATGAAGGCGTATTGCAAAGCTGGGTAGAAGGCTTGGCACAATTTGGTGGTGGCAGCGGCGCCTCGCCCTTGGTCACCGGTCATACCCAAGCGCATTTAGCGCTAGAGGCTTACATTGCCGACGGTCTAAACCGAGAAGCCGCATTGTTGTTTAATTCGGGGTTCGCGGCTAACCAGGCATTATGCATGGCGCTATTTAGTGGTGCTCATAATCAAGGCGCTAATAATCAAAGTGCTAGTAATCAACCCCCAAGTGCCGCGGCCAGCATTAAACATTCCGGTGAAATTTTTGCAGACCGGCTTATGCATGCCTCCTTCCTTGAAGGTGCTATGGCAACCAAAGCCAAGCTGCGTCGCTTTAGGCACAACGATTTAGCTCACCTATCCAATTTATTAGAAAAGGTTGATACCAACAGTAACAGTGACAAGTTGGTCGTCACTGAGGGGGTATTCAGTATGGACGGCGACAGCGCCCCCCTTCGTGATATGGCGGGTATAGCGAAGCAACACAACGCATGGCTGATGGTAGACGATGCACACGGCATGGGCGTATTAGGTGAAAACGGATTAGGTAGCATTGAAGCGCAAGCGTTATCTCAATCAGATGCACCCATAGTGATGGGCACCTTTGGTAAAGCCGTAGGAACCGCAGGCGCGTTTATTGCTGGAAGCCAAGCGCTAATTGATTACCTAGTAAATTTTGCCAAGCATTACGTGTACTCCACGGCCATGCCGCCAGCCCAGGCAGTAGCAACCTTGTATTCACTGACGCACATTGCTGCAGATAGCAGTCGGACAGACGCGTTGAATTACAATGTTGCGTATTTTCGCGAACGCTTTAGCGCCCAAATTGGGGATGATCGAAATGGCGATTTACAACTTGCGAATTCAAATAGCGCAATACAGCCCATTATTGTAGGCAGCCCTAAACGCGCGTTAGCATTAAGTGATGCCCTTAAAGCGCGTGGCATATGGATACCTGCTATTCGCTATCCTACAGTACCGAAAGGGGAGGACCGATTGCGTATTACCCTAAGCGCTACCCATACCCAGCAAGACATAGATGTACTTGTTGATGCTATTGCCCTTGCGATGGAGTCGATAGCATGAGTCCGCAATTTTTCGCTAAACAAGTGCCTAAGCAGCTTTCCCAAGAGCTCATGCAAGAGCCCATTCAAGAGCTAACACAGCAGCTTTGCCACCAAGGCGCTGTTGCAGTCCATTTAGATGCCCATTCCAATCTTGAATTAGCCCTTCAATCAGAAAGCGGAATAAGTGAAGCGGTTGTTGCGAAGCAATTTTCAAAAGCCGCAAATAAGTACGATAACGAAGCACATATTCAGCGCGAAATTGCGCAGGCAGGGTTAAACAATTTACCTAACGCCCTGCACGGCGAACTACTTGATATTGGCTGTGCTACGGGAACTCATAGCCACACGTTACAGCAACGTGGCGCAAACGTTATGGGGTTAGATATTGCGCCAGGTATGGTGCATATAGCACAAGCTCGCTTCCCTGATGTTGATTTCAAACAAGGTTCAGCACAGTCGTTACCGTTCGAAAGTAGTAGCTTCAGTTCTGTTTTTTCTTCTATGGCATTGCAGTGGTGTAACAGCCCACAAACAGTAGCCAGCGAAATTTACCGCGTACTTAAGCCTTCAGGTATGGCAGAAATTGCCATAATGGTTAGTGGTTCTTTTGCTGAACTTCATAAAGCGAGAAGTATTGCTCAATTACCTGCTGCGGTAACAAGTTTGCCCGAAGCACAGTTGTGGCTTAATTCGTTCCTTGGGGCAGGGCTGCGGGTTAGCCGCCTTATCAATAGAGATTATGTTGATGAGCACCAAGATGTACTTTCCTTGCTTCGTTCAATCAAAAACGTAGGGGCAGGAGCTACAGGAGCTAAGCAGCAATCGCTGTCACGTAGTGATATTAAGAAGTTATCGTTAGCCTATAAAAATATTAGTGCTGTCGATGGCGTGCTACCGCTTACTTACAAAGTGTGTCATTTCAGATTAGAGAAACCATGAAGCAGTATTTCATTACCGGAACCGATACCGAAGTAGGTAAAACCTACGTTACCTGTCACCTACTAAAAGCCGCTGAAAGCTTTGAAAAAACAAGTTTGGGTTACAAACCTATTTCGGCAGGCTGTGAAAAAGTGGGCAACGACTGGATAAACGAAGATGCATCAGAAATTCAACAAGCAAGCAGCATTAAGCTTCCTATCAGTACCATCAATCCTATTGCTTTTTTACCACCCATTGCACCGCACATAGCCGCAAAAGAGGCGGGGGTTGAATTAACGAGTAATGCAGTGATTGAAGGACTGGTTCGCCTGCAACAAAAAACACCAGATCTTCTATTAATGGAAGGAGCAGGAGGCTGGCGATTACCGTTAACCGATACGCTGTTTCTGTCAGATGTAGTGAGCGAGCTAAAAATGGATGTTATTTTAGTAGTGGGTATGAAGCTAGGCTGCTTAAACCATGCACTGCTCACCGCGCAAGCTATTCAAAACGACGGGCTAAATATTGTAGGTTGGGTAGCTAACGATATCACCGGTAGTATGTCTCGATACGATGACAATTTGGCTACGCTTAAAAATGCTATGCCAGCACCGTTATTGCTGGAAGTGCCTTTTTCAAGCGCGCCAAGTTCAGAAGCACTACAAACTGCTATTCAGAAGCTCTGTTAAATCATCATTAGGCGCGATTAGGCGCTTTTCATCACCTAAAAAGATAAACCCGCCTTTTTCACCCACTAGCGTTAACTTCTGCTGAGACAAAGAAAGGGCGGTTCCTTCACGAATGGCCACAACAGGTGTGCTGGGATTTAACACTGTAAACTCGGCGAGTCGTTGGTCTCGCGTTTCGCCATTGTGACCAGGCGGATGATAATCGCTGTAGTGCGGATTCAACTGAAAAGGCACTACATTCAGCGCATTAAAGCTTTTCGGCTCAACAATTGGCATATCATTGGTTGTTCGAATGCTTTGCCCGCAAATGTTAGAGCCTGCACTCCAGCCAATATAGGGTGTACCTTCTGAAATAGCGTGTTGAAGTGATACCAACAAGTTTTGTTGGTATATAGTATGCATCAGATGGAAGGTATTTCCGCCGCCTACTACTATAGCTTGATTGTTTACCTTTGCATTATTGATAGCCTGTATAGGGTTATCAAAAGTATGAAGCCCTGTCACATTACATTCTGGCAAGGCTGAAGCGACTGCCGACACATAGTTGTCGTAGCTTTGTGTCACTGCTGCGTAAGGAATAAATAGTAGGTCGCGAATGCTACCTAAGTGTGCAAGAATAAGGCTTCTCGCATGTTCAAGGTACGCTTCGTCGCCCTGACGAGAACTACTTAACATTAATACATGTGCGGTCATTACTGCTCCACAATTTTTTTAAACGGCGTTATTT
>Ga0209404_10002203_pt1 | contig 12246 bp, 11 predicted proteins | sample TroAtlMetagenome_2_FD_187447 | JGI IMG/M metagenome (GOLD analysis project Ga0209404, IMG submission 187447) | Marine eukaryotic phytoplankton communities from Atlantic Ocean - Tropical Atlantic ANT8 Metagenome (SPAdes) (version 2) | ecosystem: Environmental > Aquatic > Marine > Oceanic...
TTGGAGATACAGAATTAAAAAAGCAAACAGTAGCAGTAATTGGGGAGCCTGGATCAGGTGATGCGATCACGGGTGATACTATCCTTGATTATTATGATGGGGCTTCTTCGATGGTAAGGAAAAATAATGGATATGCTGAGATTATCAAAGGCTTTAAAACTGGTGAGGTTGATTTGGCAATTGTTACGACTGAGGAGAATGCGTCTGTTCAGAAAGAAATCGCTGATACCGGTAAGACAAAGTTGCTGAATCTTCCTTTTACTGAATCTTTTGTAGAAAAGAACCCAGATTTTCATATGCATAAAGTCCCCAAAGGATTTTACAGCGTGTTCCCTAATCCCTATCCTAAAGAAGATATTCAAACTATTGCGGTTAATGCCCAATTGATAACCAATTCAGAGGTGAGCGCTTTTATGGTAACGGCTGTCGCGGAGGTTCTGATGGACCCAGAATTTTTATCTAGCAATAAACTAACGGACTTAAGGTTTGGTGGAAATGATTATGCTAGAGCGAATCCATCACTTCCTTTTCATTCAGGCGCTGACCATTTTTATGATCCAGAAATTAAGCCCTTGCTTAATCCTGACTTTGTTGATTCCACGGAGAGCTTAAGATCATTTTTTGTTTCAATACTGATAGCACTGTATTTAATAATTAGATGGTTTCGGTCAAGGAGTAGACAAAAACAAGAGCATCACTTAGATAAATATTTAAGAAGACTTCTCGAAATAGAACAAGAGCAAGTCGAACTTGATGAGAGTGGCGCTAATGGAGATGAGGTAATAGTTCTGGAAGACCTTCTTGATGAGGTGACTAAGTTAAGGAGAGAGGCTTTAGTCTCTTTTAGTGCCAATGAATTCAGAGATGATTCAGGGGCAGAATGTTTTTTATTACTTTCAAATTCCCTTAGCGAAAAGATTAACGCGAAATTGACTAGGCAAAAACTTTGTAGGCAAATAGCTAATTTAGGAGAAAAGCTGGATTAAAGTTCTCATTAATGGGGCTAATCAATGTAAACTCGAGCTAGTAATTAAGCGTGCAGTTGTGATATTAGTGAGATAATGCATTTTATCGCCACCTTTTCTGTTCTCATCTTTTTTTTAATTTTCCATCCAGTCAGTGCAACTGAAAAGAATATAAATTTAAGAGGATCTTATTCTAACTCCTTTAGCCAATTTAATATTAATAAGACGGGTAGAGTTGCTTTCATGGGTGGTTCTATTACGCAAATGGATGGGTACAGGCCGATGGTTTCTAATTTTTTGAAAACCAAGTTTACTGACACTAAATTTGAATTCATTAATGCTGGTATTTCATCTACTTGTTCCACGACTGGAGCCTTTAGATTAAAGGAACATGTGTTAGATAGAGGTCAAGTTGACCTTTTTTTTGTTGAGTTCGCTGTTAATGATGACCAAGACGCTGCGCATGCGAAAAGAGAATGTGTGAGAGGTATGGAAGGAATTATTCGTCATGCTAGAACGGCCCAGCCTAAAATGGATATTGTCGTTACTTATTTTGTGAATCCTCGGATGCTAGATCAATTAAAGGAAGGCAAAGTTCCGATGCCGATAGCGGCACACGAGGAGGTTCTGAAGCATTATAATGTCTCTTCGATTTTCTTGGCTCAGGAAGTGGCTGACCAAATCAGTTCAGGCAAGCTTACTTGGGCTAAATTCGGAGGCACTCATCCTAAACCTGCGGGCAATGCAATTGCTTCTGATATGATTCAAAAGCTATTAACAAATGCTTGGAAGGTAAATTCTTCTATATCAAAATCTGATCATAAAATTCCTGAAAGTTTAATTGATGAAGCAAGTTATTATCGAGGAGATTTCTTATCGCCGAAGAGCGCGTCAAACGAGTCATGGTCATGGTATGTTCCTGAATGGAAGAAGATTCCAGGTGGTTTTCGTAATACGTTTTCTGGTATGAAATTATTGTGTTGTGAAACTCCAAACAAAGAGACTATTATTAAATTTAGTGGTTCTACTTTAGGCGCTTATGTGCTTGCTGGTCCAGATGCAGGTATCATTGAAGTGAGTGTGGATGGAGGCGCTTGGAAAAGCTATGACTTATATCATCGATATAGTCGAGGTCTTCATTATCCGCGAACCGTGATATTTGCTGCAGACCTTAAAGAATCAGACCATACGGCTCGTATTCGAATGAGTGGGAAATCAAATAAGGGGAGTAAAGGTTCGAGTGCGAGAATACTAAATTTTACAGTTAACAGATGATCAGCGGATCAAAGAATTAAATTAATAAGGTAAATGCTAGAAACAAATTTTTCAGCTTTGGATTGGGCCATAGTGGGAGCCTACCTTGTGGGGACTGTTATAATTGGCCTTTGGGTTAATCGCTATATCAAAGGAATGGGAGAATTTCTTGTGGCTGGAAGGTCTTTAAAGACACGCCTTGGGATTGCGACGATGATTGGTTCAGAGCTTGGGCTTGTGACTGCCATGTTTGCTGCTCAGAAAGGTTTTAGTGATGGCTTTGCTGCATTTCATATTGGTCTCATGGCTGGTATAGCAACTATTATTGTTGGTCTTACAGGCTTTATAGTTGTCCCTCTGCGCAGGATGGGAGTCATGACTATTCCGGAATATTACCAAAAAAGATTTGGTAGTCGAAATTTACGAATTCTTGGTGGTTTTATTCTTGCCGTAGCCGGTATTTTAAATATGGGTCTTTTTTTAAAAGCGGGCGCCATTTTTGTTTCTGGAATCACCGGAATCAATGAAGACGCTGTTAAATGGGTGATGACAGCAATGATTCTTCTAGTCCTCATTTACACATGCCTTGGAGGAATGATTTCAGTTATCATAACCGATTATGTGCAGTTTGTGGTTTTATCGATTGGCTTATTAGTCACATGCGTAATTGCTGTGAAAAAAATAGGGTGGTCTACTTTGGTGAAAGGTGTAGACGCTATCTATTCTGATCAGGGTTTTAATCCTTTAATAGCTGAAGGTATAGGCGGTTCATATGTTGTTTGGATGTTTTTCCTAGGGGTAATCTCCTGCGCTGTATGGCAAACAGCAGTCATGCGAGCCTGTGCTGCAGAGAGCGTGGAAGTCGTTAAAAAAATGTATATATGGTCATCCCTTGGTTTTATGATTCGATTTTTAATACCGCAATTCATAGGTATTTGTGCTTTGGTTTATTTTTTCGATTTGGGTTCAGCTCAGCCCTTCTTTGACGAGCAAGGACAAGTGAGTAATGATTCAAACGTGACTATGAAAGCTATGCCTGTTTTCTTGGGTCAACTTTTGCCTGTCGGTCTTTTAGGAATAGTGGCAGCTGGAATGATTGCAGCCTTTATGTCAACGCATGATACTTATCTTTTGTGCTGGGCTTCAGTATTAACTGAGGATGTATTCAATCCACTAAAGTCCTTTAAGATGTCTAATAGACAAAGAATCCGTATGACTAGAGTATTTCTTATATTGATTGCGGCTTTTCTAGTTATGTGGGGATTGTGGTACCCCTTAGGTCAAGACCTTTGGGATTATATGGCCGTGTCGGGCTCTATTTATTTTACAGGAGCTTTTGCGATAATGATGATGGGATTATACTGGAATAAGGCTAGTGTTGTGGGGGCTTATTCCGCCCTAATCATTGGTACTTTCTCTGTGTTGGGGCTTGGCCCCGTACAAGAGTATTTTTCATTAAAAGAATTTTTTAATAGAAACGGGATTGCGGCTCATCATATAGGATTAACTGTTTCATGCCTCGCCATTGTCGGCATGATTATTATGTCAGTTTCATTTCCCAATAAAGAAACCAGCTCTGAGAAAATTTAAGTATAATCAAATATGAATGGATGGATCAATTTTTGGGGCGTTCTGCTTTTAGTGACGCTTGTTATATATGCAGTGCTCGTTATATATGTTTCGATAGGCGGACTAAGTGATATTCGAAAAATGTTAAGGTCTTTATCAAATAAATCTAGAGATGGCTCCGAAATTGAGGAGAATAGCGATTCCGAATTAAAGTCCTGACTTAATTGTTTTGTCGAAGCCTGGTGTTGCTTTAGTCACATCAACGCTAGGACCAGTCATTTTAATGAAAATTGGTCCGCCCTTACATTCAATGATGGATCCTCGCATAGCATAGTTAGGCATTGGAGTTTTTTGCCCAAAAGGAGACCCGCTCATATATGTACCCTTTGCAGAAATTGTCGTGATGGTAGCAGTTTTGATTTTCTTTTTTTCAACTTTTGCAGATAATTCTTCTTTTGGTTCTTTGAATTGACCGATCCAACGGTTTACGTTGGCTTCTGCACTACCTCCACTGCCGGCGCCGAAAAAGAAGACAACTATTTCCACTTTTCCATTTTTAAATTGAGCTTTTCTCATTTTAGAACTTGGAGTTACCGCCGTCCAGGTAGAGGGAACTTCGAATGTTCTCTCAGCGACCTTAAATTGTTTTTGTGAGTCTCCTGCACTTAAAAAAGCAGTGCTCATTAATACGTAAAATAAAACCAATGTTTTCATAATTTTTGAATTGTAAGACTTATAACTCATATGTCAGCACAAACTTATTACATTTAAGTGAAATAGTTCTTTGTTGGCATTGCTTGCGGAAACATAGGATCTGGGCAATGTTCAATCTATGGTAACATCATTTAAGCAGTTGATTGTCATGGCTTTTGGAGTTTTCTATCTTTCTGCGTGTGGAGGCAAAGAGGATTCAAATTCAGTTCAAGCATTGGATGAAGGGAACGTTTCTTCTACATCCAGTCCTGAAAGTCAGGAAGCGAATGTTTCAGATGAATCAAGCGACTCTGAAAATAAGGCAGCAGAACCCAATGAAACCGGTTTAGCAAAAAGGTTTAACGGAGCTAAAAATCCTCCTAGTGAAGGCTCCGGCAATGATTCTCAATCAAATAAGGAGGAGACATTCGGTAGCTTGTTAGGAAAAGCTGAGTCAGGTGAGGCTATTGCGCAGTTCAAAGTTGCAGGAATTTATGAGGCCGGTTCTGATGGTGTACCTAAGAACTTAATAGAAGCCGCGAGGTGGTATAGAATGGCCGCTGAACAAGATCATGCTCAATCGCAGTATAACCTTGGGATGATGTATCAGAGTGGACATGGAGTTGGTGAGGATGCTAATCAAGCCAATAAATGGTTTGATCGATATAACCAGAATAAGGCTCAATAATATTATTGATTTTTTGGATCTTCATTCCCTTCTTTCGAAGCCTGTTGACCTTTTTCACCGAGCTCGACAAGTTTATCGCTGAGTTTTCCTAACCATTTTTTAGCTATTGGTTTTGATGCTCTTAGAACCGAGTCGCTTTCACGCTTAGCGAATTTAAGGATTTTTTCTGTGTCTTCAGCAATCTTTTTTTTATCCATATTTATATTTTTTTAAATATCATGATCAGTTCTAGGAGGATGAATATAATTAAATATTAAATTTGATTCTTTTTCAAAAAAAATTGCGAATATTCTGTGTAAATGATGATATTTTATGAACCTTAGTAAGGTATTATAAAAAATGGATAAGACTGCAGAGTTCGTGCAACTGTGGACCCAGTATCATAGGGATGTGGAGAGGTACGTCTACTCAATGCATCCGAGGGCATCTGATGTGTCAGAAATCGTTCAAGAGGTCTCTGTGAGACTTTGGGAAAAGTGGGATAGTTATGATAATGAGAGGCCTTTCCTGCCTTGGGCCATGAGATTTGCGTTTTTGCAGGTTCTCAAGTGGAGGCAAAGTAAAGCAAGGGACAGGTTAGTCTTTTCTGATGATCTCTTAGATCAAATAAATTCAACAAATGATTATGAGGAACCGCTAATGGAAGCGCGACGCAAGGCACTCTCTTCATGTCTAGAGAAACTTGATTCCGATGATCGTAGATTAGTTGAATTAAGATACGGAAGGCATGGAGCCATTAAACAGGAAGCCAGTAAGACTGGTGTAAAAATGCATAAACTTTATTATGCCTTGGAAAGGATTCGCATACAGTTATTAAACTGTATAGAACTTAATCTTCAAAGGAATGGGTTAACGGATGTCTAGCGAAGAACTAAAAGTTTTACACGGTCTTTTATCAAGACTCGTTGATGAATCTATAAGCTCTGAGGAGATTACTACTCTGGAAAGATTGTTAGAGCATAACCAAGAAGCTCAAAAAGTTTATCTTCATTATTTAGCTCTTCATCATGACCTTCAGAATGGGGGTCGGGTTAAATCTCCATTTAATCAAAAGAAGCCCGTAATTGTAAATAGATTGGCATGGGTCGCCGCAATGATAATTTTGTGTGGTACTGTATTAGTTTACTTTTTAAATAATTTTGGTTCTAGTGAAAAAGATAGCGGCAATGATTTCTTGGCTAAAGTAATTGCTTTTGATGGTCTAATAGAATGGAAAGATTCTAACAGCGGTAACGATAAGAAACTAACCATTGGAGAAAAATTAAGCTCGGGAACTTTGGAGGGTTTATCTGCTAATTCATGGGCAGAGATTAAGTATAAAGATGATACAAAGGTGATTATTTCAGGGGTTTCTGAGCTCATCGTATCTGATAATAATGGTGCTAAGATGTTAAATCTTCTCAAAGGGGATCTTTCTGTAAATGCAATGCCTCAACCAAAAGATAAACCTATGAAGGTGATCTCACCAGGTGCAAGGGCTGAGGTTTTGGGTACGCAGTTCAATGTTGTTGCTAGTTCAGATTCTACAAAGTACATCGTTAATGAGGGTTTAGTTAGAGTTCGTAGGACTCATGACGGTAGCGTTCAAGAAGTGCCTGCTAATCATTATGTGGTCGCTAAATTAGGTCAGGATGATGAGTTTAAATCTAAACTTCGAATTGACTCTCAAAAGGAGTGGTCCAGTGAATTTCCTAGGGACGCTCGTAGGGGAAGATTAATCCAATCTAATAAAATTACTTTGCTTAATCCTGCTATTAAAATTTTGAGCGATTTTAGTCCTGCAGCTCAACGGCTTTTGGCACCTTATAGTTTGCGAACCAAGCCGTGCCTATGGCTTGAAAAAGGCAGGAAGCCGGAATTGCATTTTTCTGTAAATATTGGTGTTTCTGCTACCGCTGAACGATCCATCATTCTTCAGAATAATGCAGTCTTTAAAATCCGTGGATCAATTGATAGATCAATGTTTGGAGTGGATGATTCTAATTATTTTTTGATGGGTCTTACGTCAAATCTTACGCATGGAGGGTTTGCAGGAAAATTTGTCACAAAAGAGACGGTCAAATTTGACCCTAATCAAAATGAAAATACATTTGAGGTTGAAATTCCTATCGAAGATTTTTGGAAAGTTCAAAAAAATAAGGAATCTGATAAGCTAATTCAGTTGTCACCAACTGGACTTGAGGTATTTGATGTATGGTTTCTAACTTACCAGAATATTGGATTGGAGATATTTAATGTTGAGATTATTGTTAAGTGATGAAAAAGAGTTTAAAAGTTCATGGAGTTTGGTTAGGAATTTCAGCGATCGCATTTGTTATTGGTTTTAAGTTTTTTCCTTCATCTAATTCAAATAGTCAAAGTACGGCTCAAAGCGAAATTAGTGAAGAAAATGATGGAGCCAATAAAGTTGCTGGTAGTTTATCTGGTAAGAAGGAAGCGGTTAATAATAGTCTCGAGACGAAGTCCCAAGACGCACTCAGCCAACTTAGTGACCTTGATATTGAAACGCTGGGTCAAAAACTTCAAAGTTCAACAAGCCCAATAGATAGGAGGCTTGCGTTTTCTCAGCTCCTTGAAGGATTGACTGCCGAGAATGCATTGCTCATTAGAGATCAGATTAAAGGATTTGATCCAAATAGTGCCGAGTTTAAGGAGTTTCATTATGCTTGGGGTGCCATTGGAGGAACGGAAGCCATTATGTTTGGTGTAGATACTGTTGAGCCTGATATGCAACCAGCATTATCTGGTTGGGCGAGTTCTGATCCGCAGAAAGCGATCGCTTGGTTTGAGGCATTGGATATGGAAAATGATTCGAGCTTTGATCCTTTACTAAAAGACCGAAAGATGAAAGCTGAGGATCTTCGTAATCATCTCATGGGTGGGCTCGTTCAAGGTTTATCAAATACTGACCCTAATTTGGCAATCGATTACGTGAAAGGGATTATTGATTCTGGAAACAGGGTAGGGTATGGCCTCATGAACGCCCCTATTTCGGCGATGATTCAGAGTCGTGAACCATTAGATGCCGCTCAGTGGGCAAGCCAACTCGAAGCTGGTCCTATTAGGAATCAGGCGATGAGCCGCACCGCTGACAATTATGCCAAGAAAGATTTTGAAGCAGCTAAAGAATGGGCTGAATCAATGGGCTCTAATGATGGAGTGGAGCGTGTCATTGATCCAGTGACGAGAAATTGGGCATCAAAAGATCCTGAGTCTGCGTTGGAGTGGGTGTCTACATTGCCCGAGGGTAACGCTCAACATTCGGGTACTGCTGCGGCTTTGAGTCAATGGGCTGGAAAAGATCCGACCGCTGCTAGTGACTATCTTGCAGGAATGAGTGATTCTCCAATGAGGAACGCTGCTATTTCTGGATTTAGTAATCGTTTAGTCTGGGAAAATCCTCAGGCTGCCATGACTTGGGCTTCATCAATATCAGGTAATGAACAATTACGTAACGATGTTATGGCAAGAGTAGGAAAATCTTGGCAACGTAAAGATCCAAAGGGAGCTGCGGCTTGGAGCGCTGAAAACCCTGGCGTCCTTCCTGAAGGTAAATAGTATATTCATGAGAAAATATAGGAAATTTCTTATACATAGCTTTTGGAGTTTAAACGCCATCGCTGCCTTTTTGCTTGGCGCACAGTTTGGTTCTTCTCCTTTCTCAGAGAATTTCGTTGAGGCTCCCAACCCGGTTAATGAAGCTCCTAGTAAGGCAAATGGTTTATCTCTATCCTTATCAATAAATGGAACAAATTCACCTCAGATTAAAAAAAATATCGCTAGTAAAACAAATCAGGCAGAAGTCATTCCAAGGGGGCTGGCTGGAAGAGTAAATGGAGCATCTTCTTCAGTTAAAAAGTTGTCCATGTATGAGAGCCCCGAGAACCGAGCGCCTCTCTCCAAGGAGGAAATTAAATCTCTCGTTGATTTAGCCGTCAAATCCTCTGATCCCATCGAAAGAAGGAAAGCTTTTGATAGGATTCTTGAGGAGATTAAATCTGAATCATTCACCTATGAGCAGGCTATGAATATTCGTTCGGCTATGCATCATGGAGGTGCTAATGGTGAGCAATGGAGAACTTTTGATTATGCTTGGGGAGCTAATGATCCGGCATCAGCGGTTGCTGAAATTGAAAATATTCCAGAACAATACCGTCGTGGTTTTACGAGTAACATGCTTCCTGGTCTTGCAAGTGTTGAGCCAAAGACAGCGATTGGAATCGTTGAGGCTATGGAAGGGGAAATGCGACAGCAAATGACAGGGCGATTGATTGAGGGGTTAGCGGATTATGATGTTGATTTTGCAACTGAGTATGTAATGGAAATGGCTGAAAACGGGGATCCAAACATTGCTCAACATATGAATAGGCTTGCCCAAGAAGTTTTGGAAACCACTGGGTTAGAAGGTGGGCTTGATTGGGTAGAGGGTCTTGAAGAAGGGGCTTTGCAGGCAGCGGCTTTGAGAAGTGTCGCAAACGAATATGCTAACGATCAGCCTGAGCAGGCGGCTAAATGGGCTGAGCAATTCATTGATAGCGATCAGAATGCAAGAATGTTTGGTGAAATCGTCAGAGAGTGGGGTGACAAAGAGGCAGCTTCTGCTTGGGTTGACTCTCTTGAGCCTGGTCAGGGGCAAAGAGATGCAATTAGCGCTGTTTACGGGTTCAGGGGTTCCAGAACTCCTGAAAAGGCTCTCAAGGAAATTCAAGCGATGCCTCAGTCAGCTGACAAAGATTATGCATTGAATGGTTTTATCAGTGGGCTTGCTGGTCAGGATGGGGAAGCTGCCGTGGCGTGGGCAGCTGAGATTACCATGCCAGGCATGAGAGATGCGGCGATGGTTCGTGCGGCAAAACAATATTATAAACAGGACAGTGCAGCTACTCAAGAATGGTTCGTCTCAAGTGGTCTTCCTGTAGAAAGTTGGTATCAGATATCAGGTACTAAGCCAAGAATAGATTGATAATTTTTCTGATCTAGGGCTCTAAGAAATTAGTATTGCCTGTTGTTTTAGTTTTTGCGATTTAACATCGATTTTATCAATATTGGCCAAGCAATTTATCGATTATAAAAAAAGTTTTTTTTATTTATTGTGTAGCTAATTAAAAAAAGGGGAGTGACGATTCAGAATATGTAGAAGTCAATTCCCTTAGCCTAAATATTGAAGGATATGGAACAGATAAAAAAATTATTTGAAAAAAGTAAAGTCCCTGCGGCAAAATGTTGGGCAGCTAATCTTAAGAACGGTGACGAATGGAAATTGTCATTTAATTATTCTCAAAGTGATGATGAAATTTTCAGAATAGCCTCTATGACGAAGGTCATAACAACAATTGCTTCACTACAGCTTGTTGAGAAAAGTAAATTGAGTCTGGATGACTCCCTTCATCAAATTGTTCCAGATATTTCTAAGATTGCGGTTCTTGATGAAAATGGAAAGCCACAAGATTCAGATTCAGCGATTACTTTAAAAGATCTTTTAACGCATACCTCTGGTTTTGCTTATCCATTTACTAGTGATAAGCTCGACCTTTTTTTAGGTAGACCTCGTGGTCCAGCAAATCCTCAGGAGTTTTTAGTCTGGCCTAGAGTTTTTGAGGCTGAGCAGGGTTTTTGTTATGGTACTGGTATTGATTGGGTCGGAAAAATTATTGAGAAAGTTTCCGGAAAGAGTCTAGAAGATTATTTTCGTGAAAATATCACAGGACCCTTAGAGATGAATTCAACTTGGTTTAATCCTCCCGAAGAACTTCATGATAGAATCGTCGATTATTATGTTCGTGATGGCGATGAATTTGAAGTGGCAGGTCCAAGAGTTCCAGAGCCGACTGAATTTTATGGAGGAGGCGGAGGTTTAATGAGTTCTGCAGAGGATTATATGACTCTTTTGAAGTGCTTATACAATGGAGGTCAAATGGGTGAAGTAAGAATTCTTGATAACATTACTGTAGATCTGATGTTTCAAGACCAGTTACCTGATAATCTTTACATAGGGATGACTGATGCTCCGGAGGAACATAGCTGGTCAAATAATGGAGAATTCTGCCAGGATATGATTGGGGATCAATGGGGCTTAGGTTGGGGCCTAGAATCTGAAAAAACAATGGGAATGAGATCGCCAGGAACGGCATACTGGGCTGGCATCTTTAATACATATTTTACCCTAGATAGGCAAAATGGCTTGGTTATTCTTTATTTTAGTCAATTCCTTCCCTTCGATGACCAAGAAGCCTATGAAATTTACAGAACCTTTGAGAAAGAGGTCTACCTTGAGTCGTCTAAAGATAAAAGTTAATCTCTTGTTTTTTGATCAAACAATTCAAGCTGATCTGATTTAAAAAGTGACCAAGCGGTCCTTCCTTCTCTTCTCAAGTCAGCGGCAAAGCGCTCAGTGAAACCATGTACAGTGTAAACAGTTTTAGGATTAACCTTTTCCACAAAGTCGATGAGTTGTTGATAGTCTGCATGGTCTGATAAAGGTAGCACTTCATCAACTTTGTAACGATACTTCGCACTATCATCAATACCCCAACCGCTTATCATGGCGGTTCTCTTATTCGTCAATTGACTGAGAAATTTTAATTTACCAGCATTGGGGGGGCATATTACCACATGCTTTGATAATGGGCTGGATGGAGAAAGTTTGAGAGAATTAGGTATTAGGATTCCCATTTCACGGCATGCTTCATTCATATCGAAAATAGCTTTGTGGGTAAACATAGGAATATTATTTTCACCTATGATACATGAAACTTCTTGTGCCTTGCCCAATGAGTAACAAAAAATTATAGGAATCTGATTGTTCTTAAAGGCGTCATTTACAAAATCTATGATTTTCTTTTCGGCATCTTCTCGTTGAGGAAAATTGTACTTTGGGTGGCCGTAAGTCGTCTCCATTATAAGCGTTTCAGCATTACAACGAGGTGCTGATTCACATGTTCTAGAAGAATTTACCTTAAAGTCTCCAGTGTACAGTAAGGTTGCTTCTGTTTTACGGTTTTTTATAAAAATCATTGAGGACCCGACTATGTGTCCAGCTGACAATAATTGAATATCGAAGTGATCAATTTGGAATGG
>Ga0209404_10002206_pt1 | contig 12235 bp, 5 predicted proteins | sample TroAtlMetagenome_2_FD_187447 | JGI IMG/M metagenome (GOLD analysis project Ga0209404, IMG submission 187447) | Marine eukaryotic phytoplankton communities from Atlantic Ocean - Tropical Atlantic ANT8 Metagenome (SPAdes) (version 2) | ecosystem: Environmental > Aquatic > Marine > Oceanic | place...
TCGAGCATGGTCAATTTCGCTCGATGCAAGTGCCTTGGTGCAAATGTATTGAGAGGGCCTGACCAAATTCCATGGGATGGAAAGTTGCAGTATGATTATCAGTTATGGATTGATAGTGATATTATTTTTGACACTTCGAAGTTTTGGCAATTATGTGATATGGCTTTAGGGGAAGACGGAACGGAGCGTCCTATAGCCTCTGGGTGGTACTCAACGGAGGATGGCCGGACTACTTCGGTTGCACATTGGTTAGAGGAGGATGACTTTAGGACTAATGGTGGTGTAATGAACCATGAGATGGTTGATGGTATTAGTAAGAGAAAGAAGCCATTTACTGTTGATTATACGGGTTTTGGATGGGTCATGATTCAGAAGGGTGTATTTGAGAATGAAGGTATGAAGTATCCATGGTTTGCTCCAAAGATGCAAGTATTTGAGAGTGGTGCCGTGCAGGATATGTGTGGAGAGGATGTTTCGTTCTGTCTTGATGCTATTGAAGCAGGATATGAGATTTGGTGTGATCCACGTATTCGTGTAGGACATGAGAAGATGCGTGTTATCTAAGGGTCAATTAGTTCTGTATGATGGGTTTTCTCAGTATCCAGAACTAGTTCCTGGTAACATTTATTGTATAGATGATATTAATGATGTTGAAATAAAATTATATAATAATAACGCCTGGTATGATAAGATATTATTTTCTTCTTATCATTCAGGTGATTGTTTTCAGCATTATGATAAGTCAGAAGGTAATTGGACTATAGATGGTTTAGAGAATCAATGGATACGATTACGTCGATTAAATTGGATGAGGGAAGGAAGATTAAAGGATATTAATATTAATGATATTCAGTATTATGGATATTATAATGATATTGACATGTATTGTGAATGTTGTAATGGTGAGAGGGTAGAATATTCAGATATTACCTATCCTGGTATTGCATTAGATGGTACAACTACTTTTACAGGAAAACGATATCGTTCAATGGATGGTAGTCATCGTATCAAAAAGATGTTATACTATGGATATAAGACCATACCGGTCTATGTGTTTCATATTGATGAGATACGTAATTACTTTGAACCTATGGAGGAATGAATGGCTAAAGTTAAAAAATCATTGACAGGTGATAATCTAATTGAATCAACACCTAAGAAAACACGTCAAGGCAATGGATCTCATACTAAGTATGCAGCTACTAGTCGTAATAACAAACCAAAGCGTTATCGTGGTCAAGGACGATAAATGATTAATCAAAGGTCTCTAATAGGGACCTTTTTTAATGGAATGATATATAAAGGAAAGGTAGTTATCATGGAACAAAACTTTTTAAGAGAAATCAATAACGATCAGAAAACACCTAAGAATCGTAAGAAGGTACGTGAGGATGGGTTCTATGAAGCAAGTGAAGTAGATTATAAAGACTTTTGGGAAAATGAAGATACGAGTGAAATGTTAACAGAATAAATCTCAGGTTATCCCTATAAATAACTGAGAATTGTTGTATATTATTAAGTGCCTGTACAAAGGGTTAGTAAAGGATTTTTAGACGTTAGTGCGTCATTTAAGGTCAATCCTATCAATTCTGATGTGATTGTAACCAGAAATGAGAATGCGATTGCACGTGCAATTCGTAATCTTGTATTTACTTTACCTGGTGAAAAACCTTTCCAACCACTTGTTGGAAGTAATGTATCAAATTTATTGTTTGAAAATCTAGATCGTATCACTGCATCATCTATTCAATCAGAGATAGAAGATACCTTGAATAATTTCGAACCTAGAATTAGTCTTACTACAGTTGAGGTTGTTCCTAACTTTGATAGTAATGAGTTTAATTGTACTATTACATACGATATTATAGGTATTGATGTATTACCACAACAATTATCATTTGCATTACAGCCCACTAGGTAAATGCCGTTAGTTAATTTTAGTAACTTAGATTTTTATGGGATACGAGAATCCATCAAGGATTATCTTCGTGCCAACTCAAACTTTACTGACTATGATTTTGAGGGATCTAATCTAAGTACAATCGTTGATGCTCTAGCATATAATACGTATATAACCTCATATAACGCCAACATGGTGACTAATGAGGTATTCATAGACAGTGCGACATTAAGGGAGAATGTAGTCTCTCTAGCACGTAATATAGGATATGTACCAAGATCACGTAAAGCATCAACTAGTAATATTAGTTTTACTGTAGATGTAAGTAATACTACCGCCGTTACAGTCACTCTTAAGGCTGGAGCAGTAGTTACTTCTAGATCTACCGGTGTAAATAAGACGCAAAATTTCATATTTTCGATCCCAAATGACATTACAGTCCCTGTTGATTCATTTGGACGTGCAAATTTCAATGAAATAAAGGTATATGAAGGAACTTACATCACGCAAACATTTACTGTAGATACAGAAAACCCAAATCAGAAGTTTATATTGCCAAATTCTGGTATTGATACGGATTTATTGTCTGTTATTGTCAAAAATACCAAAGAATCGACAGTTGAGAGAAAATTTGACCTCTTCGATAGCCTTTTTAAGGTTACAGCTTCGACTAGATCTTACTTTATTCAGGAAATAGGGCAAGAAAGGTACGAACTTTTGTTTGGAGACGGCGTTTTTGGCGTAAAATTAGAAAATAAGAACTATATAGAGGCCAGTTACATCACTACATCTGGTGCTGTTGCCAATAATATCACTAATTTTACCTTTATTGGTAACATGGTTGGTAATAATGGTAATGCCATTAGTCAGGGGGTGTCTATTGTAACCGCTGAGATGAAATCTAAAGGTGGTAAACCCATCGAAAGTGTCGAATCAGTCAAGAAATACGCTCCACAGATCTACGCTTCTCAGAATAGGGCAGTTACAGCAGCCGATTATGAGGGTCTAATTCCTCAAATTTACCCAGAAGCCGAATCAGTATCGGCATTTGGTGGTGAAGACCTTACTCCGCCACAATTTGGTAAGGTGTTTATCAGTATTAAGCCTTATAATGGTGTGTATTTGTCTAGTGCCATTAAACGAAACCTTCAATTTCAGATTAAAAACTACTCTGTTGCCGGTATTAGGCCTGAAATTATCGATCTAAAGTATCTTTATGTTGAAGCCAATTGTGATGTTTACTACAACACTAACTTAGCACCCTCCCCATCTTACGTTAATAACATTGTTACACAGAATATTGCTAGTTATTCAGACTCTTCTGCATTAAATCAGTTTGGTGCTAGGTTCAAATATTCTCAGTTCCAACAAATTATTGATCAAAGTAACGAGTCAATCACCTCTAATATTACCAACATTGATATGAGGAGGGATATGGTTGCCAAACTCAACCAATTTGCTGAGTATGAACTATGTTATGGTAACCGTTTTTATGTTAAAAACCACGGACACTCTGCAGTATTCAGTGGTAATTTGGTAGGTTACAATATTAGATCAAGTGGATTCACCGTAAGTGGTATTAGTGGAACAGTGTATTTGGGTGATAAGCCTAATATGGACCTTGAAAAAGGTAAATTGTTCTTATTTAAACTCAATTCTCCTTCTGAACCAATTATTGTAAAACAAAATATAGGTACAATTAACTATATTACAGGTGAAATTCGTTTAAATCCAATAAATATCATTTCAACCACAATTAATAGAGATTCACCCTTAGTAGAAATCTCTGCTCAACCATATTCAAATGACGTGATTGGTCTCCAAGATCTCTATCTACAATTGGATGTAAATAATACAACAGTTAACGTTATCGTAGATAACATTGCCTCGGGTAATGATATCTCAGGAACTAATTACATAGTCTCTTCAAGTTACGGTTCCAACCGTTTAGTAAGGGGTATACCTATTACAACTGTTGATGCCGGAGTTATTTCTGAAACTTCGTCAATAGCAAGTTCGGTAAGACAATCAACGCCCTTAGGCAGAGCGATTGTATCAACTACAAACTCAGCCAGATCATCCTACTAATATAAAATGACCGTAGATAGAGTAAAGTTTCAGGAAATTGTTTCTAGTCAACTTCCTCAGTACGTTAGAGAAGATTTTCCTCTCCTAACGGAGTTTTTGGAGCAATATTACATATCTCAAGAATATGAAAGTGGACCTATTGATCTTGTCAATAATATTGATCAATATGTTAAAGTAGAAAATTTAACCAATCTTACAACTGATACTACGTTAGCCGAGGATGTAGATTATAGTCAGGATGAAATTACAGTTGATTCCACATTAGGGTTTTCTGAAACTAATGGAATCATAAAAATTGATAATGAGATCATATTTTATGCCACAAAAACTGATACAGTTTTTGAAAGATGTTCTAGAGGATTTAGTGGTATTACCACATATATCACTACAGGTGCTCCAGATGAATGCACATTTGATATAACAGAGGCCAATTCCCATCCCAAGGGATCAAAAGTAAATAATTTAAATATTTTATTTCTACAACAGTTTTTAAATAAACTAAAATATCAGTTTACACCAGGATTTACTGAGAGAAACTTTTTTTCTGGATTAGACCAACAGAACTTTATCTATAACGCAGATAGTTTTTACTCATCAAAGGGTACAGATCAATCTTATGAGATCTTGTTTAGGGCGTTATATGGTGAAGATGTTGAACTTATCCGACCATCACAGTTTCTTCTTACACCCTCGAATGCTGATTATAAAGTAACTCAAGATTTTGTTGTTGAGAAATTGCAGGGTGATCCTCTTGAGTTACAGAACCTCACCATATATCAACGTGAGACTAACGCTAGAGGGTCTGTAACCAACGTTCAACTGATTCCTTATGATAGATATCAATTCTATCAGATTAGTATTGACACGGGATATGATAGGGACTCAGATGTAAAGGGTTCTATTTACGGTGAGTTTAAACCTAACCCACTTACAAAGATTTTGGAAAATGTTGCAATTGGTGCAACTATTATTAATGTGGACTCTACCATTGATTTTCCCGAATTTGGTAAAATTGCTGTAGTTAATCAGAATGACGAAGAAGTAAGTATTGCTTATAGTGGTAAGACATCAAATCAATTCTTCAATGTAGTAGGAGTTGATGTCCCTCTTCTTAATAGAATGGATGCCAAGTTGGACAACTATTCTTATGCATATGTTGGAATTGGTACAAGAACAGAGATAAAGGTCAGATTTACTAATACTCTGAAGGATTTTGTTAAAAATGGTCCTACTGCATACTTTAGACCGAATGATACTGTTCAAATAAAGTCATTAGGATATGAAGCACCTGGTAAAAAGAACAATAATTATATACTGAATGTAAAATCAAAATTTAAAATTGCAAAAACTGAAGTAGTCGATGCAAATTCATATGTTTATAAATTTAATGTTTATGATGGTACATTCTTTAAAGAAGGGTATTTTGTAAAATATGAGAATGCTGATGCTACGGTATCAATTTTAGGTCAGATTACTAGAACGATTGATCCTTCTACCGTTAATGTAACCTTCAATACTCCTATTCCACTAATAGGTGAATTTTATATTGAGAACCAACTATTAAAGGGTAATTCATCTAGACAACCATACATTAGTAATTTTGTTGCAAACGTTCAAAACACGTATGCTAAATTTAATGGCGATACGATGATCGCCTCTAATTCTATTCCAAGATATTATGATTTAGAGACTAATCCATATGACAAGAAGATTACGTTCTCGGTCGCACTTTTAAGTACACAAGATTTACCACTTCCAACCAATCCAACTACTTTACCGGATCATGGTTTCTATACTGGTGATGCTGTATGGTTCCAGTCAGAAGGTAATGGCTTTGATGGTATTGCATCTGGTGCTTATTTTGTATATCGTGTTGATGAGAGTAATATTAAACTTGCTAGAAGTAAAGCTGACCTATCAAGAAAAACATATTTCACATTTAACGGTTCGGTAGTCAACGCATCTATTAGCTATCTTCCATTTTATGGTAAAAATATCGAACCTCAAGGTTTGTATAGAAAAATTCTTGAGCCCGTTAACAGAAAAGAGACAATTTTAACAGAAGCCGGTTATACCGGTATGTTTATTAATGGATTAGAACTTCTTAATTATAAGTCTTCTAATAGTGTATATTTTGGTGATATTAAAGACTTTACCATGACAAATGGAGGTCAGGGTTATGATGTTATTAATCCACCAATTCTATACATCACCGATGAAGTGGGTGTAGGAGCCACTGGTGCTTGTAATGTTTTAGGTCAATTAGAAAGACTTGAAGTTACAGATACTGGTATGGGGTATGCTGAACCTCCTACTATTACAATTACTGGTGGTAATGGTTTTGGTGCTGCAGCAGAACCAAGGATGCTTTCTGTTAAATTAGAAAATTCCTTTGTTGCCAATTTTCCTTCTGATGTTGGATTACTTACCAATGAAATTCGTTTTAATAAAGATCACCGATTCCAAGATGGAGAAAGTGTTATCTATGAAACTAGAAATACTAAAGGTATTGGTGGCTTAACTACCGAGAGTGAATACTTCGTATTTGTTACTGGACAAACGTCCATGACATTACATGAGACACAGGCTGACGGATTTGCTGGTATCAATACAGTCAATTTGACATCGTTTGGTAATGGTGTACAATATTTTTCCGCAACTGAACTTAAGCAGGTTGTATCGAGTGTTGTTGTCACTAATCCTGGTTTTGGTTACGAGAATAAGCAAAGGGATGTTCCTCCTATAGGGGTGAATACAGTATCAAATTATGTTCAAATACCTAACCACGGTTTTCAATCAAAAGAAGAAGTAGTCTATTCTTTCACACCTGAAGGACCTAAAGAAGCAATTAAGGCATTACGTAAGGGTCAATCATATTTTATCAAAAAAATTAATAATGACGAGTTTGGTTTAACGGAAATTGGGACCAAATCAGTACCCAGAAATTATTATTATGATAATGATATTCTAATTGACTTTACAAATCCTGGTAGAGGTTCCTTCAACTATCCTCCAATTCAAGTTGATGTTCAGGGTGCTGCAGCATCATTCGATAAAACTTTTGTTGAAGAGTTCCAGGAACTCTTTATTATTGAATCTCCGATTGAAGAAAACATTCTTACTCCTGTCGCAACTCTGGCTTGGACTGGTCCTGATGGCGGTGAAGCAGAGATTACAAATAATGGTTCGATGACGGAAGAATATTATGTAGAAATAAACGCCATGTCGAATTGGTTGATTAGTGATGACCCATTCATCGGTAATATCCTTCTGTATGAGGCTAAACTACAACCAATTTTTAGAGGTTCTATTGCAACTATCAATCTTAACAGTGGTGGTATAGGATATGGGTCTTCTACTATTATTGACTTTAATAGACAGCCCGAAGTTGTGTTCTTCTCGGGAGACAAAGCAGATCTGACACCGGTTATTAATAACGGTCAAATTGCCGAAGTTATTATCAATAATCCTGGATTTGGATATAACTCTCCACCTAATCTTGAGATTGTAAGTGAGACCGGAAAATTTGCTGTACTTATTCCTATCGTAGAAAATGGTCAAATTAAAGAGGTAATTGTAAGAAAGGGTGGTACTGGATATGAAGTTGGTAAGACTTCAATAGTAGTATTTTCAGCTGGTCAAGGTGCAAGAACTCAAGCTAATATCAAAGCTTGGAATATCAATTTATTTGAGAAGAACTTTGATAATATAGGAGATAGTGATACAGTAGTAGAAGAAAATATTAACAACAAATCACTACAGTATTCTGCTTTATATGCTCCTAGACCACTAAGAGAAGAAGTTTTTACTCTTAGTGGATTTAACAAAGATAATATTAATTTTGGTATTCCTGATCTTACCCTCAGTACTGGAGGTGAGGAAGAACAAAATACATTCCACTCACCTATCGTAGGTTGGGCTTACGACGGTAATCCAATCTACGGACCATATGGATTTGCCAATATTGATGGGTCTGGTGGTATTGCCAGAATGACGAGTGGATATAAACTTAAGACCACGGGAATTAATAGACCTTCTTATGATGCATTTGAAAATGGGTTCTTTGTTGATGATTTTATATTTGCAGCAGATGGAGATTTAGATGCTTCAAATGGAAGATTTTGTGTTACACCAGACTTTCCCCATGGTGTATATGCATATTTCTGTACGATAGCGGCTAATGTTGATTCCCAAGGCCCATTTAATAAGTATAGAAGACCAGTCTTCCCCTATGTAATTGGAGACCAATATCATTCTTTACCAGAGGAGTTTAATTACAAATCCGACTCCAATCAAGTAGCATACAACATAACCGCAGATAGTTGGTTTAGAAATACAAGTTTCTACTTTACCAATGGTGGTAATAGTCAATATGATTACATATACAACTCAGATTTGATTAGAAATCAATCTGTTGATATTACAGCCACTTCAATTGGTTCTGTTGATGGGTTACAAATTATTTCTGCTGGTGAAGATTATGCAATCAATGATAGAGTTGTATTTGACTCTACTGATACCGGTGGTAGAAATATTAACTATAAGGTTTCAGAAATCCAAGGAAAGAAAGTAGACACTGTTAGTCTTGCATCCACATTTGCTTCTAATGTGGAATTTAGTGGTGGTACAAATGTAAACTCCTTTATAGGAATAACATCTATCCCTCATAATTTCTTAGCAGGAGATATTATCAATATTGACGCCCTGTCAGATTATTATAAGAACTTTGATGGAGCATATTACATAGGTGTTTCAAGTGAGAGATGGTATCTAACTGTAGGTGTAGCAACAGACACACAAACGGGAATACAAACTTACATTTATGTCACGGGTTCTTTAGATCCTAAATTTATTAGACCTAATGATATTTTGAAGTGTGAACGTGAAGAGATGAAAGTTCTCAACATCGATCCTCCTTCAGGTAGAATTAGAGTATTGAGAGGAGTCAATAATACATTGGCTGTAAGGCATGTAGCTGGGTCACTCCTTCGTGATGATCCCAGAAAGATTAGTTTTACAAACGTTGCTATCACAACTCAAAGATCTTTAGTTCAAAATAGACAGTATTATTTCCAACCTAACGAATCTGTTGGTATTGGAACTTCTACTACAAGTGGTATTACAACACTTACCTTCTCTAATCCTGGTGTTGGCGCCACACAATTTAGAATTGATCCACAACAGATCTTAATTCCTGACCATAAACTTCTACTCAATACACCTATGACTTACTATCCCAATACGGGAATAAGTCTTGAGGTATGGAGTGGTGTTAATAATACGCCTGAGTACCTTCTTGAAGAAACAAGATTTGTTTATGCTGTACCATTCTCAAAGGATGTGATTGGTATTGCTACACAACCAGTTGGTGTTAATTCAGTGGGTGAGTATGTTGGTGTGAATAGTGAAGCTGGTGGTTTACTTTACTTTAAAAATAATATTGGACTGGGAAGTTATCATAGTTTTAATACTAATATTAAAGAAGTTCTGAGTGGTAGAGTTTCTGAAAATATTGTCACTGTTGCCACGGCAAAAACCCATGGTATGGAGAGAGGTGATATTGTTACTGTTGATGTAAATCCAATTTCTACAACATGTATTTCTGTCCAGTATAATGACTATAATAGAAGAATTGTCTTTGATCCCGATATTATTCCTGCAGCCGGAATTAATACTACCAAAAATACTTTTACCGTTCCAATCAATAAGTATGTTACCGGTGATAAAATCATCTATTCTGCAGATGTTGCATCTGAAGGTCTATATGATGAGATGATGTACTATGTCTATAGTTATGATAGAACTAGTATTAAATTGGTTTTAAATGAAGTTGAGCTTACAAGTGAAAATCCTCAGTTTATCAATGTTGGATCGGCTCAAACAGCCACAATTGCAAGAATCAATCCAACTGTCCATATTCAAAAAAATCAAAAACTGAAATTTGACCTATCAGATAAATCCCTAGCATTTACTGAGAAGGGAGTTGAATATTCAGCCTTTGATATGAACATTTATAGTGATTTTCAAAAAGTTAATCAGTTCTGGACAACTAAAACTAGTAACAAGTTTGAAGTTACTAAACTTGGGGTTGTAGGTGTTACTTCGGACGCTGCACTTTGTATTGATATTACCAATAATATTCCATCTAGTCTATATTATGGGTTTGTTCCTGATAATTTTGATATTATTCCTCCAGTAAAACTGAGAATTTTTGAAGATACTACAGTATATGATTATAATACTCTGAATATCTTTAATAATAAGTTTGATGGTACATTTAGTATAACTGGAGTTACGTCAGAGACCTTTAATTATACTATTCCGTTTAGTGATGATGATATTACTTCTTATGACAACACAACTGCAACAATTTCTTATGATACTGTTTCCGCAAATACTGTTGGACCTATTAATAGAGTAACCTCGATTGATAATGGAACCGGTTATAGGACACTTCCTGGATATGTTAAGGTTAATAGTGAGAAAGGTACCGGTGCTTTATTGAAACCAACCAGTACCTCAATTGGTAGTATTTTACAAACAAAACTTAATAATATTGGTTTTGGATATCCTTCAGATACTACATTAAATGCTGTAGGCAATCTTCCTCAGGTATTGGAAGTTGAACCTCTTGGTAGTTTTGAATCTGTCGGTATTTCTTCTGCTGGTGTTAATTATAGTCAGGCTCCTGACTTAATAGTTCTGGATGGTGTTACTCATAAACAAATTCTCGATGTAAAACTCATCTACGAGTTAGGTGATACTGAGGTATTCATTCTTGCTAACACTAATTCTCTTAATGATGTTCAGCCTGAAATTATTCCAACCAATAATACTAACGGATTTAGTATTAGTTCTGTTGCTTATAATGAAGTTTCTAAGATTGTTCGTCTTGAGTTCTCTAACCAGTTTAGTGATCCTGAGGATTGGCCCTTTAAGGTTGGGGAACGGGTTATTGTTGAAAATGTAGCCATTGGTTTTGGTACAACTGGTAGAGGTTACAACTCTCAGAACTATGGATATACCTTGTTTGAAGTATCTGCTCTAGACAGTCAGTTAGGTGGATCTGGTGCTTATATTGAATATAGTCTTGAAGATTATCTTGCTCCTGGTGAAGTACCAGGAACGGTTACTTCTCAAGTAGTTGGTTCTGTAACACCTAAAACATATTTCCCAGTATTTGACTCTGTAATTGTTACTCGTCCATTCTTTACAGGAGAAAAAGTAGTTAATGGTCCTCGTACAGGTGTTGTTGAGAGATTTGATGATGTAAGTGGGTATCTATTCATTACATCAGAAGATGACTTTGAAGTTGGGACTGTTATTAGATCAGAAACATCTGGTAATCAGGGTATTGTGGACTCAGCAATTGATTATGACTCTACGATTACCTTAGGTGTAGGTGCGACATTCATTTATGGTTGGCAATCCAACTCTGGTATGTTGAATGACAATCTTCAAGTCATCCCCAATAATGAATATTATCAAAACTTCTCATATTCACTAAAATCTAGAGTACCACTAGGTGTATGGGATGACCCAGTAAGTGCACTTAATCATACTGCAGGATTTGAGAAATTTGGTGATTTGGTAATTGATAATAATGCTCCTGCTATCGTGAAAGCCATTGAGACCGATATTTCTACAGTTGTAGATATTGTTGGCGAAAAGTCAATGTACTGTTATCCAGATTTTGATGGTGCAACAGAAAGGACTGTCAATATTTCCGGTAATAAGATCGTTTCGAATAAAATTATCTTTGAGAATAAGGTACTTATTGATTACTTCGAATCAAGAGGTAACAGAGTACTGGGAATTGATGATTTTAGCAATCAGTTTGACAGTAATCCTAGAGAGACTGAGTATTCCATTGTTGACATTTTTGATGACAAGTATAAGTGGAACAAAATTCTGACTCTTGCTACAGATACTGAAGTTCGTAACAGAAAGCAGTTTAGTATTGTTAATTTGGTTCAAGATGGTACTGATGGTTATGCTAGTGAATATGCCACAATTGATAATGGTATGCCACTGGGTTCTTATGGTTACATCGCTATTGGATCGAGTGAGTGGGGTCTTACATTCTTCCCCAATTTACCAACATACAATAATTATCAGATTTCCTATCAGACCTTCAGTGGATCTACCATTATTGCTGGTATTGGGTCTACCTCAATCGGTAATATTGTCTCTATTGCTGCCACTACTACTGATATTCCTGTCGGAACTGCAACAACTGTTGTTACT
>Ga0209404_10002210_pt1 | contig 12220 bp, 8 predicted proteins | sample TroAtlMetagenome_2_FD_187447 | JGI IMG/M metagenome (GOLD analysis project Ga0209404, IMG submission 187447) | Marine eukaryotic phytoplankton communities from Atlantic Ocean - Tropical Atlantic ANT8 Metagenome (SPAdes) (version 2) | ecosystem: Environmental > Aquatic > Marine > Oceanic | place...
GTGATGCAATGGGAGGAGTTCTGCTTATTGAACCAGAAAGATATTCAACATCAAATGGTTTTTCAGTTGATTATACAGGTATCTACAATTCAAACTATAGTGGATTAAGTAATAATCTTGGCTTAAAAGGTAACTCAGGAAAACTTAGTTACATTTTTAGAGGTGATATGACAGATAATGGAGATTTTTCATCTCCCGATGGTGAGGTAGAAAATACTTGGTTTAAACAAAATGATTTTAAAGCAGGTATAGCATACCAAACTGAAAAATTTCAATCAGATCTTAGACTTTCTATGTCTGCTATAGAAGTAGGGATACCTCACATGGAAGAAGGTCATGATGATCACGATGATCATGATGATCACGATGATCATGAAGGGCATGACGATCATGAAGAGGGTGAGCACTATCAAGAGATAACTCATACTGCTTTGACATGGCAAAACACCTTTGATATGGGAAATGATCACACTCTTGAGGTTACACTTGGGAGACAGTCAAATGATAGAGTAGAGTTTGGAGGTCATGAAGAAGAAGAAGGTCATGATGATCATGAAGAAGAAGGTCATGATGATCACGATGACCATGAAGGTCATCATGAAGGTGAAGCAGAGCTTGATATGGAGCTTCAAACCAATACGTTTGACATAAAGCTTACAATGCCTCAGTCAGAGAATTTTAATCTTATCATGGGGGTAAACCTCCTTAACCAAGAAAATAAAAACTTTGGTCATGAGGAATTAATTCCAGATGCAGAAAAAGGAGACTTTGGATTATTTGCCTTAGGACAGATAGATTTAGATGACACATCACAAGCATTACTTGGTGTTAGATATGATAGTAGATCTGTTTCTTCAGGTTCTACTTCAAATGATTTCAAAAACCTAAATGGATCTATTGGATATAAAAAAGATTATGAAAATTCAGTTTTAAGATTAAACTTAAGCTCTGGGTTTAGAGCACCTGATTTAATTGAATTATATGCTGATGGTTCTCACCATGGATCATTCCAATATAAAAAGGGTAATCTTAACTTGGTAGCTGAAGAAAGTCTTCAAACAGATTTTTCATATCAAATAACTAATGATGACACTATTGTATCATTTGACTTATTCTATAATAATATAAGTGATTATATATATCTTTCTCCTTCTAGTATGTTTGAAGATGGCCTTAGAGTATATGATTATGTTCAACAAGATGCTGAACTATTTGGTGGTGAAATACATATAAACAAAAATACTGGTCTTGACTGGTTATCATATTACACATCACTTGAGTATATTTTTGCAGAATCTGCTGATGGAGAGGCGCTTCCTTTTATATCGCCATTAACCTTTAATCAAGTTTTTAATATTGATTTTGGAAGTAATTATTCACTCGAGGTTGACTTTATTGCTAAGGCTAAACAAGGTAGAGTAGCTAGTTACGAAGATGAAACTGATGGTTATTCAGTTCTTAACCTTTCAGGAAATTATACAACAAGCTTTTTAGATAATGATCTAAATTTATTTTGGAGAGTGAGTAATGTTTTTGATAAAGAGTATTACGATCACTTATCAAGATTAAAAACGGCAGGAATCCACGAAATGGGAAGAAATATTTCGGTAGGATTAAACTATAAATTTTAATTTGTAATAAAGCAATTTTAAAAAAGGCTGGGTATTTTATCTAGCCTTTTTTTTATCCTAGACCAACTCTAGCAAAGTCTGTTATATCAAGCCCTTTCTTTTCAGAGTTAATATAATCAGTTATAGTTTGCTTGCTATCTTTAATATACTGTTGATTTATTAAGGTATTTTCTTTGAAGAATTTTTTCATTTTACCTTTAGCAATATTTTCAAGCATTTCTTCTGGCTTTCCTTCTTGTCTTAGTTGATCCTTTGCAATTTCAATTTCTTTTTCAACTACTTCTTTGCTAACTCCATCTTCATTTAATGCAATTGGATTCATTGCAGCTATTTGCATTGAAACATTCTTGGCAACTTCAGCAGCTTTTTCAAAATTTTCAGAAAGACCAGTTAAGGAAGCTATTTTATTTCCTGCATGAATATAGGATCCAACAAAAGCGGCAGAAAGATATTTAAATGCACCTAATTCTATTTTTTCTCCAATAATTCCTGTTTGCTCAAGAAGTTTTTCAGAGACTTTCATATTATTAAAATCAGAATCTAAAAAGCTTTCTAAATCTTTATAATTTAAAGCATGATCAGCAAGTTCATTAGCAAGATCAATATAATCTTGATTTTTAGTAACAAAATCAGTTTCACAGTTAAGAGAAATTATAACTCCATAAGAATTATCTGAACTAACCTTAGCAAGAACGACTCCTTCTGATGATTCTCTGTCAGCTCTATTTGCGGCTACTTTTTGCCCTTTTTTTCTTAGAATCTCTACTGCTTTTTCAAAATCTCCATTAGATTCTTCTAAGGCTTTTTTACAATCCATCATACCAGCACCGGTAGATTGTCTTAACTTGTTAACATCAGAGGCAGTTATTTTCAATTTGAGTAAGGTTTAGGTTAGGTTATTTTTTTGAAGACTTAGTGTCAGCCTTTTTAGCTTTAGCTTTTTTTGGCTCAGCCTTTTTAGCTTTAGCTTCTTTTGGTTCTTCTTTTTTAGCTTTAGCTTCTTTTGGTTCTTCTTTTTCAGTTTCAGCATTTTCAGAGGAACCTTCCATTTCAGCTTCTTTCTCCATTTTTCTTTCATCTAGCCCTTCTTGAATAGCTGTACACACAACGCTTAAAATCTTTTCAATCGATTTTGATGCATCATCATTTGAAGGAATAATAAAATCTACTTCACCTGGATCAGAGTTAGTATCAACCATTGCAAAAATTGGAATTTTTAATTTTTGTGCTTCTTTAACTGAAATTTTTTCATTTAGAGTATCTACAATAAATATTGCTCCAGGTAATCTTGTCATATCAGAAATTGATCCAAGGTTTTTCTCTAGCTTTCCTCTTAAACGATCTACTTGTAATTTTTCTTTTTTAGATAATGTTTCAAAAGTTCCATCTTTCTTCATTCTATCAATTGCAACCATTTTTTTAACGGCTTTACGAATAGTAACAAAATTAGTAAGCATTCCTCCAGGCCATCTCTCAGTAATATAGGGCATATCAACACTTTTAGCTTTTTCTGAAACAATATCTTTTGCTTGTTTTTTTGTAGCAACAAACAAAATTTTTCTGCCACTAATAACAATTTTTTTTAATGCATTGACCGCCTCTTCTAATTTAGCAGCAGTCTTATAAAGATTTATTATATGGATTCCATCTCTTTCCATATAGATATATGGAGCCATATTAGGATTCCACTTCCTAGTTAAGTGTCCAAAATGAACACCAGCATCCAAAAGTTCTTTAACATCTGTTTTAGCCATAATTTATCTTTTAGAGAATTGGAATTTTTTTCTTGCTTTCTTTTGTCCGAATTTTTTTCTTTCGACCATTCTTGGATCTCTTGTCATAAGTCCCTCTTTTTTAAGCAATCCTTTAAACTCTTCATCAATCTCGCAAAGTGCTCTAGAGATAGCAAGTCTAATAGCTTCTGCTTGTCCATTAATACCACCTCCTTTAACTGTAACTGAAAGATCAAATTGATCTTTTGTGTTAGTTAATGCAAATGGTTGAACAACCTTATATTGAAGGGAAGCGGTATCAAAAAATTCAGAGTAAGGTTTTTTATTAACTGTAATTGCTCCTTTTCCTTTAGACATATATATCCTAGCTACTGATTTTTTTCTTCTACCTATCTTGTGAATTACCTCCATTATATTTTAGCTTTTAAATCGATTAACTTAGGTTTTTGAGCTTCATGTGAATGCTCAGCTTGAGGAAACACGTTTAAATTTCTAAATAATTCTGCTCCAAGTTTGTTTTTTGGAAGCATTCCTTTAACAGCATTTTCAACAAGTTTGATATTGTTCTTTTTATGCAATTTGTCAGCAGTAATAATTTTTTGTCCACCAGGATATCCAGAGTGACTTATATATTCTTTTTGAGTCCATTTATCACCCGTTAATTTGATCTTATCAGCATTGATTACAACTACATTATCTCCACAATCTACATGAGGAGTAAAATTACTCTTATGTTTTCCTCTTAATAGGCCTGCTACTACTGAAGCAGTTCTTCCTAAAGAAATATCAGATGCATCAATAAGAACCCAATCTTTAGTGACTGTTTTTCTATTAGCAGAAATTGTTTTATAACTTAGTTTGCCCATATATATTAACGTTTTGCTGAATCTCAGCGTGCAAATATACATTTATAAAGAATTTTATAAAAACTTTTTTACAATTAATGTGCCTCTAACCAGTTTTTACCTGTTCCTATGTCTACTTTTAGAGGTATATCAAGGGTTACAGCGTTTTCCATACTGTTTTTAACCACTTTTTTGATTTTATCTAGTTCTGATACATGAACATCAAATACTAATTCATCATGAACTTGAAGAATCATCTTGGATTTAAATTGTTTTTCACTCAAAATATTGAAGATATTTTTCATGGCAATTTTGATAATATCAGCAGCACTTCCTTGAATTGGTGCATTTATTGCATTTCTTTCATCAGCACTTCTAATCATACCATTTTGTGAATTAATATTAGTTAAATATCTTCTCCTCCCCATCAATGTCTCTACATATCCATTTTCTCTTGCAAAATCTATTTGTTTTGACATATACTCTTTAAGAGTGGGATAATTTTCATAGTAATTATCAATCAAGATTTTGGATTCTTTTCTATTTAAGTTTGTCTGCTGACTTAGACCAAATGCAGAAACACCGTATATAATTCCAAAATTAACTGTCTTAGCATTCCCTCTTTGTTCTCTTGATACTTCATTATGAGGAACATTAAATATTCTTGAAGCTGTTGATGTATGAATATCTTCACCTTTATTAAATGCATCAATCATATTAACATCTCCACTTAATGATGCTATTATTCTTAATTCAATTTGAGAGTAATCAGCACACATTAGAATAAAGTCTTTATCTCTAGGAGTAAATGCTTTTCTTATTTTTTGACCATTTTCAGTTCTAATAGGAATATTTTGAAGATTAGGATTATTACTGCTTAATCTTCCAGTTGATGTAACAGCTTGATTAAATTTTGTGTGAATTCGTCCAGTATTTGAATTTATTTCATTAGGTAATGCTTTCACATATGTGTTAAGTAGCTTATCTAATGATCTCCATTCCAGAATATTTGATATAATCTGATGATCCTTGGCTAATGCTGACAATACTTCCTCAGAAGTTGAAAATTGACCTGTTTTTGTTTTTTTAGGATTACTAACAAGCTTTAATTTATTAAAAAGTATTTCACCTAATTGTTTTGGAGAGTTTAAATTAAACTCTTCTCCAGATTCTTTAAATATTTTTTTCCCCAATCCAGTCAATTCATTTTGAAAATCATTCTCAAGACTTTTTAAATACTTTTCATCTATTTTTATCCCCTCCTTTTCCATAAATGATAATACTTCTATAATCGGAAGTTCTATTTCAGAAAAAATTTCATTAAGATTATTATCCTTTATTTCTTTATCAAAAATTTCTTTTAGTTGTAGACATAAATCAGGGTCCTGGACAGCGTAATTAGCAATTTCTTTAATCGGGATATCCTTTATTTTTTTTTGATTCTTCCCCTTTTTGCCAATTAAATCTTCAATTGATATTGGGGAATGATTAAGATATGACTCGGACAGAGAATCAAGATTATGTCTCATATCTGGATTGATGATATAATGAGCTATCATTGTATCATAAATTGGAGCACAAACATTAACACCATATTTAAATAAAACCTTTATATCAAATTTTAAGTTGTGCCCTACTTTTTCAATATTATTACTTTCAAAAAAAGGTTTTAGTAATTCTATGAATTCATTATTCTTTTTCTCATCATTATTGAATGAAATAAAATATCCAGTATGTTTCTCCCAAGAAAAGGAGATTCCAATAAGCTTTGTTTCTAACGAATTTAAACTTTCAGTTTCTGTATCAAATGAAACAAGACTTTGTTTCATTAATTTATCTGTAAAAAACTTTAATTCTTCAATATTATCGATAAACTGATATGAACTAGTTGACGATCTATAGTTTGATTTATTTGATGAAGACTCAGTATATTGACTCTGATCAAAAAGATCTGTTTGAATTGAGACAGGTTTGTCTGCTGAATTTTCAGTTTGAATATCAGTTCCATAAATTTTAAAAAAAGTATCTTTTATTCTTCTAAATTCTAACTCATTAAATACTTCAAGCACTTTTCCCTGGTCAGGTTCAGTAAGTTTAAAGTCTTTTAAATTATAATCTATTGGAACATCTAGTATTATTTTGGCTAGCTCTTTAGAGATTATTCCTAGCTCTTTGTTGTTTGTTATTTTTTCTCCAAGTTTTCCAGGAATTAAGTGAGAATTTGACAATAGATTTTCTAAAGAACCATATTCCTTTAAAAACTTTTTTGCTGTTTTTTCACCTACTCCAGGTAATCCAGGAATATTATCTACAGAGTCTCCCATCATTCCAAGAAAGTCAATAACCTGATCAGGGGATTCAATCTCAAACTTTTCGTTAACCTCTTTGGTCCCCCAAATTTCCATTCCATTTCCCATTCGGGCAGGTTTACATAAGAAGATGTTTTCTGATACTAGCTGAGAGAAATCCTTGTCAGGAGTTACCATGAATACTTTGAAATTTTTTTTCTCAGCTTTTTTTGCTACTGTTCCAATAATATCATCAGCTTCAAACCCTTCTTTTTCAAGAATTGGAATATTCATCCCTTCTAGTATGTTTTTTATATATGGGATTGCCATTATTATTGGTTCAGGTGTTTTATCTCTATTGCTTTTATATTCAACAAACATTTCTGTTCTAGAAACAGACCCACCTTTATCAAAAGCAACACCTATATAATCAGGTTTTTGAGATCTGATTATTTCTAATAATGAATTCATAAAACCAAGAATAGCTGAAGTATCAAGTCCTTTAGAATTAATTCTAGGATTTTTTATAAATGCATAATATCCCCTATAAATTAATGCATAAGCATCTAATAGAAATAGGCTTTTTTTATCACTCATTATTTAGCATTTTAGTTTATAATGATAACATAAATAAACTTATCAGAATCATACAAATATATAAATTCGTTTATTTAATAGAGTCTTTTTGTAATTTAGTAAATATGGTTAAGAATGACGCATATTTTATGAAGTTTGCATTATCTCAAGCTAAATTAGCAAGAGAACAGAATGAAGTTCCTGTTGGCGCCGTAATAGTTTATGAAAATAATGTAATTTCAAGAGCTCATAATATGGTTGAGTTATTAAATGACTCTACAGCCCATGCTGAAATATTAGCAATTACATCAGCAAGTGATTATCTTAATTCTAAATACCTAAATGGGTGCACTTTATATACTACTCTAGAACCCTGTTTAATGTGTTATGGAGCTATTTACTGGTCAAAAATATCTAGGATTGTATATGCTGTTGATGATCCAGAGAAGGGATATAAAAGTCAAAAAGTACAGCTAAATAAAAAAATTCAAGAAAAATCTGGTGTTTTAGAATCAGAATCAAAGGCTTTGATTGATAAATTTTTTAAAAAATTGAGAAATTAATTTTTCCCCGATCGCTCCCTCATCCTCTTGATATTTTTATCACTTAAAGTATAGTCTTCAAACTTTTTCCCTTTAAGTCGATATATCAAGAATAAAGGCATAAATATAAATGCTCCAAATATTACAAAGAACCCTATAATTTTATCTCCCATAGATGTTTCAATTATTTCTCTATAGTAAACACCAAATAGTATTCCTCCAAAAAGTAAAATAGAAAGTATTTTTATGAAAATTTTTTTACTGTACAGCCCCATTATTTTTTTGACATATCCTTAAGTTGCTCTTTAGTAAGTTTTGCTGGAGCATCAATCATTAAATCTTTTCCGCTATTATTTTTCGGGAATGCAATAAAATCTCTTATTACATCTTGATTATTAAGAACCGCAGCTAATCTATCAAGTCCAAATGCAATTCCACCATGAGGTGGGGCACCATATTTTAAAGCTTCAATCAAGAACCCAAATTGACTCTCATATTCCTTTTTGGACATTCCAAGAATTTCAAATATTTTCATTTGGGTGTTATAATCATGGATCCTAATTGAACCACCTCCAATTTCATTACCATTTAATACAAGGTCATATGCATTTGCGATAATCTTTTCAGGATTTGAATCTAAAAACTTTATTGTTTCCTTATTAGGAGATGTAAAAGGATGATGCATTGATTTAAATTTCTTTTCATCATCATCATATGCAAAAAGAGGAAACTCTGTTATCCAAGCTGGGCAAAACATTTTATGGTTTATAAAATCATATCTCTTTCCTATTTCTAATCTAAGGGTTCCAAGATGCTCAAGAGTTTCTTTTCTATTACCTGACATTATAAGTATAAGGTCTCCTGACTTGCTGCCAATATTTTTTGTTAGATTTTTTAAATCCTCGGAGGTAAAAAATTTATCAAAGGAGGATTTTATAGTATCCTCACCATTATTTTTAATCCATAAAATACCATTTGCTCCAATTTGTGGTCTTTTTACCCAGTCAGTAAGGTTATCAATTTCTTTTCTAGAGACTTCAGCCTTTTCAGGTAAAACTAGACATCCTGTGTATTCGGCATTATCAAAAATATTAAAGTTTTTACCCTTTACACTATCTGAAATTTCATTAATTTTTATTTCAAATCTCAAATCAGGTTTATCAGTTCCGTAATTATCTATAGCATCTTTATATGTTAGCTTTGGAAAATTATTATTGACTGTTTTTCCAAACTTTTTTAATAAATGCAAAATCAAACCTTCAAATTGATCTAGGACATCAGATTCATTAACAAAAGACATTTCACAGTCAATCTGGGTAAATTCAGGCTGCCTATCAGCTCTTAGATCTTCATCTCTAAAACATTTTACAATTTGATAATATTTATCAAGCCCACCAATCATTATAAGTTGCTTGAATATCTGTGGAGATTGAGGTAGAGCATAATAGTGCTCAGGATGCATTCTTGAAGGAACAACAAAATCTCTAGCTCCTTCCGGAGTAGATTTTATTAAATAAGGCGTTTCAATATCAAGAAAACCATTATTAGATAAATAATTTCTCACTTCTAATGAAAGTGTATTTCTAAAAATCAAATTTGCTTTAATAGGTTCTCTTCTTAGATCAAGATATCTAAACTTCATTCTTAATTCATCACCTCCATCTGTTTCATCTTCTAATGTAAATGGGGGTGTAATTGAAGTGTTTAAAATTTCAAGATTTGATACTAATACTTCAATTTCTCCTGTGCTTATATTTGTATTAAAGTCTTTTCTTTTTATAACTTTTCCATCAACTTCAATAACAAATTCTCTGCCTAGCTTATTTGCAGCTTCAAAAACTGAAGTGTCTGTTCTTTCTTTATCAAAAACAAGTTGAGTAATTCCATATCTATCCCTAAGATCAATCCATATAATGAAGCCTTTTGTTCGAATTTTATTAACCCATCCTGAAAGCTTAACTTCCTGATCAACAAAACTCGAGTTTAACTCACCACAATTGTTTGTTCTATACATATTAAATTATTATAAATATAACTAGATATTCTTAAGTTTTAACTTTAGGCAATGAACTATGTAGTACATAGCTGGGACAACAATTAGAGTAAGGAAAGTCGCAAAGGATAATCCAAATATAACAGTCCACGCAAGAGGGCCCCAAAATATAACATTATCTCCACCAAGATAAATATTAGGATCCCATGATCCGAATAGACTAAAGAAATCAATATTTAATCCAGTAGCTAGAGGGATTAGACCAAAAATAGTTGTGATTGCTGTTAATAAAACTGGTTTTAGTCTAGCTCCACCAGCTTGAACAACAAGAATAAGGGCATTTTCTTTATCTAATAATGTTTTTTCAGAGAGATTTAAATCAAGTTTTTTTCTATCAAACAGAAGTTGCGTATAGTCAATAAGAACTACAGCATTATTTACTATTACACCTGCTAGTGAAATTATCCCAAGCATTGTCATAAGAATACTAAACTTTAGATTAAATATCACTATTCCTAAAAGAACTCCTGTAAAACTTAATATGATTGAAGCCAAAACAATCATAGGTTTTGAGATTGAACTAAATTGGAAAAGAAGTAATAAAACAATAAAAGCTAATGCAGTCATTAAAGCTCCTGATAAAAAAGATTGATTCTTAGCTTGCTCTTCAATTTCTCCAGTAAATCTATATTCAACACCTTCAGATGTTTCATATCCAGTTAGTGCAATTTTTATATTATTTACTACTTGTTGAGCATTAGAACCAGCTAAAATAGATGAATACAATGTGACAACCCTTTCAAGGTCAATATGTTTAATCGCATTAAATGATGTAGTATTTTTTTTATCGACTACAGAAGCAATAGGAATAGTTTTTATTCTACCATTAGACTGATCTCTAAAAACAATATTTTGGTTTATTAATGCATTAAGATCATTTTTATATTCTTCATCAAAACGCACATTGATATCATAATCTTCCCCTTTTTGTTTAAAGACCCCTGCTTTTTTTCCAATAATAGAATTTCTTAAAGTTTGTCCAACTAATCCAGTTGGAATGCCAAGCTCCCCAGCTTTTTCTCTATCTACCACAAATTCAATCCCTGGTTTGCTTTTTGTTACATCTATTTTTAATTGCTCAATTCCTTCTATATTCTCTTCACTCAAGAAATTTCTCATTGAAATGGCTGACTCTACAAGTTCTTCATAGTCTTCTCCAGAAATTTCAATATTAACAGGGTAACCAGTTGGTGGACCTTCTTGAATCTTTTCAACAGAAAGTGCAATTCCTGGAAATTTTTCTAATAGTTGAACCTGTATATCTTTTCGCAAGTCTTCACTTGATAGCCCTCTTCTAAATTTGAACTCTCTAGCAGTTAATGTAATTAAAGCTTTGTGTGGTATCTCCCCAGTACCTCCAATATCTGTTTCTGGATTACCAGCTCCTTCTCCTACTTGAGCAATTGCAGACTCAGTCATAAAATTATAACCAGAATCTAGATATTTATTATCATTAACAACATTATAAATTTCATTTTCAATTAATATAGAAGTGCTATTTGTTTTTTTAATATCAGTTCCTTCAGGGTATTCTACATAAACTAATATTTGTCTAGGTTCATTGTCAGGGAAAAATTCTACTTCTGGAGGAAAAAGGGTAAATAAGAATGAGGAGAAAAATAGCATTAAAACAGTTCCCCCTACAAAAAGATATGGTTTTATTCCTGATAGTGCATATTTTAAAAACCTATCATATAAATTTTCAATCTTAACAAGAAACGTATTTTGAAAATTTAGGGCAAGAGCTTTAACTATATATTTATATGACCAGAATAAACCAAGAATAAATATTAGTAAAGAGCCAATAGCTCTTGTATCTTTAAATATTACAAAAACTAATGCAAATCCACCTAGAATATATGTCATCCTGATTAAATTTTTTCTACTAATTTCTTGCTCACTTAGATTCATAAAATTTGATACTAGCATTGAATTGAAGAATATTGCAACAATAAGTGATGAGCCTAGAATTGCAGAGAGTGTTATAGGAAAATAAATCATAAATTCACCTATAGTGCCTGGCCACCCTCCCAATGGTATAAATGCTGCTATTGTAGTTGCAGTGGAAACTATAATTGGCATAGCAACTTCTCCAACTCCAACTTTTGCAGCTTGAATTCTTGACATTCCTTCTTTTGCCATTAGTCTGTATATATTCTCTACTACAACTATCCCATTATCAACCAGAAGACCTAACCCCATCACAAGACCAAATAGAACCATACGATTTAAAGTAAATCCGAAATAGGATAAGATCATTAATGACATAAACATTGACATTGGTATTGCAAATCCTACAAAAAGAGCATTTCTAAGTCCTAGGAAAAATGTTAATACTGTAACAACCAATATTATTCCAAAAATTAAATTATTCATCAAGTCATTTACTGCATTAATTGTATAATCAGATTGATCATTTTGAATTATTATTTCAAGATTTTCTGGAAAGATGTTTTCTCTAGCATCGCTAATTATATCTTGGATTGAATTGGAGGCAAAAATTGCATTTTCTCCACCTCTTTTAATTACCTCAAGCATAACTGTTTTCTCTT
>Ga0209404_10002214_pt1 | contig 12211 bp, 8 predicted proteins | sample TroAtlMetagenome_2_FD_187447 | JGI IMG/M metagenome (GOLD analysis project Ga0209404, IMG submission 187447) | Marine eukaryotic phytoplankton communities from Atlantic Ocean - Tropical Atlantic ANT8 Metagenome (SPAdes) (version 2) | ecosystem: Environmental > Aquatic > Marine > Oceanic | place...
TGTCCGCTTTGACGTAATTATCTAGTACATTGTCTCGAAAGTTGGCAACTTCTTCTTCCAACGCACCAACGCGTTGTTTAACGAGGGCAACCTCTTGCTCATTGCCCTGGATGGATGCGTTATTGGCTATGATATCTTGCTCTACCACACCTATCATGTTATGGACAATATCTATTTCACAATTAAGATGGTGTATCATCTCTTTAATGTTGGGTATTTCAACATGTATTTCAGCAAACTCTGCTTGCATGGAAGCGTTTAGACTGTTTAATTCATTTCTTAGTTCGGATACCATAAAGACTGCGGTGTTGGTGGCGTTGATACGTGCCTGGGTAGCAGCAGCTTCTGCCACCACAGAAGCGTAATATTCCAACTCTTGTGCTCTTTCTTCCAAGGTGTAGAACATAGCATCGCGTTCCCTCTTTGCTACCCGTTCTATTTGAACCGTAATATTGTCATGGAATATTGGCCATAGTGTATCTACTACAATGTCACGGACGTCAGCGGCGGTAGTTTTCATTGCCAATTCATGATGCATCGTATCCGACAAGGCCTGGATGGCTTCCGTTATTTTGGTTTGAGCAAAGGTCATTGCTGCCTGGCGAGCGGTTTCTGCCTGTTGGTCAGCATAACCACGTGAATAATTGGCTGCCTCGCTTAAGGTCTGTTGCGCCATCCATTCAACGTACTGGTTGGCAGCAGACTTTGCTTCGGCTGCTACCACATCCGCATACTCTTGTGCGGCAATAAGGCCTTCATCGTAAGACTGTTTAATCAACAATTGAATCTCTGCCAGTGTAGGAACGTCGCCAATCTCGTTAAACTTGTCGTACATTAGCTGTTCTAAAGCTGCCGTTACAGCCAATGACTGGTTGAGAGCCATCTCTCCTTGTGAGTCCGCATAGTTTGTTAGTTGTATCTCTGTCTCGTACAACAACAATTCCAACGCATTGAGGTCTCCAGCGTCCGCCTTTGTGAGAACCGCATCGTATATCTGGTTGATACGGTCATCTAAAAACGAAACAGTGATTCCTAATTGTTCAGCTGTATTTGCATATGCGTCTTCCATTATCTTTAAACGTGACGAGGTGTCATCCGACACTTCTTCCACATCTTGCTTTATAATGTGTATTTGATAGGCAATAGATTCTACTTGGTCGTCTATCTTCCATTCTACGCGGTCTATATCCCGATATATGTTATTCAAATCCTTCTGAATGCGAGTCATGTTCTCAGCACTTAACCTGTGAATGAGTTCTGTCTCATGGATGAGAGCTTCTATGCCTGCTGTATGGTTTTCATCAACAAGAGACTGGTTATAAATCTGTTCTTCATGTAAAGCAGCGATGAGAGTTAGCTCTGACAACCGGGCAAAGATTTGTTCATCAGTAGTAGACTGGTTAACCAGTTCACTTCGAATGTATTTTATCTCAGATTGAACCATGGTAGAGAGACCAATATGCGACTGTTCCAACTCCCACAACTGTTGTATAATATCTTCTTGCTTTAGTTCTAGATTAACCGTTCGGTTGGCTTGTTTCTCGTTTATAATAGCCTGATTCTGCTCCATTTCATTGACATCCTCAATGAGCACGGTCAAGTCATATCGCATGGCGTGACGAATTTCACGCGCCGCGTTGGGGTCTCCAGATACAATAAGCTTACTAATCTCGTGTAGCCGTTCAATCAAACGCGGGTATGTGGTCAAGTCACGGTATAGCAAACCGTCACCTGCTTTATCTACCAGCTGTTGTAACCAATCACAGTTCTTACAAGGCTGTATGGACACCGGTATGTCTATCTCCTTCAACTGTTCTCGTATCTCATCCATCCTATCTATTTTGTCATGCATGATTCTCAAGTGTTCCAGCTGTGCTCTGTTGGAAGCAGTCTCGTTTTGAAGTGCCCAGATGTACTCCCACTGGTCTGGTGTAAAGGTGTTTAGGTCTATCTCAAACAACTTGGTAGCCATCTCTATCATGGCCAGCTCTGTAGCTGAAGGAGAAGCGGGTGTATATCTACACTTGGTAGGCCCAGCACAAGCAGACCATACGGTTTCACCACCACAAGACCGCATGTGAACAGTATCACAGCCTGTGTCTGAATTTTGCATGTAACGAAAGGTAGCCATGATGGAGTGGAAATGCTCATGGAATGGACATTGAATGTCGCAGCTGTATGGGTTTACACCATTCTCGTTGGCCCATTTATGGTACAGAGTCCCCGTACCATCACAGGCGCAGCAAGTGTTTACAGCGGTGCTAAAGTCACGGTCAGAATCCCAACCAGCAAGGCGCAGGTTACACATCCAATCCTGGTCTTCTGCGCTATACGTAGCATAGTCTGAGCAGGTATGTGAATGACCACCGGACATAGACAAGGCATCGTTCCATGGGTATTGTCTGTCTGCTTCTCCTGATTTAGGACAGTGTTTCGCTAAAAACTCTGGTGAGAATTTATCAAAGAGTACACGGTCTGCTACCTCTGTTCCATTCGCATTCCACATGGTAGCGAAGAATGGTCCTGCCTTTCCACCTATAGCCAAGCTAACATGTCCTGTTGCTTGGGGTACCGACTTCTTGGATACTATATGTCTACTGGTAAGTGGGATATCTTCTGGTCTTGAATATTGTAAACCAGTAACTACACCAAGCACACTATTGGGTTTGGCGCCACTGTAATAGATGGTGAGCATGCTCTGGTCTCTAGTCATGTACATTCTATCAACTGTACCATGGTGGTGAGAGTCACATTCGAGAACACCGCATGGGAATTTAGGACATCCATCTTCGTTAACTTCTTCATTGTCTACGTACACACAATCCTCTGGAGGTGCTATACATCCTGGTATAGGACAACGGGATGGGCATGCTACTTTGGTACATAGCAAGTTACCATCTTTACACTGGCAAGTATTACAGTAGTTATCGCCTGTATCTTGTCCTACCCATCCAGGAGCTACAGTTGTGCCATCTGTTAATGAACAGGGCTTAGCACCATCACAATAAATCAACGTGCACAATAGCACGCCATCGTTACAGCTACAAGTGTTACAATAGTTATCACCGGTATCTAATCCGGACCATCCATCTTTCACTTGTTCTCCACCAGTTAAACGACATTTATCACCTTTACTACATTCCCTTTCTGCCCCATTCTCCGATAGACAAGGTTGTCCACCGCCCTGTGCCTGTTGTGTGATGATAAATTTACCACATTGGTCACCTTTCGGTCCCTCTTGTGTCCACACACCAACACAATCTTTCTTAGGTTGGCTACATTCTACCACGGTTCCGGCGACGACAGGGCAGTCTAATCCTTCACCTTCTACAGGTGTAGTTACAATATAGGTACCACAGTCTTCACCATTGTCTCCTTTGTCTGTCCATTGGCCTATACAGTCCACAGCAGCTGTTGGTATTCTGTAACCACATACGCAGCATACATCGTTGGGAACAGGCAATTGGTGGTTGCTAAAGTCCATGTGCCCTGAAGCAGCGCATCTCCATATGTCTGTGCCTTTAATTTTGCGTCCAAAATCGGCACATGTTTCCCCGTCTACTTTCCAAGAGGCTGAAGCATCGTCTGAAGGTCCATCGCATACGAAGCTAAGGTGTTTGTATTGTAAGCCCGTAATGCCAGCTTTTGATTCTAATATTTTATCGCATCCAAGTTCTGATGCTTGATGGACGTTGTAAGGAGGTACATTGAGTAGATTGGAGCAAAATTCCCACGGTTCTAACCCTGCTTTACAGCTGAGACATTCAGCAGAATATGCTTCACAGCATAGGTCATTTTCTTTACATTCAACTCCGGACCAGCCATCGTCACATGTACAGGTGTGGGTATGGACGTAGCTGTCATAGTTGTGGTCACTTATCCAATTGGAACCACCGCGGTCACACTGATGCATATCGCTCATGTCATAGCACTCATGGTGGTCTTTGTCCAGTACAAAATATTGATATCGTTCCGCGCACTCGTCCGCGTTTCGAACATCAATGGGACCATTGAGACCTTTGGTACAGTAACCGTTAGCAAACATCATTTTAGTCACATTGATACACTTTCCGTGCTCTCCACAATCAGGGCAAACGCTGGGTAGATATTTTTCACAGGGGTAGTGTAAAAAATTATTCCAGCTGTTGTCCCCGTCTCGATTGCATGCTTTTTTGAGACAATATTTAAAGTCTGTGTAGCCGGCCCCAACGCAGTCACGGTCGAAAGACTGGTCTGAAATGGCATTCACATCTGCCGAAAACGGTTTTGGTTGTTCGACATAGTTACACTGCGTGCATTCTCTGTATGTCGGTCCAGCGTTGCAAATGCCTAATAGCAATAGTAGCAGGATAAACAACATTTAGTAGACGACACGACTGCTATTTATAGTATCTCGTCAACGGAAATGCCAGGGTATAAAGTGGCATTTTCGCTAGCTATTATGGGTGGTTATTACTCAACGCAAAATTACTACATCTATTCAAGGGACTTGACAAGCGATGGGTGGAACAAAGAACCATTATACGAGAGCGAGAAGGAGTGTTTTGGCCGGTTTAAACATTTGGTCTACCGCTTCGCTCTTCAAGAAACCGACGACTTTAAATCTTATAAAACAATCTACATGTACAACGGCTCCAACCGCATCGCTAAAGCTGAATTGATTCGGCCAGAGCACGATGATTTCTTCAAGGTGGAACTTGAATTCACATGTCCATCGACCGCATCCGCGTGGGACACTTGTGACGAACAGATAATAAACCAGCAGACTCTATGGAGAGAGACAGAGTTCAACAAATACTATGTCTCGCTGCCCTGTGAAGAAAAATTTAGACGTAGATGGCAACTGGTTAAATCCCTTTGCCCGCCGCAAAAATCTCCCATGTTAAGTGTCGGAGATTATTTAAGTTATTCCGGTGTAGATATCGATGTATAAGGTTGCAATCGTTATGTTTGTTACCATATTCATATGGGTATTCTCGTTACCATTGCTGTTTCTAACGAGTATATTTTGGCTACCGGTAGGGTCGGCATTGGCGGTCGGCTGTATCACATTCAGCTCCTGGGTTCAGTGGCATCACCAGGATGATATCATCGTAGAAAGTATATGGCGTGATATGATATACTGTTTAAAACTACGTACGTGGTTCAAGAGTTATAACGTCCATTGGAAGGGAGAAAACTTCATTCCTAAGAATTCGTTAATAATAGCTCACCCACATGGTATTCTATGTTGTGGAATGTTGATATATCATTTTGAGAACAAGCATACGGTGATGGCGGTAGCACCCATCTTGTTTTATGTTCCCATCTTCGGATGGATGGCTCGTTCGTGGGGATTGATTCCTGCCACCGATTTCATGATACGAAAGGCTTTGAAGGAAGGTCATAGTGTCATACTGTACATAGGAGGTGTAGAGGAATTAATAGCGACATGTGAGCGAAAATTGTACATACAGCCCCGATGGGGTTACTTGAAAATAATAAACGATTTAAAAATTAATGTGATTAGCGTTTGGGTGAAAGGTGAATACGATACCTTTATGAGCCCACCATTACCATTTCTGGAACTAAGACAACGCCTTGTAAAATATATAAAGGTAGGTATCATGTTCCCGTGGTTATTTGGGTGGAATAGTATATGGATGCCCAGACCTTGTGCGTTGGATGTGTACATTCGAAACTGTGGCGTCACCGAACTCACGTCTCTAGAGTCAATAAAGGGTTGGTATCATCAACATCTTCGTCAGACGATTGCTCTTGCTTATGAACAGGAACCTCAGGCCAAGACATTTCACTCCGACCAAGTTCCTCTAATTCCTTCTCAAGAGACTCATCATCATAATCCAAATCCTGTGGATTGATATCTTCTGAGATGATATTGGAAATGTCGGTAGCATCCGCAATGTATTCGCCAAGGCTTTCCATCAAATCTTCCACTTTGGATATGTCCTGCTGTTTCATGTATTTCTTCATGGTAGTGGTAGTGAATCGTACGGTTTCGAGGTGGAGCGCTGACATCTTGATACCTTCTAGTGTGAGTATTTGCTGGTCGATAGCCAGTAGTCGTTTGGTCGCACTGGCCATATGATGTTCAATTAATTTTTTCCTCTTAAGATAATATATTTGATTAGTTTTAGATTCTTTCCTAGCAATAGACAATTTACATGTCTTGATTGCTAGATTTAAATCACCATCGTACTTCGAAATCTGCTGTCTCAGTAGTCCTCCTACTTCTTTTAAACGTAAGACAGCTTCTTCCAAGTCTACCGTGACCGGTGGTCTTATACAATCCATCACACGCCGTATCATTATGAATTGAGTATCGCACTATTTATAGGCCGGTCGGTATTTAATATATAATGATATGGGTTTCGTTTTTCAAACCTATGGGCATATTTGAAGGCAGTTTCAATAAACTAGCTGCTTGGTGGACAGCAGGCAAGTTCTGTCATTGTGAAATAGTTTGGCACGTAGAGCCCAAGATATTAATGGGCTGTGTGAAGCAGTTGTATACAAATTTAAAAAGTTCGAGTGAAGATAAGAAATCATTATGTGCCGAATTAGAATCGGTATTCTTTGAGAACAAAGATAATAAAACATTATTACAGTTAGGAAAAAAGGTTTATGTCTCTTTCTCGTTGATATGGGGCGACCAATTACGTGTTAGGTTTCTAATGAACATAGAAGACCCATGGTTTTCAACGCCTGAAAAAAACTTCGACGATATCGAATGGTTGGAATGTAAAGATATTAAACCCGAAAAAGAACAAGATACTTTGTTGTGGGCTTTGGGCGAGTTGACTAAACCATACAACAGTTCAGCAGCTCTATTCTCGTGGGTTCCAACCTGGGGATGTAATGATGTTACAGCTCGACCCTCATATTTTTGTTCTGAGTTTGCTGCACTTTGTTTGGTGCGTATGGACTATCTTCTTCCTTTAGCCACACATCATTGCACACCGAATCATCTTGAGGCCATAATACGTCTCGCAGAAAAAACGCTAGAAGAATCAGTTCAACAGAAAAAGCTGTCAGAGCACCAGCCAGAATTAGATATGTCACTTCTTGATGATAATACCCCCAAACGCTCCAACATCCAGCTCCTAGAAGACGAAGTAGAATCATACCAACAGCCAAATTATGTGTCGTCATCGGACGACGACATTTCCACACTTGAGGCAGAGATGACGTCACATCGCATATCGAACCCGTCCACGACAGAAGAATTAACAGAGTTGTAAGAGGTTCGTCGTACATTATAATAAAGTTTATCTAACTAGTTATATATAATATTAGTATTTTAAAATCCAGTAGCGTTTGAGACAACGCCATTATGTTTTATATCTATAGTGATGTTAAGCAGGTGAAGTGCTAACAGAAATCCAGCTACCATTCCCACGAACCAACACAACATCAATAGAATTACAATCCGCATCTCTTTATGTGAATGGCACATTAACAACAGTAAGACAAGCACGCAGTAGGCTGTTATGCCCACAGTGCTAAGTAGACTTTCCGCCATGAATATCTCCTCGAAACTACGCTCAGATAGGACGGTTACTATTACAATGCCTATAGCTATAAACATTAATATTACCATCCAATAGAACTTAAATATAAAACGCTCCATGTCTCTCAAACGCATTAAATCGTAGTTTGCCATTCCATGCATTTTACCTGCCTTATTTTTACGCAACATTGGTTGTTCTTCATCGTCGTCGGATGCTCTCACAGCAACATTAGTACGTAACATTTATCATTACCGATAGCCTTATATACTAATCCTCATCGCTCATATCATCGTCATTGGCCATTGGAGCAATCCATAACCTGATAAATGAGTTTTGCTCAGCGTCTAGGTAAGACGTAGCACAGAGAGGCATTGATGGGTGTAATTGCAAGTCCACACCAGGGGCACACTTTATCATCGTGTTGAGGTGGTCTGCCTCCTTATTGGATATACGCTGCTTTTCCGCGGTAAAGTCGGGCTCTGACTGGTACACAGTGGCCATCACTGACGGTATAGCATGCTTGTGCGAGAATACACCAACGTCGCTCTCACTATTGATAGTAATATGCTTATCTTTTTCAATACCAAAATCGATGTTGCCCATGATAATCTTACAATCCTTTATCCATTCGGATACTAGAATAGTAGATACCCTAAACGATACATTGAAGGTAGGATTAGGTGGAGGGGCCAACGCATCCTCGTCGAAATCAACGAGAAAAAGGGTCCAATCCTTAATACTCTTCGACTCGCCAGCGCCTTCAACAGTGATGTTGAAAAAGCGACTGCCCTCCTTGTGGAACCAAGTTATCTTGTCTTTCGGTCCAGCAGTGCCCATAAACTTCTGAAGCATAGACATGTGAACGCCTAACACACAGTCACTGGTACAAGAGAAGGTCTCGAACCAATCTGGCTGGAGCACCAACTGGCGCAAGTCCGTGTTCGTAGCATTGGTTGCGGTGACATTTATCCCGGCCGCAGATACGTATAGATTAAGGATTTCTACACCTGATGCCAACGCATCAACAATTTTTTTAATTAGATTTGGGTCTTTGAATGTACAGTTCATTTTTATTTATAATATGAATAGAGTTAATTAGACTCTCGCATATTCACCACATATACGGATGCTCTCTTACCCTTATCCAAACTCTTCGCTACTGGTGAGGGCATCTCGTTCCACTCTAGGGGCTTCTGAGTTTTGGTGCGTTTTAACTTATTCCTGGGACTTCTTTTCTCTTTAATAGCACAGGACATTTCAAACAAGTCAACGGGTGCGGTAGGCTCTATTTCATATAAGTGAGCTTTCGCACCGCGATTGGCATAACACAACACGGATATAACTTCCAACATACCCTTTATCTCGTTAACAGAATTCCTATCCAAACGGTGTCCCATAACCTTGAAGGCTTTGGAAAATCTCGTTTTATTGTTAAGAAACATCGAACATGCGATGAGACTGGGAAGGTAAGTAACACCACCATTCAACGCCATAATGTCCTTATCCAACATACTAACTAAATGCTTATTGTAACAAGTGGTAGAAACGCCATACGTCTCCTCCATCAACTCCATCAACTCTTTATGCTTCTTAGGCCTGTGAAATTTTAAACGCTCAACAGACATGTGCGTCAAAGCCAACCACATCATCATAGCAGTCTGATGGTCGTTATTCTCATGCGCTCTACGCATCACAGAGAGAAAGAATCGATAATTACTCATCAAGGATGATTTGGTAACTTTTTTATCATCATTGCTAAGTATAAGTCTTACCGTATTTGTTATACCAGCATTCAAACGTTTAGGAATGTTATCCGCTCCACCGGATTCCCATATCTCGCCATACAGTGCCATCGTTGACAACCGACAGGATGAAACCACCTGTTCAATCTTATCATCCCAATCCGAATGGAAACAACTAAATAAAAAATTTCGTAGTGTCTTTTTCTTCAATGGTGGTGGTACGAACATGCCATCCAGGAATAACTGACATCCTTGGTCGGAAAGTGTTCGAGTTCGCTTCATTTGCCTATAAGTAATCCTGCCTATATAGTAATGTTGGTTGAAATACTTATCACGGTAGGGGTTTTACTGTTGTACTTCTGTATAGCAATGGGAATACACCATTACTGCGACGCTGAGAAGGATGACGAGCCCAGTAACTTCTTAAGGTTTGGTGAGCAATATACGGACGAATACTCTTTGATTGAATAATTAGTATAAATGAACCCAAGGTACAACTATAATGAACTTGAGAGTTTTGCTTTTGTTCTTGCTGGCCAACATGGTCTTTTCGGCTCGTGTCATACAAAAAACGTACTCTACATCAGACCCTACGTGTTCTGGTGGAGTAGCATTTACAAGTGACCCTATGCTCGTAGCAGAGGCAGATGGTGTGGAACAATGCACCAATCTAGATATTAATCCTGCGGACGGCGTGGAAGAAGCTTCCGTCAGGAACAGATGGTGCGACCAGTCTTACCGCATATATCATGTTTCACTATTCAGTGCTATTAATTGTATATGCTCTTACGGTGGATGTGTCAAAGAATTCCCACTAGATGTATGCCATCTAAACGGACAAGTACCAACCATCACCACATGTGACGAATGGGACACCGTATTACCAGTGTCGGACACAACCCTACTCAATATAACTACCGTAGTGCAAAATGTCACCAATATAACACACCACACCACCATTCATCAAAACGTAACGGAACAAATCACAAACAATATCAGTAACGTTATACAAGAAGCTGTACCAGGACCAGCGGGACCAGCAGGACCACAGGGACCAGCAGGCGCTGACGGAGTTGACGGCGCACAAGGCCCAGCCGGACCAGCCGGACCACAGGGCCCAGCAGGACCATCAGGGGAGAGTTTGAATGGTACTACCATAATAGAAAAATATGAATGGGGACCTTCCGCATACTATGGCGCACTCGCCGCCGGTGTTCTCGTAATAGGTATTCTCAGTTACACAGCATACAAGATGTCTGACAAGGAAGAGGAGGAGGCAGCTAAACAGAAGTTATTGCCAAAGCAGAAGAGATACAAACAGAGAAGTACGAGAATATTCTAAATATGTTCTGAGAATATTCTATATAAGTTATAACTTTATTTTTATTTTAAAACATGTGGCGTAAACGTAGAAAACTACCCCCTACTATCCAAGTACACCTTCTAGATGACACGCGCGTCGAAGTCTTCCCCAGACGCATGAAACAAGAGCATAAACTGCTCATTCAAAACGCTCTGGATGAACCCAAGAAAAGACAGAAATATCAAATCTCGATGGTCAGAGCGCTTCCACTTCAGAAACTTTGCATGGACAACGACTGGACATACGAGGGTATTCCTCTCATCATCCTACAGCTCAAAGATGCTCTATTGACGCGTAAACTAGACAAGTTCGAAACGGATAAACCACTGAAGCCTCTCTTCACTGACTTGTGGAAAGAATTACATCAACATCAACAACTGGGAGTCCTACAAATTATACAATACTACAAGGGTAGAGCCATGCTCTGTGATGATATGGGACTGGGTAAGACTCACCAGGGTGTAGCCCTCGCTCTCTACTACGCACATGAAGGTAGATGCCTCATCGTATGCCCTAGCTACCTACGATTCCACTGGGAAGATGCCCTCATACGCCATGGTAAAGTATCTGCTAGAGACGTACAGGTGGTTATGAAGACAGACGAACCTTCACTGTGCCAGTACGTCATCGTTAGCTACGATATGCTACCACGCGAAGGCTGTAAGATTCGCACGGCCGAATACAACATGGTGATGTGCGATGAGTCACACTACGTGAAGAATCGTAAAGCCAAGAGGACAGAAGCGGTAGTTAAGTTAACCAAGAAGGCTCAGCGTTGCATCTTCATGACTGGAACACCAGCACTCAACAGGCCTATTGAATTGTTTGCGCAGATGCATATGATTCGCCCTGCCTTTGCCAAGTATTACACACACTTTGCCAAGAGATACTGTAACGCTACCATGACAGACTATGGCATGGACGACAGAGGCCACAGCTGCGATGAAGAGCTCCACTGGTTGTTGAAGAAAGTCTACATGGTAAGACGCATCAAACGTGACGTGTTGAGAACCTTACCCAAGAAGACAAGGCACACGGTGATGCTTGAGATTAATGAATCGTTGTTAACTGATATCAATGACGGGTTTGATAGGTGGAAGAAGATAAACCGTGAGATTATACACGTGAAGGACGATGCAATTCGCCAGAAGATGAATCACGACCGCAAAGCGTTGATATCCGAACTGTTTCGACTCACAGGAGAGGCAAAGATTGAGGCAGTGAAGAGATGGACGCAACACATGCTTGAGACGGAAACCTCATTTCTATTTTTCGGATATCACATGCGTACACTTGATGAAATTGAGTCCATAATGGGCGATATCCCGTACATGCGCATCGACGGTTCAACGCCGGCAGAAAAAAGACAGCGCAATGTGCGTGACTTCCAAGCGGGGCGTTGTAGAGTAGCTATACTTTCCATAATGGCTGCCGGTACAGGTATTACACTGACACATGCCTCAACGGTAGTCTTCGGTGAGCTCTGGCATGTGCCTGGTATTATGATTCAGGCTGAGGATAGGGTACATCGTATCAGCCAGCAGAACCCGGTGGATGTCTATCACTTGTTGGGAAAGAATACACTGGACGACCGA
>Ga0209404_10002215_pt1 | contig 12211 bp, 9 predicted proteins | sample TroAtlMetagenome_2_FD_187447 | JGI IMG/M metagenome (GOLD analysis project Ga0209404, IMG submission 187447) | Marine eukaryotic phytoplankton communities from Atlantic Ocean - Tropical Atlantic ANT8 Metagenome (SPAdes) (version 2) | ecosystem: Environmental > Aquatic > Marine > Oceanic | place...
TAGATTTCAGGTAAACTCTATTTTATTAAACCAGACGATTTTTTCTTATGTTTACATCTTCACCCTCTACATCGCGACAAATTTTAACAGTTACTAAGCTAAATCGGCTTGCTCGAACCGTGCTTGAAAGCGAGGTAGGACTTGTATGGTTATCCGCTGAAATATCTAATTTTGTGAGTGCCGCTTCCGGTCATTGGTATTTCACGTTAAAAGATAACAAGGCACAAGTGCGCGCTGCTATGTTTAAAAATACCAATCGCACCGTGAAACAGCGCCCGAAAGAAGGCGATAAGGTACTTGTAAGGGCATCTGTAGGTATTTACGAAGCACGTGGCGACTACCAGCTTGTCATAGAACATTTGGAAAGCGACGGCGAAGGCGCACTACAGCAAGCCTATGAAGCCTTAAAAGCAAAGCTAAACGCTGAAGGCTTGTTCAGCATCGAACGTAAACGCCCTATGCCAGAGGTTATTAATCGCATTGGTGTTATTACCTCATCAACGGGTGCAGCACTGCACGATGTTCTTAGTGTGTTAAAACGCCGTAGCCCCCAAACTGAAGTTATTGTTTACCCTTCTATGGTGCAAGGTGAAACCGCGCCAGCTCAGCTTATTAATGCCTTACGAACGGCAAATCAACGAAATGAAGTCGATGCACTTTTGCTAACCCGTGGTGGAGGCTCGTTAGAAGACTTATGGTGTTTTAACAATGAAAACCTTGCTAGAGAAATTGCCGAGTCACAATTACCGTTAATTAGCGCCGTTGGTCATGAAGTTGATTTTACTATTGCTGATTTTGTTGCCGATTTACGCGCCCCTACACCATCGGCGGCCGCTGAAATATTGAGCCAAGATACTAATGCGCTCAGTGAGAGCCTAGTTCAGTATAAGCAACGCTTAACCCGTGCCATGCTGCAAAAACTTAGTCATTTAGCTCAACAGCATAAACTTGGGCACCAACGTTTGCAGTCAGTACATCCGCAAAGCAAAATACAAAATCAGTGGCAAGCCCTCGATAGGCTTCAATTACGTTTAAGCCATGCTATCAATAATAAACTCGCAATCGAAAATAAACGGTTTGAGTATGTGAATAATCGCTTGGCGCAACAAAGCCCAGCGGAGCGTGTGAATCAAGCGAAAGCGCGCATAGCACAAACCCATAAAACGCTATGTAACAACATGAAGCAGTTAGTAAATAGTAAACAACAAGCTTTTGCTGCAAAAGTCGGTTTGTTACAGTCTGTTAGTCCGCTTTCTACATTGTCGCGAGGCTACAGTATTACCATGTCGAGCGGTACGGCAGTTACCTCAGTAGATACTGTTAAAGAGAACGATATACTTAAGTCTCGAGTGACTGATGGAGAAATAACCAGTAAAATAGTGGAAATTCGTCGTCATCAATAAAGGTTGGTTTTTGTTTCCTATTTTTTCGCGTTCGCTCTGGTTACTACTTGCCCTAGCTTCTTTATGCGCACCGGCTGTTTATGGTCAGCAACAGGCAGCATTATCTGAGTTGTCGGTTTTGCCTAAACCGTCATCCTCATCGACGACTGTGTCTGAAAACCCTGCAATAGCAATTTCACTGGCGGTGTTTTCTACTTACCCCAGTGAAACCCTTTTGGATGCCTGTGGCAATACAGAGGCTATACAGGAGTGTATTGAAGATACTATTGCCCCAGAAGCATTTATCTCCACACTGATAACAAAGTCTTGGTTCACTGAGATTAAACCTTTCGGAAATGAATCAGACTATGAGCTGCTTATTGCCAACGTGGCTAAGCAAGGTGAAACCTTAAATCCAAATAAAAAGCTAAGTGCCGAACTAAGCGAAGAACCAAGCAAAGAACCAAGCAAAGAAAAACATTTCACTGAATTAACACTGCAATGGCGAGGCATTGAGATTGATTCTTTGGTTATTGCCAGCCAAGTAAATAGCAATGAAGCTTCAACTGAGAAAGCCATAGAACCGCTGGTATCTTGGTACAAGCATGCTACCGAAAATGGGCTGTTTACCCCAACCTTTTTATATCGTGCGCTGAATGCGAGCGATTACGCCGAGCATTTGAGCGTTCCTGAGTCTTTGGGTGATTTCACTAGGTTAGATACTCAGCTGTATCCAGACCCATTCAAAGGCTCGATTACAAGGTACACCCATCCTTCCTTTGAAGATGCGTTAGTGGATGTCACGGTTTACCCCATTTTGGCGAAACTCGACACGAATGCACCAAGTAATAAAGCGAGCACTGCGGACACCAGCACTGAAAACTCAGCTCGCACTGACGCGTTACTTCATCAGCAATTAGATGAGGATTGGAATAAAGCTGATCACGTCGCTAACGCGCGCAATTTAATCCTTTCACAACCCCAGCCAATATCGGCGTTTAATGTAAAGGGTTTTGCCAATGGGTGGCGACTAGCGCTTAAAGCTGACTCGCCAGTAGACGATCCTATTTTCGCGACAACCTATGTATTTACCCGTAATGATAAAATAGTGAAAGTGGCTACCACCTTCCCTAGCGACTTTTCTGACGATTTAGCCAACGAGCTCATTGCTCATATCACGGTGCCTGAAGAATCTATGCTTATGCAGCAAGTTCGCGCCATGCTTAAGTAGAAGGCACGGCCAATACCCCTGCCAATAGGGCTTTTTGAAAAGCGAGTTATTACAGGCTCATAGAGAATAGCTCGAAGTTAGGCGTTTGTGGCGATTAACTTTTAGCGATTAACTTTTAGCGACTAACTTTTAGCGACTAACTTTTGATGACTAACTTTTAGTGGCTAGCTTTGAGCGACTAGCTTTTAAGCGAAAAGCCCGTAAAAAGCCCTTCGTAAATAATAAATAAACACGTGAAGAATACGCTCACTAAAACAAAAAAGGTCGGCGCTTGTAATAGCGTCGACCTTTTTATATGTGTGAAGTAGTACGTTTCAAAACCCGCATTTCGTTATTACAACAAAGCGCTTTGTTATCAGGCTTGCGCTAATGCTCGGCTATTTTTTCTTACTATGATAAGACAGTAAACGTTTTCGCTTACGCTCTTGAGTAAGGGTGAGCTTATTCTTTTTGCCTTCAAACGGGTTAGCCCCTTCCCTGAATTCAATGCGTATAGGTGTGCCCATCACCTGAAGCGCTTTACGGAAATAGTTCATCAAGAAGCGTTTGTACGACGTAGGTAAATCGTCAACTTGGTTACCGTGAATAACAATCACAGGCGGATTGTAACCACCAGCATGGGCATATTTCATTTTAACCCGGCGTCCGCGCACTAGCGGCGGCTGATGGTCATCTTGCGCCATTTCCATAATCTGCGTAAGCATAGAGGTATTAATACGCTTAGTGGCGCTTAGGTAAGCTTCTTGTACTGATTCAAATAAGTTACCCACACCGGTACCGTGCATTGCAGAGATAAAGTGCAAACGTGCAAAGTCAATAAAACCAAGACGGCGATCGAGTTCCCGCTTTATATCGTTTTTAATATCAGTACTAAGCCCATCCCACTTGTTCACTGCAATTACCAGTGAGCGACCGGAATTTAACACGAAGCCGAGTAAGCTTAAGTCTTGGTCGGTAATACCTTCACGGGCATCTATTACCATCAGCACTACGTTGGCTTCATCAATCGCTTGCAAAGTTTTAACGATAGAGAACTTTTCAACCGCCTCATTCACTTTTCTACGTTTACGGACCCCTGCGGTATCAATAAGAATATATTCACGCTCGTCACGTTCCATTGGAATAAAAACGCTATCGCGGGTCGTACCTGGAAGGTCAAAAACGACAACCCGTTCTTCACCTAAAATACGATTCGTTAATGTAGATTTACCCACGTTAGGCTTGCCAACAATGGCCAGCTTAATAGGCTGATCTTGAAGGCGCTTAAGTTGCTCTTCCGCATCAAGCTCTTCTTCTTGCGTTTCCTCAACAATGCGCATGTCAGGAAAAGACGCTTCAAGTGGCACTAGTGCATCTTGAAGCAATTGGCTTACACCACGCCCGTGGGCCGCGGCAATTTGCTTAACTGTTCCTAAGCCCAGCGCGTAAAAATCAGCGCTTTCGCTATCGCCATCAATGCCATCGACTTTATTCGCAACAACAAAAACTTGTTTGTTAAGGCGGCGAATGTGGTCAGCAATACCTTGGTCTGCCGGCAACAATCCTGCTCTAGCATCAACAAGTAGTAATACTACATCGGCTTCCTCAATGGCTAAAAGAGACTGCTGCGCCATTTCAGCATCAATACCTTCTTCGTCACCCGTGATACCACCGGTATCCACCACGATGAATTGACGCTGCTCAAACTTAGCCTGACCGTACTTGCGGTCGCGGGTAAGCCCTGGGTAATCAGCGACCAGCGCATCACGTGTATTAGTTAAACGATTAAACAAGGTGGACTTACCCACATTAGGGCGGCCTACCAAAGCAACAACGGGCAACATGTATCAAATCCTAAAGGAAAAAAAGCTAAAAAACACAAACCGCAAGTAAGCATAGCTTACTTGCGGTCAGAGTGTGATTGGGCATTATACCTGTTTAGGTATGATGCGTCAGCCTAACAGAAGATATTAGGCTAACAATCCAACAAATTATGCTGTTGAACAGGCTATAACGTAGAGATAGCTGCCACTACGCCGTTACGGGTCATAGTTACTACCACACCGTCAACATTCAATGGTGCATCGTATATAGCATCGTCTTCATCGTCGCCACCTACATCGACGCGAGCAACTATTTGGCCTGTCTCTTGTTCAATCCAATGAACGAAGCCCCAGTTGTCACCCACAACAATATGTTCACCAACTGGCGTTGCCGCAGTAACAGAGCGAGACTTTAAGCCACCTTGTGACCAAAGCTCTACACCGTTTCGTCTGTCTAGGGCATAAATATTAGAGTTGTTATCTACAACAAAAATACTGTTTCCTTCAATACTTAGGTTGCGATATGAGCCGTACTCACGCTTCCAAATAATACGACCACTACGCAGTTCTACTGCTGCCAGCGTACCATTGTAAGAAACCGTATAAATAGTACCGCCAAAAAGTACAGGGGTGGTATCAAGGTCAACAATTCGTTCTAACTCTGTGGCGCCTGTTGGCGTGGCAATTACCGTTTCCCAAGCAAGAATACCTGACTCTAGTAAGTTAACTTGCAATTTACCCGTAGGCGTTCCAATTAAAGCGCCGCCATTTGCCGCCACTGGGCCAGAAATGCCACGAAGGGTTAATGGAGGCGTATCGCCTTCATGTCGCCATAATTGCTCACCCGTACGCGTATCAAAGCCAAACAAGGTACCCGCGCCAGTATTAACTACAAGAATACCTTCGTCTGCAGAAGGAGCTGCTAACACTTCACCAGGAATTGATGCTTCCCACTTGGTTTCGCCAGTTTCGTAGTCAAGTGCCATTACTGCACCGTTTTCTGTACCTACAAACAATAATCGGTCTGCAACAGAAATGCCGCCAATACGTGCACTTGCTCCACTACGCCAAAGACGTGCAATGGAATCCCACCAACCGTCACCTTCAAATACGGCGAAGTTACGTTCCCATAGAACATCACCGTTCTCTGGGTTCATAGCAACAACGCTGCCATGGCGATCAGCGGCATAAAGATTTTCGTAAGCATATACTGGACGAAGGCGAGAGAAGTAATGATCTACACCATCGCCGATGTCTCTGTCCCATTTTACCGAGGGCGTAAACTTCGCATCGATCGGTTTCAAACGGCGAATTTCAAGTTCTTCTTCATCTGCAAACCAATCAGAAACGGTAGAACAACCAGAAAGCGTTACAGAGATGGCCAATGCCATGCCCATCACGCGAGCAAATCGGCCCTTACGGCCACACGTATTGTGAAACAAATTGCTTACCTCTTTATTTTTATGTACCAGCTTATTGGCCCGCCGCAACGGCTAAGTTGTCTAACTTCATTTGCAATAACGGGTTGTTGGCATTTTTTTCAAGCGCACCTGAGTAGGCTAAACGAGCATCATCAAATTTACTTTGTTGCTGATACACGTCGCCTTTCAGTTCAGATACTTCAGCAGCAAATGCTTCGTTCGTAATATTGCCTAGCGTAGACAACGCAGCGTCTAGCTGGTTCATTTCAATTTGTACTCGCGTTAACCGAATAGCAGCTAGCGCTTTTAATTCTTCATTTTCTGCAAAAGTAACCACACGATTTAGGTGTGATGCAGCGGCGTCAAAATCGCCAGCATCAACCGCTTGTTTTGCAGCTAGAAGGCTAGCAATACTGGCGTAGCCTGAGTCTTCGTTTGCATTAATAAAGGCAGCAATTTTATCTGCGCTACCTTCTTCACCATAGGTTTCAACTGCATTTTGGTACTCTACTGATGCCGCTTCTTTGGTTGCCATTTGCGTATCAGAGTAATAACGCCAGCCCCAAAGGCCACCTAAACCTAATGCTGCACCTACAATAATGGCGGTACCATGCTCTTTCCAAAAGCGTTTAATCGCTTCTACTTGTTGGTCTTCTGTTGCGAATTGTTCCATGATTTCCTCTTATTATGCGTTCAGCAGGTCGGCAATCGTGCTCGACAACGCATCAAAAGCGATTGTCTGTTGCTCTTGACCATCACGTAACGGCTTTACTGCCACTTCACGCGATTGCATTTCTTGTGACCCCAACAACAAGGCAAAACTTGCCCCTGTTTTGTCAGCGCGTTTTAATTGTTTTTTAAAGTTTCCGCCGCCACAGTGCATCATAACCCGCACATTCGGCAATGTATCACGAAGATGTTCTGAAACTTCTAAGGCATAAGCCTGAGCATCATCACCCATCGCGGTAACATACACATCAGCACTACTAGAATCTAGTGCATCTTCACTTAACGTAGTGAGTAAAAGTACTAAACGTTCCATACCCATGGCAAAACCTACAGCTGGCGTTGCTTTTCCGCCTAGCTGTTCTACCAATCCATCGTACCGGCCGCCCGCACAAACTGTTCCTTGTGAACCTAAGCTTTCGGTTACCCACTCAAAAACAGTGCGATTATAATAATCAAGCCCGCGCACTAAGCGAGGGTTAATTTCAAAGGCAATACCTGCCTGTGTTAATCGTTCGCATAAATTATCAAAATGGGTTTTCGATTCTTCATCTAAATGATCTAGCAAAGATGGTGCATCAGCAATAGCCGCTTGCACATTGGGGTTCTTGCTATCAAGAACGCGAAGTGGGTTTGACTCTAACCGGCGAAGTGATTCTTCATCTAGCTTATCTGCGCGTTCTTTCAAATAATCAATTAAGGTTTCACGATAGGCCTGACGGGCTTCGTTTGAACCTAAAGAGTTAATTTGCAACGTAACGTGCTTTTCAATACCAAACGCTTTCCATAGTCGAGCGCTTAATAAAATCACTTCCAAATCGATATCTGGGCCATCAAGGCCGTAGGTTTCAACACCGAACTGGTGGAACTGGCGATAACGCCCTTTTTGCGGACGTTCATGGCGGAACATTGGCCCCATGTACCACAAGCGCTGCTGTTGGTTGTACAACAATCCATGCTCATTGCCAGCACGCACCGTGCTGGCAGTACCTTCAGGGCGAAGGGTTAAACTGTCACCGTTTCTGTCTTCAAAGGTATACATTTCCTTTTCGACAATGTCGGTCACTTCGCCAATAGAGCGCTTGAACAAGTCAGTGCTCTCTACAATGGGCGTGCGAATTTCTTGATAGCCATAACTGGCCACCACTTGACGGAGTACAGATTCTACTTTCTGCCATGTACCGGATACTTCCGGCAGGCAATCATTCATTCCGCGAATTGCCTGAATAGTTTTAGCCACGTGAAATTCTCATACTGCTAAATAGTGAAAAGCCCCGCATTATAGGGGCTTTGAAGATAAACAACAATCGTACAGGCTTAGTCTTTCACCGATACCTGTATTTTGTTGGCTTCGCTCATACGGGTTGCTTTGGCACGAATTCTTGTCTCAAGCTTATCGATAAGGTCATCGTTGGCTAATCGTTCTTTCACGCGTTTACCATCTTCGTATAACCCGCTCATGTTTCTGGCGCCCGTCAAGCCTAAGTCTGATACTTCAGCTTCACCTGGACCATTTACAACACAGCCGATAATAGACACGTCCATAGGCGTTAGAATATCTTCAAGACGTTGTTCTAACGCGTTGACCGTACCGATTACGTCGAACTCTTGTCTTGAACAGCTTGGGCATGCGATAAAGTTAATGCCACGTGAGCGAATTCGAAGCGACTTTAAAATGTCGAAACCCACTTTGATTTCTTCAACCGGATCGGCAGCCAGTGAAATACGAATAGTATCGCCGATACCCTCTGCCAGCAGCATACCTAAACCAACAGAGCTTTTTACTGCGCCTGCACGTTGACCGCCAGCTTCAGTAATACCTAAATGAAGTGGCTGATCGATTTGCTCTGCTAATAGTCGATAAGCACCTACCGCCAGAAATACATCAGAGGCTTTAACACTCACTTTAAACTGGTCGAAGTTAAGCTTATCGAGTATGTCCACATGTCGCATGGCCGACTCAACCAAAGCTTCAGGTGTAGGCTCTCCGTATTTTTCTTGTAAGTCTTTTTCGAGAGAGCCACCATTTACGCCAATGCGAATAGGGATGTTCTTGTCTTTGGCACAATCAACAACAGAACGTACACGCTCCATATTGCCGATATTACCTGGGTTAATTCGCAAACAATCAACACCGTACTCGGCCACTTTAAGCGCTATACGGTAGTCGAAATGAATATCAGCGACCAAAGGCGTGCTAACTTGCTTACGAATTTCTTTGAATGCTTCAGCGGCGTCCATGGTAGGCACGGACACGCGAACAATCTCGCCACCCACGGCGACAATACGATTAATTTGATCAACCGTCGCAGCCACATCAGTGGTACGAGTATTCGTCATAGATTGAACGGCAATGGGCGCGCCATCGCCAATAGGAATATTACCTACATTAATACGCGTGGACTTTCTGCGTTTGATAGGACTTTCTGCAAACATCTAATTACCTACATAGGAAGCGAGAATCGCGCAATCTGGCCATTTTGAAAGGCCGTGATATCCACGGGGTCGCCATTAACTGATATACGTACATTATCCGGTTTGCCGAGTGTAACTGCAACAGGAGGCACACCTTGAATTTCCATTACGCGGCCAGATTGCTTAACACCGTAAGCAATTGCCTCACCGGTTGCGTCTTTTATGTTCACCCAACAATCATCATCAAAGGTAAATGTCATCGATATAGGCACCGCCCCGCTTTGACTGCCTGAGGTTGATGAGTTGCTTGCAACTTGACTACCAAAGCGGATGTCGCCGGAATCTGAGTCGCTCACTAATGCTGTCAGGTTATTACTTTGGTTAATACCTGCAGATGGTGGCAAGCTTTCATCGTCTGCATTACTGCTATTGCCGCTACTGTTGAAATTGCCATCGCCAGATTGAGGAAGCGTGGGACTTTCCGTTTCAGTACTCGAATCAGGAATTGTGCTGTTTAACACACCCGAATTGGTACGAATAGTTGCTTCAGGAATGGAGGTGTTTGCCGCTTCCTCTTTAATTTTGTCAAGATTAGGCGCTTCAACGATAGCTTCATCACTAGGTTGTTGAACCCACCACGCTACAATGCCACCGATTATCAGCAACAAAATAATATAGGTAACCATCATCCAGCGATCATCGTGTGTCTGTTTAGCGACACGACGAGAAAAACTCTGGAGTTTAGCTGGAGGTTCTACACTTGTATGATATTGCTCAAAGGCAGCAACAACCTGTTCGGCATTTAGCCCTAGTTGTTTCGCGTAGTTTCTTACATAGCCCTTGGTGAAAGTAATAGATGTGGTTTTATCCACAGCATCTTCTTCTAAGGCGTTGATTTGCGAGACTTTCAAGAAAAGCTTATCAGCAATTTGTTGCTGAGTTAGCCCTAGCGATTCCCGTCGCTCTCGAAGCATTTTACCTGGGCTTGGCACGGTAGATTCTTGTGCGAAACCTGCTTCTTCAGTCGTTTGTTGTTCTGACACCATTCGACTTCCTATTCCCCTTGCATGTTGTGTGGTACTAACCAAAGCTTCATACCGGCAAAAATCGAGCCAGCATTCACAATGTTGTTCCACTCCTTCAGCGAGGTAATTTTAATGTTATGCTTTAGAGAAATACGATAAAGGTTTTCGTTCGCCTTTACTATGTGGAATTGCGCTTGCTGGGAAGACAACCCCGTTTTTGTTTCTGTTTCTGCCTGTACTGAGTTAGATACTTTATCAGCATTAGTATCTTCCCCTTTTACTTTTCGTTCAACCTGTGGAGTATGCTGCGCAAGAATATTCTTATAGTCAGCTGTATACGGACTGTCTGGAAATAAGGTTGATAATTTATACCCTACTTCTTTTGCCCCTTCCCAGTCGTTTGTTCCTTGGTGTATTTCAAAAGACAGCCATAATGAATCAGGAGAAGGTTTAGCGACGCGTTGATACTTGTCTAACGTGTACTTAGCTGATGTCCACTGCTCGGTGGCAACATAAAGCTCTGTCAGTAAGTATAAACTTTTAGCACGTAGGGGCTGGTGTTTGAGAGCATTTTGAAAATAGGTAATAGCATCTTCAGTATTGCCTTGGCTTTGTGCACATAGGGCCAAGTTTTCATAAGTTTCTGCGGAATTAGCATATTGTTGATTACTAACGGCCTTAAGGAAGTACTCCTTAGCGCCGTCGTAATCACCGTCTTGGCACTTGAACGCACCATAACTGTTTGCGATATCGCCGTTGTTTGGTGCTAACGACATTGCCGTTTGATAGAGCTCATTGGCTCGGTTCACTTCGCCTACCAGTTGGTAATAGTACGCAATAGCGTAATTGACTTCAGCTGAACGTGGGTCGTACTCTAGCGCTTGGTCTAAGTTCACTTTAGCTTGTTTATAATTATTGTTTTTAAGGTAGGTTAACCCTAAAGACATACGAGTTTTAGCAGCTTCCTGGCGGTCAAAGTTACTATTGTAACTTCCAGGTTGCGAGTTGCTTACGCACCCCGCTAAAAAGACTACAGCTGCTATCAATCCTATTCGCATGTTATTACCCTAATATCTTAATGATTATTGGGCCATTTTTACCGAAATCGCTTCGCCCTTCACCTGTTTTTTTAACAATCGTTTAGTTCTGTCTACTACATCACCCACTAATTGCCCACAAGCAGCATCGATATCGTCGCCTCGTGTTTTACGTACAACGGTGGTAAACCCATAATCCATAAGCACTTTTGAGAATCTATCTATACGAGAATTGCTTGAACAAAGGTACGGTGAACCCGGATAAGGGTTAAACGGAATTAAGTTTATTTTACACGGTGTATCTTTCAATACTTTCGCTAATTCATGGGCTTGGTCAGTACTGTCGTTAATGTGCGAAAGCATAACGTATTCAACCGTCACTCGACCTTGGTTAGCTTTCGACTTTTCAAGATAACGACGTACGCCAGCCAAAAAGGCTTCAATGTTGTATTTTTTATTCACCGGTACAATTTCATTACGCAGCTCGTCGTTTGGCGCATGCAATGAAATCGCTAAGGCCACATCGATTTGGTCACCAAGCATATCAAGTGCAGGTACAACACCCGAGGTACTTAATGTCACGCGGCGCTTAGATAAGCCAAACCCGAAGTCATCTAACATGATGTTCATGGCAGGCACCACGTTTTTAAGGTTAAGCAAAGGCTCACCCATACCCATCATCACTACGTTAGTGATAGGTCGTTTGCTGGTATCTTTTGATAAACCAAGGAAGGTAGCGACACGCCATACTTGACCAATAATTTCACTGACGCTCAAATTACGGTTAAAGCCTTGTTGAGCAGTAGAACAGAATGTACATTCAAGGGCACAGCCTACTTGTGACGATACACAAAGCGTTGCACGGTCGGCTTCTGGGATCCATACCGTTTCCACTTCCTGACCACCTTCAAGGGCTAACGCGAACTTAATTGTGCCATCGCTGGCTTCTTGGAAATAGGCAATCTCTGGCGCTTTCACTTCACAGTGTTCTATCAACATCGCGCGCAGGTTTTTATTCAGGTTGCTCATTTTCTCAAAATCGCTTTCACCCTGCTGATAAATCCACTTCATTACCTGATCGGCACGAAATGGTTTTTCTCCTTTTTCTTTGAAGAAATTACGCAAGCCTTCGCGATTAAGATTTAACAAATTTGTCTTTGCCATAAAATGAT
>Ga0209404_10002216_pt1 | contig 12204 bp, 10 predicted proteins | sample TroAtlMetagenome_2_FD_187447 | JGI IMG/M metagenome (GOLD analysis project Ga0209404, IMG submission 187447) | Marine eukaryotic phytoplankton communities from Atlantic Ocean - Tropical Atlantic ANT8 Metagenome (SPAdes) (version 2) | ecosystem: Environmental > Aquatic > Marine > Oceanic...
CGCCCTTTCTCGGATGGTCCTATGAACTCCAACACCGGGATGGCGACGAGATTCACGCAGGCTTTTGGTTTGAAGTATCCTTTTAGGACCCACTGCCGCGGAGCCCCCTGCCGATAGCTGATCGCCTGACCCAATAAGATCAGTTCTCCTTCTTCGGCCGCCGCGGTCCATCCGCAGGCCCACGACCGCGGTCCCGATCTCTATCGGCTCCATCGAGCTTTCCGTTTTGGTCTCGATCCATCTTGCCGAATCTCTTTCGGAGCTCGCCAACTGAACCGCCACGCTGGCGCGGCCCTTTCGCCCATTCCTCAAAGCTAAGCCCTCCATCCTTGTTCGTATCCAGCCTTTCAATCTCCGACGCATTTAACGGCACTCCGAGGCGACGGGGAAAATCTGCTGCCGTCAGCACCTTATCCTTATTGCGGTCCATCCGCGAAAACATTGCCTCCAGCCGGTCGGCACTCCATCCCTTCACTCTCGGATTCCTACCAAACTCCTCGAACGTGATCCGCCCGTCCTTATCCAGATCGTATCCCCTGACTGGAGGAGGAATGGGGCCAGGCAATTCTCCCTCTGTAATTTCCCCATCAGCGTTCTTGTCCAGATGATTAAAGAGACGCCGGCGCCCTGCCTCTCCCAAAGATGCCGCCCGTCCAACTGAGCCAAACTCTTCAAAGGAAACCTTTCGGTCACCGTTTTTATCGTATTTCGCCATAAAGCTCTTATCGGGGAGCGGCCGATGAGGCCTCTCTCCCTTCCCTACCCTTGGGGCATCCTGCCATGCATCTTCCTGACCACAGAGCGGCAGAACCATCGCGAGGAGGAGCAGGAGTGGCTTGCGGACTGACTTCATTAAAATATACTCTTTTCGGACGAGGACAGATCAGGGTCCGGCTTCTTACTAAATGAAACCAATCAACGGCCTGGAAGTTACTCCAGAAAGTAAAAATCCTGCAGAATAGCCAAATTCGGCTCAAATAAATGCAAGGCACTACCAACATCGCTGAAGTTCTGGGGCAAGAGAAGCCCACAGTTTCGTTCGAATTCTTTCCTCCAAAGTCTACCGCGGCATCAGAACGGCTTTTTACCACGATTCACGAACTTAAGCAGCTCAACCCCTCATTCGTAAGCGTCACCTATGGGGCCGGGGGATCAACTCGTGAGCGAACTCACAAGCTAGTTTTGAGGATCATGGAGCAAACCACGATCCCGGCAATTCCCCACCTCACCTGCGTCAACCACAGCATCGATGAAATCGAAGAAATTCTCTTGGGGTATGCTACCGCCGGTGTCCCTGCGGTCCTCGCTCTACGTGGCGATCCGCCCGGAGAAGACCTCGAATATAACCGGAATCAGGACGCCTTCCCTTACGCGGCCGACCTGGTCAGCTTCATTAAGGAGTTTAATCGAGAAATCAAAACCCCGCAAAAAGGATTTGGGGTCGGGGTTGCAGGTTTTCCGGAAGGGCACCCGGATACCAAAAACAGGCTCAAGGAGATGGACCACCTCCGACAAAAGGTGGATGCAGGTGCAGACTACATTTGCACCCAATTATTCTTTAGCAATTACTCCTTCCTTGATTTCCGGGATCGTTGCCGACTCGCTGGCATCGATATTCCCATTATAGCAGGCATCATGCCAATCACGACAAGATCTGGAATGGAACGGATGGCAGACCTCGCTGCCGGAGTCCACTTTCCAGCCCAACTCCAGCGCATGCTTCAGGGCGCAAACGATGACCCAGCTGCCTTTGAAACGGCCGGATCGGACTATGCGACCACCCAATGTGCCGAACTACTCTCAGAGGGCGTTGACGGCCTTCATTTCTACACCTTGAACAAAAGTAGCGCTACGAAACAGATTGCAACTGAACTTAACCTTGGTCGCTAACTTGAGTGGCGGAAGCAAACTAGTTCTTCGCGTGCGACAAAATTTGCTCCGCCAGCTCTGCCCCTGCGGCGGGGAGGCTATCCTTGAGATCTAAGTCCAGCCAACGCAATCCGCTACTCTCTTCCACCGGGAAGAGCTCTGAGAGTATCGGAGACCGCTTTTCCTCGAACGCTCTGGGGTGAAGGCCAATTCTAATCGTCCCCTCGAGATATGGAATGCTTCGATACCTGGCCCTCGCCTCCTCTTCTCTTCGCATGACCTCCTGACCGAATAGCTGAGACTGGAAGATTGTCCGGATCTTCTCGTCACTGTCAGATGTTTCCCGAGCATCTCGCGCAGCAGCAGCGAGATCAAAATCAGGCACAGCGACCTCTGCGCTGGGCTCATCAGCAGGAAGGCGATCCTGATCAGTTGTATCGGCTTCGTGAATCGCAGCAGAAACCTCCTTGTCGGAGGGCGGCCTCGACATGAACTCACCCTCCAGCCGAACATGATCCTTGGCTACGAGCCGGATTTCCCTGAACACCGCGACATTTCTTCCGGTCTCGATAGCGAAACCTCCTGAACGGAAACGTACCTTCTTGTAACTCCGGTAACGATCAACCAGCGAAATAACATCGAGCAACCTCACTTCATCCGTCATGATTATCTCGTCGTCAGGACCAAGCTCAACCTGAGCAGCAACCGTAACCCCACTGGCGCCGTATGGAGAGCCGCCGAGCTGAACACCACCGGAGATCCTGCCCTGAAGCACTGCCCTGAGCTCCGGCTGGAGACTGCCCTCAAGAGGGAAACCTTCCATTGTTCCAGTCAGATCAACTTGGGGATCTGTCACCGGCCCCTTCACCATTCCAGATAACACCATCCGCCCGTCTCCCTTCCCGAATCGAGCCTCTACAATCTCAATTCCATCTTTGGAAAGATTGATCTCAAGAGACTCAATCGTCAAATCTCTGAACCAATTCTGACTAAACACCCCACCAACCATTTTTAGCTTCCATCCAGCTCCACTACGCTTGGCGCTGAGTTTTGTGTTCCTCACCCCCCCGGCCGTGGAGGGAGAGTATCCCCACCTAATTGTGGCGTCATCCACGTCCACCCGCTCAAATTCAAATCGCTCTTCCAAACGAAAGATCGATCCATAGATGCTATCCGCATCGAGAGTTTCAGATCCCGATTTCACCTTCATATCCAACCGCTCTATACTCACCGAGTCCCCCCTCCAAGCCCCCGAGATGCCGGCAAGGATTCGCATTCTGGTTTTAATATTTCGCGCGCTAAATCCGTCGAAAAAAGACCCTTCAGAACCCACCAACCCAAGGCTACTCAGCTCAAGCTGACCATCTTTTCTCGATGTCGGGCCGATCTCGGAAGATTCAGCATCGAGCCTTTTCTCAATGGATATCCGGATTCCTTCGCCAAAGCCCGGCGCAAACGGGCGCCGGAGGAGGTAAAGATAAAGAAGAACGATCGCGACCAGCAGGAGCAGGGCGCATCGAAATCCCATTCTAGTAATCCAACTGACTAATGCTGAGGACGCACCGCCTCCTCCGTGGACCAATTGAAAGAGCAAACCCTGACTCGCCACCCACGCACTCATGCGAGACCGGAATTCGTCCAATTTCTTCTGGTTCTCCTGCATTTGTAACAACCCGCCCGGCCTGAGAGATAAGGTTTGAACGCGAAAATTGCCAATCTGATTTTGTTCATGTTTCTGCCATTCGCCCTTTTCCCTCGCCGACAGCCACTCGCTGACCTATTCAACCGCCAGTGGATGACGATTCCTACAAGGTGAGGCTCGATATTTTCGAGGGCCCTCTCGACTTGCTCCTCTATCTAATTAAGAAGGATGAGATCGATATTTACGATATTTCCATCGAGAGAATTACCAAGCAATACCTCGATTACATCGAAACCTTCAAGCTTCTCAATATCGATCTGGCTTCAGAGTTCATCGTGATGGCCGCCAACTTGATGTACATCAAGAGTCGGACCCTCCTTCCACGCAGCGAGCAACCACCCGAAGAGGACAGCGATGAAGACGACCCAAGATGGGAGCTCATCAGACAGCTGATTGAATATAAGAAGTTCAAGGATGCCGCGGGAACCCTTGCTCAAAAGGCGCGAGAGCAGGAAGAGATCTTTGCCCATATTCCTGAAAAGCCATCTACCAAGAATAAGGAGTCCGCGCCGCTCGCCGAAATTTCAATCTTTGACCTGATTCGCGCCTTCCAGGGAGTCCTCAAGAGATTTGAGGAAGCCCATGACCTTGGTGATATTATCGATGACCGTTTCACTGTTTCCGACAAGATGGACCTCCTGCTCGATAACTTCAGTCCAGGTCAGAGCATGCCTTTCAAGTCTCTTTTTGCATCTGCCTCAACCAAATCCGAGGTCATCGTGACCTTCCTCGCCCTGCTGGAACTTATGAAGCTGAATCAATTCCTAGTCTGTCAGGATCAGATTCTCGGGGAAATTGAAATTGAGAGGCGAGCTGGCACCTGAAATCGCCATGAAAGAGAAGAGGCCGGGACACCCTCAACGCGTTGCCCTTTTTGGTGGAACGTATGACCCTGTCCATCTTGGACATACCAGCATTGCAAGGGCCGCGAAGGACACTCTCGACCTCGATCTCGTGCTTTTTATTCCGTGTCGCCAATCCCCTCACAAGGATAACCCTGCAATTGCCACCCAAATACAGCGCCTAGCAATGTTAGATCTCGCCCTCGCAGATGAGTCATGGGCAGAACGAAGCGATATCGAATACCTCCTGCCGGACCCGTCTTTTTCTTGGGTGACCGCCGAGGCGATGAAGAAGATATATCCAGGGGCTACCCTCTACTGGCTTATGGGAGCCGATCAGTGGTCAACAATCGAAACCTGGGATCGCCCCTCCTACCTCGCTGAATTAGTAGAATTCGTCGTCCACGACCGAAACCAGCCTCCCGGCCTGCAGCAGGGGTTCCAAGCCCATCACATCAAGGGGCATCATCCTGCTTCCGCCACTGAAATCCGGGAACAACCTGCAACCAGGATATCAGAAGAATGGCTTCATCCAGATGTAGTCCGTTACCTGCAGCAAGAGTCCATCTATTCATGATCATCTTGACATATCTGCCTTTGAGCGCGAAGGGTCTTGCAGCCAAATAGACGATTATGAAAGCTCTCCTCTCCACCATTTCGTTTTGCACGACCTTGGTTGCCTTTCCTCTCTACTCCTCCGCACAGGAGGCCTCGCGGGCCGAGGATGCCGGGAGCAGTGATGTCGTTCCTCAGTGGCAGAAAGACTTTGAGACCCTTGGAAGCCCTAAACAGACCGCTTACCGGGACAAGTTAAAGGAAGCCGGCCGCCTGTTTACTCAGAAGAGAATTATCGAGGCCCTGAATGAGCTCGCAGAGGCTCAACGCATTTTCCCAAATGAGCCCGGCGCCCTCAACCTTGTCGGAGCCTGTCATGTCGAATTTCGAAACTTCAGGAAGGCTCGGGCAGCCTTCGAGGAGGCTCTCAAGCTCCAGAGCGACTACATCAAAAGTCTCGAGGTCCTTAGCGGGGAGGCAAGAGCTCGCAGGATCAAGCCTGTCCTTAATATCATGTTTAATCTCGTAGAGATGGACTTCGTGACAAACCAGTGGGGCGATTGCGCTGGGCGCATTGAGAGCCTGCTCCCCGACATGGACCCATCGGATCTATCCATGATAAGGTTGCTAGAGTTTAAATATCTACTCTGCAAACTTAAGCTGGGAAAGGTCGATGAGGCTCGAACACTTGCCCAGAAATACGACTTCCGCGATGACTACCCATACTACTACTACGCCAATGCCGCCCTTGCTTACCATGACGAGGACGAGAGTGGGGCGGAACGGTGGCGCGGCAGCGCTCGCAGGGTCTTTCGGCGACCGTCTACCCTCGCAGCTTGGGAGGACACCATGATCGAAATCGGGTTCGTCAAAAGCTTCTACGGAGGCGCTAAATAGGCGACCCCTCTCCAGAGCCCGCCTTTGGACGCCCAAGGGCCGGAGAAAATTCGCTGAGTGGAAAACTCTCCACCTGCTCCAGTTTGATCCCATAGAGGTCAGCGATTTCCGGCGCATCGGACTCTCGGTAAATTTCGTGGTAGTAGATCTCCTCGATTCCATAGGAGCACAGCGTCTGCATGCAGGAAGTACATGGCATCGTGGTAGTCGCCACGATCCTCGCTTCCCCCCGTCTGAAGAGGCTGCAAAGATTGATTTCCGCGTGCAGCATGAACTTCTGACGGCCGTCCCGGTCGTCCCAGAACCCCGGCGGAGGATCGAACCCAGGGGCCAAACCATTGTAGGCTGTACCAATCACCCTGTTATCTGCATCCAGTGCAGCAGCTCCAACTTTCCGATACGGGTCCTCCGAGCGTAATGATGCCACTTGCGCAAGCGCCATCGCATACTCGGGAATGCTGATTCGTTCTCCCACGCCGACAAGTGAAAGACCCTTAGCCTCGACGATCAAGTCTCAACCCTATTCCGCGACAGGCGGCGGAGGAGACTCACTCTCTCTCGGAGCCGACTTTTCGCCGGTCCGGTCCTCCTTCAACCAGTCTGCGAGCACCGCAGGATTCGTCTCGGGCAAGCGGCATGTCTGGCCTACACAGTAATACGCGGTGGTTTCGCCTGGCTTAACCTCCTTCAACTGGCTGGTGAAGTCCGAGACCGGTCCAGTGGTTCCCACTACAAGCAGATTCCGCCTCTGCCCTGCCCACGCCACCTTCAGGAATTCCTCGCGCTGGTTACCGCCCGCTATCACAACTCGAGCAGGTTTACCTACCATGAAGGAGACCGCCTTCAAACTTTCAGCCAACTGGGTCGGGTTTTCCCTGAGAGTATCACTTACGGACAGAAGGGATTTCTCCGCTACCGCACGATATGCTGCCTCTCCCGTAATTTCCGAAAGCACGCCATACTCGAACGTCGCGACTGAGCTTGGAGTGGGAGTGGCCGAATCATAATCATCCTTCAGACGGAAGACCAGGTCGTCTCGGTCCTCACCATCAAAAAAACCACCGTTAAGCTTGTCGTAGAATACCGCGATAGCTCGGTCCGCTAGAGTTGCGGCAAGGGTCAGATAGGAAGGATTCAAGGTCGCCTCGTAAAGAATCCTCGAAGCCCGGAGAAAGTAGAGATAACTCTCACTCTGCTGACTCCGATCAACGTGATCTTCTCTCCAACGATGAGAAAGGGTGCTGGTGGCAGGGTTCCACAGCTTATTCACCACAAAGGCATGAGCTCTCTCGGCCGCTTTTAAATAGCGAGGATCCTCCAGAATACGACCAGCGCGAGCCATTGCCCCAATCATGAGCCCGTTCCACGAAGCCAGCACCTTATCGTCGGTCGCCGGCGGCACCCTGATGGACCTCGCCTTTCTCATCTTGGCCACCACAGACGACAGGACCTTCTGATCTTCGGCACTGAACTTCTCCAGGCGCATTGCGAGATAGAGAACATTCTGATCCTTAAGAGGCTCGGGATCGCTGTGATCAACGAAATTACCCGAATCCGTGATACCATAACGCCTGCGGGCAACTGACAGCTCCTCCTCGCTCAGAAGGGCCTTTAATTCCTTCACTGTCCAACACCAGTATTTCCCTTCCTTGCCCTCACTCTGCGCATCCTGCGCACTGAGAAACCCTCCTTCAGGGTGAGTTAGCTCACCAAGCACATATTCGGCTATAGATCTCGCAGTAGCCCTGAACTCCTCTTCACCGGAGACTTGCCAGGCATCAACGTAGACATCAAGGAGTTGGGCCTGATCATAGAGCATCTTCTCGAAGTGCGGGACCAACCATATCGGGTCCACCGTATAGCGATGAAACCCTCCACCTATCTGGTCATTAATCCCGCCCTCCATCATTTTCCGGCAGGTCTTCAAAGCGAACTCCCGCCCCTCTCCACCTCTTCCAAGAAGAAAGCGAAGATGGGATGGTTGGGGGAACTTTTGCTGCCCCCCCCATCCACCGTTGGCCTGATCTGCACCGGCAAGGAATTTTGGAACCATCCCATCGAGCATGGCCGCATCAAAGGTGGAATCCGGGTTCAGCCCTTGAAGCTCATGAAAGTGCTCCGTGAGCTTCTCGTGGATGTCTGTGGTCTTTGCCTCTATCCCGACCCGATCCTCAGCCCATAGCTCATGCAGACGATTTAGAACCGTCATAAATCCGGGCCTTTGCCCCTGGTCTTTCGGTGGAAAATAAGTGCCGCCATAGAAAGGCTTTAGCTCAGGAGTAAGAAACATGTTCAGAGGCCAGCCCCCACCCTGTCCGAATATTGCCTGAAAGCTGGTCATATAGACCTTGTCCACATCAGGACGTTCTTCCCTGTCCAGCTTGATGCTAACGAAATGCTTGTTGAGAAAGCCCGCGACTTCAACGTCTTGGAAGGACTCTCTTTCCATCACATGACACCAGTGACAGGTAGAATACCCTATACTCAGAAGGATCAATTTTTTCTCCTTCCTCGCCTTTTCAAAGGCCTCTTCCCCCCACGGATACCAATCTACCAGATTAAATGCGTGCTGCAGGAGGTAAGGAGACTTGGATTCGATCAAACGATTCGGCTTTGCGCCGGGATCTGGGGCGGCCTTGGAATAGACGGTAAACGCCAAACCGAGGAAATAGAACCCTATCGCCCATCCCTTGAATCCAACTCTCATGGGCACACGCTAACCCCAAGAAACTCGCGCGCAATATGGTAATTTTTTCAGTGCGCGCCTCTTGCTCTCGCTCGAATCGGGGTTGTTAATAACTTTTAAGGGTCATATTTCCCTAATATTTAGCCATTTATGAAAAACATGAAAAAAATACTGTCCATCAAGGCGTAAATAGGTGTTTACTGTAGTCATTACAACGAAGGCCGCGGTGTAAGCCGTAGTTTTCATGTAAGGGTGAACAGCAGTTGTCAGCCGAGCATTACCTAAACGTGTGCAGAGGTTGATGGACTCTGTAGAGGGGGGCGAAAGCCCCCCTCTACTTGTGTCCGGGCATAGGCTCCGGGCCCGCGATAAACCAGCCGCCATCCGCCAATGACGCTGTCATGCAGCCATCTTGGCACGTGATCCCCCTTGATCCTTGGCAACTCCCTGCTTTACTACGCCTCCCTCCGGGCTCCCGGCTGAACCACGAAACAACATCCCCATGCTTGAGACCTTTCGTAAATACTCCTTCTTGATGATTGCTGTCCTAGTTCTCGTTTTTGTTGGACTTGTCTTCTTTGGTGCAGGCTCCAGTGGCTTGGGTATTGGTGGTCCGGTCGTTCTTGAGGCCTACGGTCAAAAATTTGACGCGAACCAACGCAGAAAATTCGAAGAGCGACATACCCGCCTCATTACTCGTCTTACGATGAGCGCCACTGGCAATACCCAAGCCCTGAACGAATATGCCAGCATCCTTGGTCGAGGTTCCGCTAATGATTTCGTGGTCAATCGTCTCACCTTGCAAAAGGCCATGGATGATTTCGGTCTGCAAGCGTCTAAAGCCGAAGTGGAAACCTTCATTAAGGACACCTTGTTCTGGCAAGATAGCGGATTCAACGTGGTGGCTTATGACGACTTCGTAAAAAATGAAATGGGTGCTCTCGGAGCAACCGTTAAAAACCTGAATGACCTGGTCGCAGAAGTCATCTGCATGAGTAAACTCAGAGATATTATCAGCGCTGGTATAGAGCCTTCCCGGGAATTAACCAAGACTGACATTCTTAGCGCGCAACAGCGCATCAGCTACCAGCTTCTAAGCTACCCTGTAACAGGCTTCAGGGATAAGCCCATGCCTACCGATGAGGAAATTAAAGCTAAGTGGGACGAGAACAACGCTGTCTGGAAAGAAATCGTGCAACTTACAGACGAGATCAAGAACCTGAAGGCAGAAATCGAGGAGGCCGAGAACAAGAAGGGAGTCGACAAGGATACGGAGGTGAAAAGGCAAGCCCAGAAGGCCAAGGAGGGTCAAGTTGCCACCGACAGAGCCCGGGTCAAATACCTCTCCAAGCCCAAGCGCAAGGTAACTTACGTCCTCGCCTCTCCGGATTATGAGGCCATCGTGAAGTCTAAGGAAGAGTCCGTAGAAAAGCCCAGCGCCGTAGAACCTGAGGACACCACCTCTCCCACCGAAGAAGAAGGCTGCCAAGAACCTGCCGAGCAACCTGCCGAGCAACCTGCCGAGCAACCTGCCGAGCAACCTGCCGAGCAACCTGCCGAGGCGCCCGCTGTCATCCAACCCCCATCCCGACCAATTCCAATCCCCGCGAAGTCCGCAAAAGATCAACTTTCGGAGGCCGAGCGCAAGGATGCTCTTTTTAATCTTGCCGTTAAGTTTGGTGAGCTCGACGAGAAAATGCTCGACCAGAAGTCTCTCTCGGAGGCCGCTGCCGACCTCGGTCTTACCGTCAAGACTACCGAATTGGTTGAGAAGGATATGCTTCCTGCCGATTTCAGCAGTAATTTCAGGGACACTCACGGCACGGCGGCTGATGCCATCTTCGACGCCCCAGCAGGAACCAAAAAGTTCGAACCACTCGGGGACGACCAGTGGCTCTATTTTGAAGTGCTCGAGACAGAAGAGCCTGTCGCCTTAAGCTTCGAAGAGGCTAAGGAGGACGTCCGTAAGGACCTCGTTTCAGAGCAAGCTATCGAATTGATGCGAGAGAAGGCCGAGGGCCACCACGAACTAATCTCGATCGCCATGAAAGACGGAAAGACTTTCGCAGAGGCCACCAATGAGCTTGAGCTCAAACCTGTGGTTCGGAGTGAGGTCACCCGGTCCGGAACCATGGGAGGTGTGATGCGCGAATACACCATCGCAGCTCGCGTTAACCCGGGAGAGCTCTCCGACCTGATCACTGATACCGAAGAGGATGAGCGTTTCGGTCTCGCCCGGTCCTTTTTTCTTCTTGTCGAAAAACGTGAGGTTTATGAGGAAACCGGTATCGACGCGATGGTCGACATGCAGGTAGAGGGCCGCTTAAGGGGGTATCAGAATGCAGCGCTAATGAACTGGTTCATGCAGGCCAAGGCCTCCGCGAATTTTTCTGCAGCCGCTACCGAGTAAACATCGTTCGACAGAATGGCAGAGGCAGCTCCTCAATCTCCGGATGCTTCTGGGGCCTATGACGAAGGAAGCGCCTTTTTCGCAATTGGCGACATCGAGGGCGCCGTGAAGGCCTACCGAAGAAGCGTTGCTCTGGATCCAAACTTCTTCGACGGGTGGCACGCTCTCGGCATGGCCTTACTTAAATCCGGCGAGGTTAAGGAAGCGATCGGGTGCGGGCTACAGGCCACCACCCTTTGTCCCAACGACCTTCTCGCCTGGACGGCTCTCTCGCAAATGTATGTTCAAGACGGCCAGATCGCCCAGGCTGAGGACGCCAAGGGTCGAGCCCGTATTCTCTCTCTGGGGGGAAAGGTAGTGCGAGACGGCGATTGATCCTGTTCACCCGGCGGGGCTGGCAATTCAGCTCCACCCCGACTATCACGCTCTCTTCTGCAACAAAGGCATGAACAAATTCTTCATAACCACCGCAATCGACTACCCTAACGGTAGCCCGCATATTGGCCACGCCTACGAGAAGGTTCTTGCCGACATCATCGCGCGTTATCGTCGACTGTGTGGCGACGAAGTCTTCTTTCTCACAGGCGTTGACCAGCACGGGCAGAAGATGCAGCAGACCGCAGACTTGGAAGGCGTCAACGTTGCCACCCTGGCCACCCGCAATACCCGGAAATTTGTCTCTCTCTGGGAAAAACTCGGAGTGCACTACGATGGTTGGGCAGCGACAACTGATGATCTTCATAAGAAGTGCGTCCAAAAAATCCTTACTACCCTGCATGACGAGGGCCAACTCTATAAGAAAGCCTACAAGGGATTCTATTCAGTCCGACAGGAACAGTATCTCACCGAAAAGGATCGCGGGGAAGACGGAGGATTTGGTGAAGAATGGGGCGAGGTAGTCGAGCTGGAAGAAGAAAACTGGTATTTCCGGCTTTCTGAGCATGCGGAATGGTTAAAAACAGCCGTCACCAATGGATCGCTCGGTATTCTCCCGGAATTTCGGCGGGCCGAGGTTCTAAACGCGATTGAGCGAGCTAGTGAGACCGATCTCTGTATCTCACGACCGAAGAACAGGCTTCACTGGGGAATCGAGCTGCCGTTTGACCCGAATTTTGTCACCTACGTCTGGTTTGATGCGCTTATTAACTACATCTCCTTTGCTGGATACCGCAGTGAAGAAGGTTCCTCCCTGCCCGATTTCGACGCTCTGTGGCCAGCGAATGCTCATGTGATTGGAAAGGAT
>Ga0209404_10002217_pt1 | contig 12201 bp, 5 predicted proteins | sample TroAtlMetagenome_2_FD_187447 | JGI IMG/M metagenome (GOLD analysis project Ga0209404, IMG submission 187447) | Marine eukaryotic phytoplankton communities from Atlantic Ocean - Tropical Atlantic ANT8 Metagenome (SPAdes) (version 2) | ecosystem: Environmental > Aquatic > Marine > Oceanic | place...
TCTTCCAAAGAGAAGGTGCAGGTGTTGTTGAAGCAATGGGACCACAAGTTCAGGTAACAAGCGGAGACATAAACGTAATCTACCAAGGTGATGTAATTCTTGGAAGACTCGCTATGGGAGCCGACTTCCTTAACCCAGCAGCTTGTGTTGAACTGTTCGCAGGTACAACTACTAAGCCAGCAGTGTTTGGTAATACATACCCAGCAAACAGCAACTAATTCAAACATTTATACAGGGGCTTCGGCCCCTTTTTTATTCTTATGGCAAGCATATCATATGGAGCGTCCACCGAACTGGATGCAGTAAACTCTATATTGATGAGTGTTGGAGAGTCACCTGTTAATACCTTAAGTGTACAAAGCCCTGAAGTGGCTATTGCACAGAAAACTCTGCAGCAAGTCTGCCGTGAGATATTAGCGGAAGGTTGGAAATTCAATACTGAAACACAATACCCTATTACATTAGATTCAAACAAGCATTGTATTGTCCCTGATAATGTACTACAAATAGACCTTAATAGATACCGCCACCCCGATGCATTTGATACTGTAAGGAGAGAACACAACGGTATTAAAAAGTTGTATGATTTACATGATCATACTTTTGAATTTACAAATGCAAACAATAATAAAATATATGTTGACTTAATATGGATGGTCAACTTCAATGATATACCTCAAGTATTCCAAGATTACATAACCGTTAGAGCCTCAAGGATCGCTTCCAACCGTATGGTAAACAACCCAGAAGCAGCAGAACTTATCTCAGCAGACGAAGCCCAAGCAAGGGCTGTGGCGTTGGAGTATGATACTGCTCAAGGTGATTATAATATCTTCAATAACCAAGAAGGTAGAACTAATGCTAGCACTGTTTACCGACCATACCAAGTACTACAGAGAAGGTAATGGCAGCAATTAATCAACGTATTCCTAACTTTCTAGGGGGAGTATCTCAACAACCAGACACAATTAAATTTCCTGGACAGCTCAGAGTATGTGATAATGCTGTACCTGACGTCACTTTCGGGTTGATGAAACGACCTCCTGGGGAGTTTGTTAAAAAACTTACTAATGTCACAGCAAATGGATATTGGTATGAAATTATAAGAGATGGAGATGAAAAATATTTAGTACAGATGACAGCATTATCTAGTTACAGTGGTACTAAACCTATAAGAATTTGGAACCTTTTAACTGGTGTAGAAGCTAGTCTTACTAATGCAGATGGTGATTCTTTGTTCACTTATATGCAACAAACAGGTACTACAAAACCTTATGCTATACAGACAATACAAGACTACACGATTATCACTAACCCTCAGAAAGAGGTTGGTACCACTGGGAACACTGCTACTCCTCTCAACGGTGGGGACTACGCTTTTGCTAGGTTAGATACTATTGCTTACAACACTGAGTATGTTTTATACACAGGTAGTACAGCACCTGCCACACAGACATACTATAGAGCAACAGCTTTAAGTGTAACTAAAAATACTAACTCACCTAGTGGTAATAACGAGACTGGTAATACATGGGATGATACTGATAATGACAGTCCTTATGCAGGTTTAGCTCAGTTTTCATTTAGTGATGCTGCTTGTGTAGATCTAGAAGGTCATGTAACAGTCAATGCTGCAGCTTATGTAGATAAGCAGAGGTATAACTGGGAAGATGGTTCTACTGGTACTGTTGATAACGATGGTAATACAACTGGTACAACTTCAGGTTCTGGTGAAGATTTTATAGGTTATACACAGATTTATAAAACACGTTATACAGCACAAGTTACGTTAAAAGATGGGGGTCTTATTAAAGAAACCACTGAATCTGCAGCGTTAGCTAAATCACATACTATTACTATTGAAGGGGTTAGTTATACAGTTAATGTAGATGCTGTTGAAGAAGTTGAAACTTATGAAGGTGTGTCTGGTATAGCTTTTTACCGTACACCTAAGAACCCTGATCAGGGTAAATTAAGTATGGCAAATATACTTCAAAAGTTATTTACTGCAGTCAATGCCAGCTTAACTAATGTAACTGCTGAAGTAATTGGTAGTGGTTTATACCTTTATGGTAGTGCTGCACCTACAGTAAACTTCCTCGGAGGTGCTGTGAATGAGCAGATGAATATAATAGGTAATACAGCTCAAGATGTAAGTAGATTACCCAGTCAATGTAAACACGGTTATATAGCACAGGTAGCTAATGATTCTGACACAGAGTCTGATAATTACTATGTGAAATTTATAGCAGATAACGGTACACAAGGTAGTGGTAAATGGGAAGAATGTGCTAGACCACATAACTTTTCATCAGGCAGTGATCCTATGGTTAAAGGATTAGACCCTGCTAAGATGCCTCATGCTTTAGTTAATAACCGTACTAACCCAGAAACATTTACGTTTAAAAAGTTAGATGAAACTACAGCTACTGCTGATAACAATGATAACTATTGGAAGTATAGAGAAGTAGGTGACGATGAAACCAACCCATTTCCTAGTTTTAATGGTAAAAATATACAGAAAATATTTTTTCATAGAAATAGATTAGGACTTGTTGCAGATGAGCAGGTAGTTCTTAGCCGTCCTGGAGATTACTTTAATTTCTTTATTGTATCTGCTATTAGCACCAGTGATGATAATCCTATTGATATTACAGTATCAGATATCAAACCTGCATTTATCAACCATGTACTCCCTATACAAAAAGGGGTGATGATGTTCAGTGATAACGGACAATTCTTGTTATTTACTGAGTCAGATATCTTTAGTCCTAAAACTGCACGACTAAAGAAAATATCTAGTTATGAAGCAGACTCTTCCTTACAACCTAGGGATATGGGTACATCAGTTATGTTTACTTCTAATGTATCTGCATATACTAGAGCGTTTGAAGCAACAATATTAGATGATGATGTCCCACCTAAAATTTTAGAACAAACTAGAGTTGTACCAGAATTTATACCTAAAGATGTTGGTATTTCAGCTAACTCTACCGCATTAGGTATTGTCACTTTTGGTAAGAAAAATTCAACCGAACTTTATCATTATAAATATTTTGATTCTGGAGATAGGAGAGATCAATCTGCTTGGTATAGTTGGACTTTAACTGGTACTTTACAATACATGGTGTACACTGCTGGTAGTTTCTATATAATAACTAAACATGGTAGTGATTATCTATTATGCAGACATGAGTATGTAACAGATGCTACAGCTACTAGAAGTTATACTGTTGGTGGTATAGAAGCGAATGTAGGTAAACCACTCTACACAGCTAGATGGTTTGAAGCTTGTCTAGATTGTATGGATGTACCAACCTCTATAACATACACAGCTCAAACTACAACAGCTCCTGAGAAAACTGTCTTAGCTTTAAACTACACACCTACTGCTGCTACTGATTTCTATGCAGTTGGTTTAGAAGGTGTTAACGCAGGTGCAGTTGTTAAAGCTGATTCTGTGACTACCAATAGTGCTACCTTTAATGGTATCAACATGACTGGATGGGAAGTCGTTGTAGGCTATGCTTATACTAGTACAGTTGAACTACCAGATTATCATTTAATGGTTGAAGCTAATAAATATGATACAAATGGTGTGTTAAGAATATCAGGTATCAATTTTGATTTAGGTGTATCTGGTCCTATGGAGTTCCATATAACAGCTAGAAATTCTTATACTGATAATGCTGGTGCAGTTACCAAAGAGTTTGATGACTACATTCAATATGAATCAGGTATGAAAACTGGTTTAGCTAACTTTGGTAAACCACCTTCAGAACTTAATAAGTCTGTTAGAGTACCTATACAAAAGAAGAATACTAAATATAACTTACAGATAAAAATACCAGATCCATTTTCTACTGCTTTAATCTCAGCCAGCTGGGACGGCAATTATAACCCAAGAAGACATGTACGAAGGTAAGTATATACAACCCTGCACTCCAGAGTTAGCTCTAAGTGTGGGGTTGAACTTACGCTATGAAGATAGACGTGAGGTAGAAGAGACAACAGGATACTGTGCTGAAGCAGTTTGTATCCAATCATATTTTAATTCCACATATGGAAGTTGTGTTTATTTTAAGGTTCCCAACGGCAAGGCTGCTGGAGTGGCGGGTGTGACCCCACAGAATGTTATATGGATGCTTTGTACTGAGGCCAGCACAGAGTACCCACATACGTTTGTACGGGAAGCTAAACGCTGGGTAAATAGTTTATCCAACCCTTATGTTTTTAACCACGCAGATATGCGTAATGAGTCTCATATTAAATTACTTAAACTACTAGGCTTCAATTTCATTAACTACCATGTTTATAATGGTGTCCCCCTCATACAGTTTATAAGAACATGTGCGAACCAACGCTAATTATCTCGGCGGCAATGGGTGGTGCGAAAGCTATTTCAGGCATACAAGAACAGAACAGAGCACATCGAGCACAAGTCGATGCTGTCAACCGTTCTAATGCTATGGCTAGGCAAAAATACATAAGTGATATACAGATTTCTGCATACAATGACCAACAGAAACTTAATGTATTTGAAGCACAGTTAGGAGCTGATGCAGCCTCAAAGCAAGCATACTTCAAGCAAAGAGAACTAAACCAATTAGAAGCTAATAGAGCAGTAGCGGCTGCAGATCAAGAGCTTCAAGAGAAATTAAACGAACAGATGTTTGCTAGCCAAGCTAACTTAGCTAAAGCTATACAAGCCCAAGGTACTGTATTAGCAAGTGGTATGGCATCTGGTCAATCAATGATGTTAGAACTAGGCCAAGCTGAAAGAGAACTTGGATTTGAACAAGCTCAGATTGATGCTACGGTATTCGATGCTACACGAGCTTATGGTATTTCTAGATACGGCATTGATTTAGATCAATATGCTGCTGATACCAACGCTAAGAATAGTATAACTCACTCCGCTTTAGTAGCACCGTCCGCTTCGTTTGAAACTATTAAACCAATCAAACAAAATGCTCCGTCTAAACCTTCTGTACTTGGACCTATACTCGGTGGATTATCTACCACATTTAGTATGGGATCAGCTATAGGTGGTGATGAATACTGGGGTACAGTACTTAACTGATAACAATGCCATATCAAAGAAGCACAAAAGCCACTGGCTTCAGAAAACGTACAGGTCTAGATGAAAGCAAGCAGCTACGGCAATACGCTAAGGCTCTAGACACTCAACGTAAAGAAGATGTCAAAGGCATGGAACGTCAAGGCGTTCAAATGACAAATGAGATGACACGCATAGATGCGTTAGCATCCAAAAAAGATACTTACGAGTTAAATAACCTAAGACAGTTCAGTAAAACTCTTGATACTTTTATGAGTTCTCTTGCGAGTAATGTCATAAAACCAGTATTTGACCAACAAATAGAGAATGGAGTAACAAAAGGTATTGCATATGAGCAAGGTGACCCAGATGTTGTTGCCGAGATAGATGCTAATGACGCTCAACTTGCTGAAATTGAAGCAAAAATCACCAAGCAAGCAGAGAAAACTGAAGATACTGTAGATAATATTAGGAAAAAATGGGAAGAAACAGGCTATATACCATCTTTAAAAGAAGAATACCGTCTCTTAAATATCAAAAAACTAGGTTCTAATAGAGCTTTTGGTTTTAGAAAAGGTATATTAATGCAGTCAGCTACTGGCTATGATGCATATAGAGACAGTGCTTTAATATATAATGAAAATAATCCACTTTCTACTGAGAATATAGGTACTGAAGAAGACCCTATTATAATTGGTCAGTACCATAGATATACAGGTGAGGCTGGTTTTGAAAAGAAAAAGGCTATATTAGGTCATCTTACTAATAGTTATGCAGTTGAGAAAGGTAAAGAATCTGGTTTATCTGAACACTTCATTAATAAACTTTTAACACGTCCTATACTTAAAAGTAATGCTGAGTTTCAACAGAAAGAAGCAAAGTCAGCTATACTAGAAGAAGCAGCAACAGCTTCTGAAAACAACAAACATGGTATTAGTTTAGGTATTGAAGGTGTAGATGCAGATGGCGGGGAGGAGTTGACAACAAATATACAAACATTCCTTAACACTGAACCTGGGAATCTACGTGCTTTACAAACATCAGGTAGTAGAGTGATGAACGCTAATGATGCATTGATAGAAGCTTTAGTTGGAGACACTTCTAAACTAAGGACAGGTAGTATGCAAAACATTGACGATCAAGAAGATGTGTTGGAAGTACTGGAGAATGGTCTATTTTATGTTCCTGGTGTTAGTAAAAGATATAAGAATAAAGACGGTGAATGGGTTTATGAAAAGAAAACTTTATCTGAACTCTGGCCTTCTAAGTTCAACATGAATGACATAAGAGCTACGTTAGCAGAAGAAACTGACCGTATTGCTAGAGAAAAACAAGCTACTATAAACTCCAAAATAAAAGCACAAAGAAATCAAATATTAACTGATTATTCTCTTAATCGTGATATAGCTGCATATGATGTTGCTGTACAAGAGATGAAGTCTAACGAAGAGTTTCTTGGTTATATTGAACCGAAATTCTGGGAAGACATGAAAGCTAAGAGAGATAAAGTACCTTATGGTGAGCAAGAATCACAAGAAAAGTTTGATGCATTATTTGCTTTAAACGATGAAGAGGCTATAGATATTACACATCCTACATTAAAACTGTTAGATAGTAATGTTATTAGGAAAGCATTAAAAGAAGGTAAAATCGCTCCAGATATCTTTGCAGGAGATACTGAAGCTATGTCTGCACATCTTGTTAACTCAAAAGCTTTACTTCAAGAGTTAAAGACAGGTCTTAAAAATAATTCTCAGGATTTTGAATGGGATGATAATAACAACCAAGTTCTAAATGCTACTACTTTAATAGATAGTAGGTTACGGAAGTACACTAAAAAGCACTTAGATGGTAATGCTCATGATAAAAACTATACGTTAAAAATGGCGGTAGAAGCAGCTAATACGCAGCTATATACTGAGATACAAGCAGATATAAATGGTGAATTAATTCCTGGTAGAATTGAAAAATACTGGGTGATGAATAATGAAGGTTTCACACATACTAGATTAAAGAAAGCATATGATCCATCAGTCAACACTGACGCTGGTTATATGCTTGCACGTAGTGATAAAACAATAGCAAAAGCTAAGAAGTTAATCCAGACTAGTAGCCATGTAGATATTTTCACTGATCCAGCACACGGTGCATTAGCTAAGGTTGAAGACTTTAAGCTAACTAAGTCAGGTGCAGTAGCTCCAATTTGGTTTGATTTAGCTAAAGTAGATCCTCTTAAAAGAGCACCCGAAAGGCTCTATGAAGTACAAGCTGAAAAGCTTGGTCTAGAGGTACCTCAGTGGGACGCTGAGCAGCAAGGTAGGATAGATAGATGGGAAGCTTTATATCCAAATATTAGAGCACAGCTATCGAATGGTAACTTTACTGCAGCTAGTCGTGCGATGGAAGAGATAGGTAAATTAAACCTTGATCATGCTGTCACTACAATGTTAACAGAAGATGGTCTATTTAATATAACTGAAGAGGAGTTACCTCAACTATTAGATTCTTTAGGTTTAGATACAATGACCTTGGATGAGTTACAACAGCAACCTGAATTATTTTTAGCTGCTTATAAAAAGAAAATTCTTAATATAACTGAACAGGTACAGCTTGAAACAACAGATCAAAACCAAGCTCTTAGGATGATTTTTGCTGGTGTTAAATTTAATGACACAACAAAATGGGACGATCCATATACATTAGCTGCTTTGAATACTTACTACAGTGGAGATAGTACTCCTTTAGATAAGTTAAACGCTAAGTTTAATATGAATCCTAATGAGAAAGGTCAGACGGTTGATATACAAAGCGGTGATCCTCTTGAAGTTTATAAAGATGATCCTGATAAGATATGGGATGTAGCATCTATAGATACAGAGTTAGCTTTGTTAGATAGTGATACACCTCCTCAGTTACTTAAAACAGGTACAATTCCTGGTTCATTAGGTATATTAGCGGTGACACAGCCTAACCCAGCATACAAAACATGGGCGGCTAGAAAGCAATTACTAAATGATCGTAAGCTATTTATCAATCAATCTGAAAAAGGTTACGTTGATCCTAGAGATCAAGGTGCTTTATTCACTGCTGGTAAACGTATTGTAGGTGATAAGAGGTATAGTGAAATGCAAGAGCAAGTGCTAAAACAATTCCCAAGTCTTAAGTTACATGAGAAAGGTTACATTTATGATCCTTCTACAGGGTACAGTCGTGTAGGTACTGAAGTGTTTAAAGGGAGAGACATGCTTCAATTACTTTTACTTAATGAAGTAGGTGTACAGGGTGATTATCAAGGTGGTGTTGTTGGCGATACTACAACGCCATTAACAATAGATGCTAGTGAGATCACAGTTGGAAGTCCTTCCGCTGGTAAACTAAATGAAAAAGATTTGGTAACGATTAACGGTTATGTCTTTGGTAACAGCAGTGCAAATCAGCAATCTGAAGATATTAAAATTAGGAAAGATGTAGCTCCTGATTTAGAAAATATGATTGATAACGCTGCTAAAGAAGGTGTTTATCTAAACTTTACAGAAGACGATAGTAAGTTTGTTAAAACTGGGGAAGGTTTAAAAACAAGGATTAAATGGAAAAAAGGATCTGGTAGTGGTTATAGAACCAAAGAAGGTTCTGAAAGACTTCTAGCTGAGAAGGGTTCAGATATAGCAGCAAAACCTGGTTATTCTACACATAATTTAGGTACAGGTGTTGACTTCCAGTTCAGTGCAGATGACGTAGAGGCAGAGAAACAGAGAGAATGGCTTCACAGAGAAGGCTGGAAGTATGGTTTTGTTCCATATTCTCCAGAAGGTAAAGGTGATCCTGATTATAGTTTAACATTAAATGATGATGAAGTTTGGCACTTTGATTGGCGACCTGAATACAAAAAGAGGACTAATTAATGGAAGAAGAAGAATTACAACAACCTCTGGAAAATGAGGTTGAACAAGAATATCCAGTTTTTACTCCTGACCGACAGGTACTAAGAGATCAGGTTGAACAGGACATGGAAGCTAATACTCAGCTTCAAGAACAACAAGCTATGTTACAAGCTCAACAAGATAGTGATCAGGGTTTTTTACCTGACAACCCTGTTGAGTTAGTGAAAGAAACTGGTAAAGCTGTCTACGGTGGTGTTACAGATGCTGTTGAAAGTGTTGGTAGTACTATAGATCTAATAGGAGATAGTGTTAAAACAGTAGCTCACCAGCTACAAGGTGTAGAAGCAGATGCTGCTGATAACATCTTTGCAAATGGTTATAAACCAGAACCTATTAAATATTTAGATGTACCAGATAGATTTGAAGTAACTAATGAATCTGGTTTAGGTAACTTAACTAGAGGATTAGTAGAGTTTGGAGCCTTAATTTACGCAACTCAAGGAGTTGGTGCTGGTTTTAAGTTAATTCCTGGTGCTACTAAAGCTGTACCTTTCTTAGGTAGAGGTGCTGCAGCTAAGAGATTAGTTGGTAGTAATATGTTAAGAGGGGCACAAGCTAGTAAATTCGCACCTTTAAAAGCTTTAGCTAATACAGGCAAAGGATCTAGGTTTATTAAGTTTATACCTAAAGGTGCTGGTATATTTGCTGAAGGTTCTGTAGCTGATTTAATATCATCTAGTTCAGACTATGGTAATATGGCTAACCTTGTAGCAGAATTTGCTCCTTGGTTCCCATTTGCTGAATGGTTAGCGGTTGATCCTGATAAAGACAACCCTTGGACAGCTAGGATGAAGACTATTTTTGCTGGGGGTGGTTTTAATATAGCTGCTCACACTATGATGGGTTTTGCTAGAGGTGCGTGGGCGGCTAGAAAAGCTAAATTAGAAGGTAAAACTACTAAGGAATCTAATGACATAGGTAATGTGACGATGGATGAGTCTATGAAAAGGGATCTAAAAGATGAAATAGAGACTCGTACAGACTTACAGAACCAAGATATAGAAGATGGAGTTGGTATTTCAGCTAATCCTCGAAGAGATTTCATCCTTGGTAACTTAGATGAAGTAGATTCTAAACTTTATCAAGACTTAACAGAAGGTAATCTACCTGATACTAGAGGTAATCAAGTTTACTTCCACGGTGGAGGTCAAGTACTTAAGGCTAAAAGAGGTTTAAAAAAAGTAAAAGGACTAGAAGGTGAGATACCTTATATTGTAGATAGAAAGCAGAGGTGGTATGATGAGAATATGTTTGGTAATGGTTTCTACACTACAGATGACATCAATGTAGCTATAAAGCCTAGATCAGTTAAACGTGAGGGTGTAGTTTGGGAACTAGATAAAGAAGGTCAGAATAGAGTTGTCTATCGTGTTGAAGAAAACGAGGTTGTAAATTTATTACAAACTGATATTAAGTATAAATTCCGTAAAGCATATGATCCTGCTAAAGGTTTACGTCAACCATCTAATGTAATCACAGATCCTGTAGAACGGGCTATGAGAAACATGCAGTTTGAAGATGATATGGGTGATGTACGTTATATCTGGACCGAAGAGGCTGGTGATTTAACTTATGCTGAGTTTATAGAATTACTTAAATCAGGTGAATACGGTGTAGATGGCGGTAATATGATGGGTTTATACCCTAGAGAAGAGATTACTTATTTACTTGATGAACTACATGCTCAACTACAAGATGCTGGGTATGGAGGACTTCAGTATGGTTCTGAAATCAGTGGACGTAAACATAACGTAAGAGTTTATTGGGAACCTGAGACACAGCTTAATATAACAAGAGCTGATGAATTTCCAGCACAAAAAATTAAAGAGTTAGAAGATCTTGCAGATGCTAATGGGGTTGCTAGTGGTAATCCTTGGGTAGATGAAAGTAACTCTAGTTTTAAAGATGCAGGGAAACCTAAAAAACCCACACCAGATAGAAATCCTAGTAAGTTTAGTGAAGATGAAAGAACTGTTTTACCTGATGAAACAGTAAAATCAACTAAAACAAAGACAAAAGAAGTCTTAAAAGACTTATCAGATAGTAATAAACAGACAGGTAAACCTGAGTCTGATCGTCAACTATTCCGTGAAAGAGTGCTTAGAAGGATTAGTTTTGGAATCCCTGAACTGAGAAAGTTCATAATGGAGATGTCTGAAACTATAGCTGATGAGATATTCAGCTCCACTAAGAATACATATAACTGGAACGAGTTACAAGATGCTGTCTTGAAACAAGTTGATGAAATGTATTCTAGAATTGAAGAAGGTGGGTCTGATTCTTTACGTGCTTATATAAAAGATAATGCTAAAGATAAAATATTATGGATGCACGATGGTACTGAACTTGTAACAGGTAACGCTTCACAAGCTGTTTCTTTACAGTTAGTGATAAACTCTTTAGCTAAACGAGCTTCTTTAACAGCTCAAGGTGCTGTAGAGATGGCAGCTGAAAAAGGGGATACTGCTGATCTTTTACGTCAAAGTAAGGATGTCCAAAGGTCTTTACTTATAGCATTAACAGAATATAAGAAAATTGGTATGATGTATGGTCAAGGTTTACAGCAGTTTAACTTTGCTAACCGATTACTACCATCCGATGTTTCAAAAAATATAAAACGTAATCTTAAACAAATTGAACTTGAAGAAAAGCAATTTGGTGAAGAGTTAGATAAACTTATGTTTGAAGGTAAACTCCATGATAGATTAGAGTTACTAAAAATGTGGGCTATCACTAGAGGCGATGTTCGTACTATGAATGATCTTAGGACTTATTTAGGTGCTAAGGTTATGGGTGGTCGTTTTAGAGGTGAAAGTTTTAAAGGACGCTGGAGACAAGAAGCAGCTGGTTTCTTCTATAATTCTATATTAAGTGGGATCAGTACTCCTATTAACGCTATAGTTAACACTGGTATTATTGGTTACTTACGTCCTTATCAGGCTTGGCTTGGAGCAGCTGTACAGGGTAATAAAGAAGAAATGATTATTGCTGCAGCTGGTATAGATGCTATGGGTAAATCATTTGCTGAGTCTATGCAAATGTTTAAACATAACTGGGACCAAGGCTTAAACCGTAAACCATTGACTTATGAAGGTAAGTTTGATGTGGCACAAGATATCAAAGAATGGAAAGAGTTAGCCCCACAAATTGAAAAGTATGGTACTGAAAACGAAAAGTTAGCTTATTATTGGACAGATGTTT
>Ga0209404_10002219_pt1 | contig 12193 bp, 14 predicted proteins | sample TroAtlMetagenome_2_FD_187447 | JGI IMG/M metagenome (GOLD analysis project Ga0209404, IMG submission 187447) | Marine eukaryotic phytoplankton communities from Atlantic Ocean - Tropical Atlantic ANT8 Metagenome (SPAdes) (version 2) | ecosystem: Environmental > Aquatic > Marine > Oceanic...
ATTAAAATTCCTAGAAGAAGTTATTAGGTGTATATCAAATAGAACATATCAGATAAAGAATTCTATTGAATGGCATAAATTCCAATCTGGATTTAACTAGCTAAATATTTGATATTGATCTAAATGTATGAGTCATTTGATAATATCAAAGAAGAACGAAGTCTATCTTCAGGTTCAGGCGGAACCTCATGTTTATTATGAGTTATCCGACCAATTTACCTTTGAAGTTCCTGGTGCTAAGTTTTCTCCAGCATATAAAAAGAAATTTTGGGATGGAAAAATAAGGTTATTTAATACTCAGAAAGGAGAAATATATATTGGATTATTAGATAAAATAATACAATTCTGTAAAGATCACGGATATACCTACGAATTTTTAGAAAACAAATATTACGGTCTTCCTTTTGAAGTCAATGAAATGATTTCAAAACCAGGTGTTAAAGATTATATAACTGCTATCTGCAAATATTCCCCACGGGATTATCAAGTTGAGGGAGTATACGACGCTCTAAGACATAATAGAAAGTTGTTGATATCCCCAACTGCTTCTGGAAAGTCTTTGATGATATATTCGATTGTGAGATATTTTGTTGAGACAGGGAAAAATACTCTGATAGTTGTTCCGACGACTTCCCTAGTAGAGCAAATGTATAAAGACTTTGCAGACTATGGCTGGGACGTAGGTTCATTTTGCCACAAGATATACGCTGGTAGGGAAAGAGAGACAGACTCTCAAGTCATTATTACTACCTGGCAATCAATCTACAAACTTCCCCGAAAATATTTTGAGAGATTCTCTGTTGTGGTTGGGGATGAAGCTCACCAGTTTAAGTCAAAGTCACTTATATCTATAATGACAAAACTTGCGAATGCTAAGTATCGTTACGGATTTACAGGAACTCTTGATGGTACACAGACTCATAAGTGGGTATTGGAAGGTTTATTTGGACCTTCTTATAAAATTATTAAGACTGATGAGTTAATGAAGAAGGGTCATGTTGCGACATTAGATATTAATGTGCTTCTATTGAAACACCCACCGAATAAATTTAATACCTTTGAGGAAGAAGTTCAATATATTATTGGACATGATCGTAGAAATAACTTTATTAAAAATCTTGCTTTAGATCTAAAAGGTAATACTTTAATATTATTTGCCAGGGTAGAAAAGCATGGAGAACCATTATATGAACTGATAAATAATAATAACACCATAGAAAATAGACATGTTTTCTTTGTTCATGGTGGAGTTGATACTGAGGATAGAGAACAGGTTAGAGACATTACTGAACGTGAAAACAATGCAATTATCGTGGCATCTTATGGAACTTTCTCCACAGGAGTTAACATTAAAAACCTTCATAACGTCATTTTTGCTTCTCCATCTAAGTCTAGAATTAGGAATTTACAATCTATAGGTAGAGTACTTAGAAAAGGAGATAGCAAAACGAAAGCAACTTTATATGACATTGCTGATGATATCAGTTATAAGTCAAGAAGAAATTACACCTTAAATCATCTAATTGAAAGAATAAAAGTGTATAATGAAGAAAATTTCAATTATGATATAGTAAACATACCGCTTAAGAACTAATGGGAGACGAATTTTACGCAATACTAAAATTGGTATCAGGTGAAGAAATCTTTGCTATGGTATGTGTAGATGATAGTGATGATGAACCAATACTTCTTCTACATCATCCAATAAAGATGAATATAATACAAACACCTAAAGGAGGTTTTATTAAAGTTCATCCTTGGATAGAATTGACTAGTGAAGATATGTATGTGTTAAGAATGGATAAAGTTATTACATTGACTGAAAGTCATGATAAAAAACTTATTGATGTTTATAAGAGATATATTGAAGACACTAATGATGATGATTCAATGGATATTTACAAAGCAAGTGGAAAAGTAAAGATAACTGATAAAATGGGATATATTTCTAGTGTTCAAGAAGCTAGAGAATCTTTAGAAAAAATATTTAATAGTAATCCTAAAGAAAGCTAAATCAATCCCTTCAACCCTGACAGAGTTATTCTACTTATATTTTAGTATCTTGTCAAGTGTTGAAAGTGTGGTATAATAGTTATAGTTACTTAGATGGGAAAAACAATGTCATGCCAAAGAAAAAATCGGAACATTATGTAAATAATAAAGAACTGTTGGAAGCACTCATTGTTTATAGAACAAAAGTTGCACATGCGAAAGAGAATGATCTTCCAAAACCAAGGATTACAAACTATCTTGGATCATGTTTTTTAAAGATTGCTACACACTTATCATACAAACCAAACTTTGTAAATTATATGTTTAGGGATGATATGATATCTGATGGTATCGAAAATTGTGTACAATACATTCATAACTTTGATCCTGCAAAATCAAGGAATCCTTTTGCTTATTTTACACAAATAATACATTATGCATTTTTGCGTAGGATTCAGAAAGAAAAGAAGCAGTTAGATATTAAAACAAAGATCATTGAAAGAACTGGATATGATGAGGTAATGGTAGTTGATGATGGAGCACTTGCTGGTAGTAGTTCTGATTATAATACTATTAAAGATAATATTGTTTATAAGACAAATAGATGAAGATAGCTATCATCACAGATACTCATTATGGTGCTAGAAAGGGTTCTAAGCACTTGCATGATTATTTTGAACTGTTCTATAAAAATGTTTTTTTCCCATCCTTAGAAGAGCATGGAATAGACACAGTAGTTCATATGGGTGATATATTCGATAGTCGTAAGTCTATTGATTTGCAAAGTCTTGAATGGTCTAAGAGGGTTGTATTCGAACCTCTTAAGAAGTATAAAGTTTATGCTATTACTGGTAATCATGATTGTTATTTTAAGAATACTAATTATGTAAATTCTCCTGAGTTATTATTGCAGGATTATCCTAATATAAAAGTTTATTCTAAAGCAACTGAAATTAAGATTGGTAAGAGAAAGATTTTAATGCTTCCTTGGATCAATAGTGAAAATTATGATGAGAGTTTAAAATTAATCAAGAAGTCCACCAGTAAAGTTGTGATGGGTCATCTTGAAGTTAATGGATTCAGGGCAACTCGTGGTCATATGATGGAAACTGGTATGGATGTTAAAGTTTTTGATAAGTTTGAAAAAGTTTATTCTGGACATTTTCATACTCGTTCAGAAGATGGTAAGATCTTTTATCTGGGAAATCCATATGAAATGTTTTGGAATGATGTGAATGATCCAAGAGGGTTTAATATTTTTGATACGGAGACCCTCACTCATACTCCAATTAATAATCCATATAAATTATTCTATAACATCTATTATGAGGATACTAATTATAAACTCTTTAATGCAACTACATATCATGATAAAATTGTAAAGGTTATTGTTCGTAAAAAATCCAAGGTTAAGGATTTTGAAAGATTTATTGATAAACTTTATTCAGTTGGTGTTCAAGATCTTAAGATTGTTGAAAACCATGATATTCAAGAGAATGAAGATTTTGAAGTTGATGAGGAAGAGAATACTCTTTCAATCTTAAATCGATATATTGAAGAATCCGAATGTGATCTTGATAAGGGTACCATTAAAGGAATATTTGAGGATTTGTATAGACAAGCCTGCGAGGTAGAATAGTGTTCTTACTTACACTTAAAGAACGAAAGGATGATGGGGCATATGCTGTCCAGGATTCTAGTGGGGAAAAGGTTCTTTTTTTGTGGCAAAAGGAAGAGGATGCTGAGAGATATTCAATGCAGTTGATGGATAATGGTAATTATGAGAAACCAATGGACGTTGTGGAGGTTGAGGAAGACCTTGCAATAAAGACATGTGTAGTGTATAATTATAAGTATGCGGTGATTACTCCAGACGATATCGTAATTCCCCCAAAGCATGATAACTTTCAAGACGATTAAGTGGAAGAACTTTTTGTCTACTGGTAACCAGTGGACTGATATTGATTTTAGAAAAAATAATACTAATTTAATCGTAGGAACAAATGGTGCTGGTAAGTCCACTATGTTGGATGCACTTACTTTTGTTTTGTTTAATAAACCATTTCGTAAGATTAATAAACCACAATTAGTTAATACTACTAATGAAAGGGATTGTTTAGTAGAGATTGAGTTTAGTGTTAATAGTAGAGATTATCTTGTTAGACGTGGGATAAAACCAAATATATTTGATATTGAAGTTAATGGTAATCCTTTACATAAGGAGTCCGATGATCGTCTTAATCAGAAGATTTTAGAAGAAAGTATTCTTAAAGTAAATTATAAATCTTTTACTCAGATTGTTATTTTGGGTAGTAGTACCTTTGTTCCTTTTATGCAATTAACGGGTACTAATCGTAGAGATGTTATTGAAGATCTTTTAGATATTCGTATTTTCTCTGCTATGAATAATCTCATTAAGGAGCAGTTGCGTAATCAAAGGGAGCAAATTAGATCTTTAGATCTGAAGAAGGATACTCTTAGGGATAAGTCTAAGATGCAAGTAAAATTTATTACGGAAATTGAGAGTCGTAGTAAAGAAGATATAAAATTTAAAAAGGATAAAATTAAGGTATTTGGGATTGAAGCAGATACTCATATAGAACATAATGAACTTTTAGAATCTAATATTGGGGACTTAGTTAAGGAACAGGAAGGTGTTACTGGTGCTGGTGAAAAGTTAGTGAAACTTAATACTATGAAGGGTAAAATTACTCAAAAAGTATCGACTATTACTAAGGAACATAAGTTTTTTACAGAGAATGTAACATGCCCTACATGTACTCAAGATATAGAAGAAGACTTTCGTGTAAATAGAATTGCTGACGTTCAAACTAAAGCTAAGGATCTTAAGAAGGGTTATCAAGACCTTGAAGAGACCATCAAAAAAGAGCAAGACCGAGAACGTCAGTTCAACCAATTATCAAAGGAGATTACTAAACTCAACAATGACATTTCTCAAAACAATACTAGGATTTCTGGATGCCAACGACAAATCAGAGATCTTGAAAACGAAGTTCAAACTATTACCGAACAACTTAAGAACAGAAATACTGAGCATGAGAAGTTAGCAGAGTTTAAAGACAATCTTCAAAAGACAATAGATGATATTTCTTCTAAGAGAGAAGAATCTGTATATTACGATTTTGCATATTCTTTACTTAAGGATGATGGAGTAAAGACTAAGATTATTAAAAAGTATCTTCCATTTATTAATCAGCAGGTTAATAGGTATCTGCAGATGATGGATTTCTATATTAATTTTACTTTGGATGAAGAGTTTAATGAAACTGTTAAATCTCCTATTCATGAGGATTTTTCATATTCTTCTTTTAGTGAAGGTGAGAAGATGCGAATCGACTTAGCACTTCTGTTTACTTGGAGAGAAGTTGCTAGAGTGAAAAATTCTGTTAATACTAATTTATTAATTATGGATGAGGTATTTGATTCCTCACTAGATGGTTTTGGAACAGATGAGTTTTTAAAGATAATTAGATATATAATAAAGGATGCTAACATATTTGTTATCTCCCATAAATCTGAACTGAATGACAAATTCGAAAGTGTCATACGGTTTGACAAAGTTAAGGGATTTTCCCGTATGATAACCCCATGAGCAATCAACCTCATAGACCTGTTGATATGTCAGATAGCTTTAAGGAGAATGGGTGGGAATACTGTAAGTATCTCATCACAGATCCTAGAAGTGATCGGTATCTTAAAAAAAGGTCTGCTACGGAACAACTTCACCAGGACATTAGAGATGCAAGTTCCAAACTGGAGACACCACTCCAAGAAGGAGAAGAAGAGGAGTCTTAAACCACAAGCATTAAGGCAAGCAAAAGCACGACTTGCCCACTTTAAAAAGTGTCACATGAACCCGTCCAAGAGGCGGGTTTCTTCGTATAATAGGATCATAATAAAAATAACAGATGCAAATCAAACACGAAATCAAGTCTCAACTAGCAAAGTTACTTGCTACTGAGGATCTGATAGTAGAGCACAAAAGAGTAGAGACTGCTCAGTTTGATGTTCATACTCGTATATTAACTTTACCAACATGGGATAGGGCAAGTAATGTTGTATATGATATGTTGGTTGGACATGAGGTTGGTCATGCTCTTTATACCCCTGACGAGTGGGGTTGGAGAAATAAAATTCCACAACAGTTTGTGAATGTAGTTGAGGATGCAAGAATTGAGAAATTAATGAAGCGTAGATATCCAGGGCTTGCTAAAACTTTTTATAATGCATATAATGAACTTTCTGATAGTGATTTCTTTGAATTAAATGATCAAGATATTGATGATCTTAATCTTGCTGATCGGGTTAATCTATATTACAAGGTTGGTTCGTTCGTTGATGTTTGTTTTTCAACTATTGAAAAACAGATTGTCACGATGATTGGTAAGTGTGAAACCTTTGAGGATACAAAGAAAGCAGCATTAGTTTTATATGAATTTTGTAAGGCAGATCAAGATAATAAGGAAAGTGAACAGGTTAATATATCTCCTGATAATGTAGGTGAGAATGAATTGGATCTGGATGGAAAGTTAGGTGATAATACTAATGAAGAACCACAAGATAATAATTCTAAAGAATCTAATGCTAGTGCTGGTTGTGAGGGTGCTGAAGGTCAATCTGGTATAGAGGATGATGGTTTAGAGGTAAAGACTGCTGAATCTCTTAGTGAGTCACTTAAGGACTTAGTTAATACTAGTGACTTGACTTCTAATGTATATTTTGAATTGCCGAAATTAGATCTAAAGAATATTATTATTCCTAATAAGTTTATACATGAGACAATTAAATTGTCATTTCAAGTGCAACAAGTAGAATGGGATCAATCTGAATATAGTGGATCTTCCTCATCATTGTCTTTGTATGATGAAGTAGATCAGGAGTATATAAAGTTTAAAAGAGGTGCTCAAAAGGAAGTTAATTATCTAGTGAAAGAGTTTGAGTGTAAGAAATCTGCTAGTGCATATGCACGTTCTACAACTGCTAGAACAGGAATTCTTGATACTGCAAAACTTCATACCTACAAATTTAATGAGGATTTATTTAAGAAGGTAAATATTGTTCCTGATGGAAAGAATCATGGATTGGTCTTTGTCCTTGATTGGAGTGGATCAATGGGGCCTGTAATACTTGATACTATTAAGCAACTTTATAATTTACTTTGGTTTTGTAAGAAAGTAAATATACCTTTTGAAGTTTATGCGTTTACTAATGAGTTTCCAGCTACTGATGGAATGCATAGACTTGCTTATGAAAAGGAAGAAGGATTGGCATTTGTTGAGGAGACATTTTCTTTAATGAACCTCTTCACTAGTAAAGTGAAAAAGAATGATTTAGATAGTCAGATGAATAATATATTTCGTGTTGCTGCTGCATTTAGTCGTAATTTTTATTGTCCTTATAATATTCCTATAGGGATGAATCTTTCTGGGACTCCATTGAATGAGAGTTTAATTGCTCTTCATCAAATCATTCCAGAATTTAAAGATAGAAATAAACTTGAGAAAGTGCAGTGTGTAATTCTTACTGATGGTGAAGGATCTCCTTTGAGATATAGTAAAAAATTCCAACGTGATTGGGAGTCTGATGGATATATGGGAAGTTCTTATATTCATGATCATTGTATTTTACGTAATCGTAAGACAGGGCATACTTATTCTTGTTCTGGTTTAGGACGTTGGGCAGATGTCACTGATTTAATGCTTCATGATTTACGTGAAACTTTTCCTAATACTAATTTTATTGGTATACGTGTTATGGCATCACGGGATGCTGGACAATTTATTCGTAGATATGTTGGATATGGGGATGAATCTTATCATAAGACAATGACATCTTGGAAGAAAAACAAATCTTTTGTTATTAGGAATTCTGGATATCATTCTTATTTTGGATTATCGTCTTCTGCTCTGGGAAATGATGATGAGTTTGATGTTGATGATGATGCATCTAAGGCACAAATAAAAAGGGCTTTTGCTAAGAGTCTTAAGAGTAAGAAAATGAATAAAAAAATATTGGGTGAATTTATAGAGTTAGTCGCTTGATAAAGTGTCCACTGGGGGTCATATGAACCCCCTTTTAGTATTATAATACTTGTATAAATAAAACGCTTACATTATGCCTCGCACAATTGCTTTGACTGATAAACAATTATTAAGTGAATTGCAGAATCTCTATGGAGTTGAAATAACTGCTGCTGATGTTAGAGGATTCTGTGCATCTAAAAATATTAATTATCAGACTGTAACACGTCGGTTAGAACAGTTTAAGACCTCAAGAGGTAAATGGAATCTTGAAGTTACTAAACAGAGTGTAGAGAAGATTGAACGCTCTTTTAGTGCTCCTGCTGTTGTTCCGCAGAATTTAGTCCCAGATAAGGATGATACTTTTGTTAAGTTTGGATCCTTTGCTGATGTTAAGAAGATAATTCAATCTAAGATTTTTTATCCAACATTCATTACTGGACTTTCTGGTAATGGTAAAACTTTCTCTGTTGAGCAAGCATGTGCTCAATTAGGTAGAGAACTTATTCGTGTAAACATTACTATCGAAACAGATGAAGATGATCTCATTGGCGGCTTCCGTCTTGTTGACGGTGCCACAGTCTGGCACGACGGACCAGTTATTCAAGCTCTCAACAGAGGAGCTGTCTTGCTCCTTGACGAGATCGACCTTGCCAGTAACAAAATCCTCTGTCTCCAATCCATCCTTGAGGGTAAAGGAGTTTTCCTTAAAAAGGTCGGAAGATTCGTCCAACCAGCGAAGGGGTTCAACATTATCGCAACCGCAAATACTAAAGGTAAAGGTTCAGACGATGGACGCTTTATTGGAACTAACGTGCTTAATGAAGCCTTCCTCGAAAGATTCCCTGTAACTTTTGAGCAGGATTATCCATCACCTAATGCAGAGCAGAAGATTCTTATAAATGTTGCTGATACGGTTGGTGTTAATGACCCTAAGTTCTGCCAGAAATTGGTTGATTGGGCTGACATTATTCGTAAAACCTTTTATGATGGTGGAGTTGATGAGGTCATTAGTACCCGTCGTTTAGTTCATGTTATACGTGCATACTCTATTTTTGGTAAGAAGGAGAAAGCAATTAGTGTATGTGTTAGTAGATTTGATGAAGAGACTAAGCAGTCATTTTTAGAATTGTATGATAAAGTAGATGCTGATTTTAATTTTGATGCAGCAGAAGATCAAGCTTATGAGGATGATAGATCATGACTAAAGAATTTATTGAATTAATTCCTGGTTGGGAACAGGAGTATAAAAAGATGGGAAAGAATTTATCTAAGAGGGAAATTGAACTCTTAGATGGATCTCCCATTAAATCTCATGAAGGTATGGTATACGGTAGAATGTATGCCGATTGGAAATCTATTATGGAGAAACAAGATGCAAAGGAAGATTGATCCTAAAGAATACATGCAAGCAGGATGGGATGGTGCTCCAGGTGCCGTCCACCCATATGTAAGAGGTTCACTCCATAATAAGGTGGGTATGTGGATTATGTGGACTTACTATGTTTTAATAGTAGGGATGGTTATCAGACTTATTTGGGTATTAAATTCATGAATCTCTGGGAAAGTTATAAACAAGTCCTACATGAAACTATCTCACTTCATAATGGAGTTGGTAGTTGTTGGGCAACTTGGGAGAATAAAGGAACTAATCTTACTGCCAAGACTTACACTAATCGACATCTTATTAAATCCAGAGAAGTTGAGATATGGAGTGATAACTCATGTATCTACAATAATATTCTCTATCCTAAGACTGGAAGTAATCTTCCATGTTTTGGTATGGATTTAATGGCTTTCAATGAAAAGAGAGTTATTATAGTATTTGATTTTCAACATCCAGTAGAAAATCATTTATTCTCTGTTGAAGGATTGCCAAAGGCAGAAAAGGATTATAGGTTCTTTGAAATGGGTAATCATTTTTCAGAAAATATTTTTGTAAGGTATTGTAAGATGGAAGAGGTTAATGCTTATCTATCTACATTTAAACAATACTTGACTAAGTACAAAGATATGCTAGAATTGGAGAAACCAAGTGGAAACGATATTAGTGAATATAAAGACTTTGATGCTTATATGACTAGACTTGATCCTGTGGGAGGATATCTTACTGGTAAGTTTGGTAAAGAAAAGTCAGAAAGTTTAGTAAACGATTTCTTATTTGCATATGGTTAATTCTTGGAGTCTCGCTTACGAAGTAATGAATGGAACTATGGATGACACTTATCCCTATAAACAAGAGTTTTTAGCGGATAATGATGATCAAGCCTCACATCACTTTGATGATGTTAATCTAAATATACAGGCAAATTCACCTTACAATGATGGGTGGACACAAGATTTCTATAAGGAGGAATTAAAAAACAAAATGGCAGCAAATCATTTTAAATATCATGAAGAGGAGATACTCAACGATATTGAAGAGTATGTATCCGCAACTTACAGAGGACACTATACTGGTAATACGCACGAGTATCGTAACGTTCAAACTATAGATTTAATGGCAGCAAGGGACATTGCTTCTGGGTTCTGTCAAGCAAATATTTTAAAGTATGGAAGTCGTTATGGTAGCAAGGATGGAAGAAATAAAAAAGACTTGCTAAAGGTAATACATTATGCTATGCTATTGCTACACTTCGATGATCATTATGGTAAACCATCCATGACTAGTGGAAATATTGATCACAACATGCCTTAATTATGAAACTTCGAGACCATACTATGAAATTATCTGACAACACTTTAACAATCTTGAAGAATTTTGCAGGTATTAACAATTCAATTCTTGTAAAAGGTGGAAAACAACTTCGCACTATTTCAGTTGCTAAGAATATTCTTGCAGAGGCGACTATCGAAGAGGAGTTCCCTAGAGATTTTGCAATTTATGATCTAAACCAATTTCTTAATGGATTGGGATTACATCAAGATCCTGATCTTGATTTTACTGAAGATTCTTATTTGAATATTCGTGAAGGTAGAAGAAGGGTTAAGTATTTCTTTGCAGATCCACAAGTAATTATTGCACCACCTGAAAAAGAGATTACATTACCTTCTGAAGATGTTCATTTTCAAATAGATAGCACTTCCTTAGAGAAGTTATTGAAGGCAGCAGCAGTATATCAACTTCCAGATCTTTGTATTGTTGGTCATGCAGGTGCAGTTAAGTTGGTAGTTAGAGATAAGAAGAATGATACTTCTAATGAATATGCTATTACTGTTGGTGAGACTGATAAAGAGTTTACATTTAACTTTAAGGTAGAGAATATTAAAATTATTCCTGGTGCTTATGATGTAATTGTCTCTTCTAAACTGTTATCTAAATTTACTAATACTCAATATGATCTGAAATATTTTATCGCATTAGAACCTGATTCAACCTTTGAGTAATTATGAGCGATTTTATCTGGGTCGAGAAGTATCGACCTCAGACTATTGAGGAATGTATTCTTCCTAAGAATATTAAGAAAACCTTTAGTGAGTTTCTAAATAGAGGTGAAATACCAAATATGCTTCTTGCTGGTCCTCCAGGTATTGGTAAGACTACTGTAGCAAAAGCATTATGTAAAGAACTAGAGGTAGATTATTATGTCATCAACGGATCAGATGAAGGACGGTTCCTCGATACCGTCCGTAATAATGCTAAAAACTTCGCATCCACGGTATCGTTATCTTCAGAAGCGAAACATAAGGTTATTATCATCGATGAAGCAGACAACACCAGTAACGACGTACAACTCTTACTTAGAGCCTTTATTGAGGAGTTCGCAGGGAATTGCAGATTTATCTTCACCTGCAATTACAAAAACAAGATACTTGAGCCCCTCCATTCGAGATGCACCGTCATCGACTTTAGTATCGGAAAAAAGGATAGGCAAACAATCGCTGCCCAATTCTTTGGGAGACTTGTATCCATCTTGGACAAAGAACGGGTTGAAACTGATAAGAAAGTTCTTGCCGAATTAATTAACAAACATTTTCCTGATTGGAGAAGAGTATTAAATGAATGCCAAAGGTATTCAGTTAGTGGTAAAATAGATAGTGGTATATTAGCCGCATTTTCGGACGTTGCAGTCAATGACCTTATTAAAAACCTTAAAGACAAAAACTTTCCTGAAGTACGTAAGTGGGTCAACAGTAATCTGGATAATGATACTTCTGTA
>Ga0209404_10002220_pt1 | contig 12190 bp, 20 predicted proteins | sample TroAtlMetagenome_2_FD_187447 | JGI IMG/M metagenome (GOLD analysis project Ga0209404, IMG submission 187447) | Marine eukaryotic phytoplankton communities from Atlantic Ocean - Tropical Atlantic ANT8 Metagenome (SPAdes) (version 2) | ecosystem: Environmental > Aquatic > Marine > Oceanic...
CCACAAAAACTTGTGGAGATTGTCAATCGTTTCTTAACGAATCAAACTGAGATAATTATGAAACATGGTGGCACCATCGATAAATATATGGGTGATTGCATCATGGCTTTTTGGAACGCTCCGCTAGACATTGAAGAGCAAGAAAGAAAAGCAACAGAGGCCGCTCTCGAAATGAGAGAGGCATTAGGAGAGCTAAATGCAATATTTAAAATGGAAGGAGTACCTGAAATCCACACAGGGTGCGGAATTAATAGCGGACTTTGTGTTGTTGGTAACATGGGGAGTAATAATCGGTTCGATTATAGCGTTCTCGGTGATGCTGTTAACCTCGCTGCTAGGCTAGAAAGTTCTTGTAAAGAGTACTCAACAGACTTAATTATATCAGAGTATAGCATGGTAGAGGGCTACGACTATCAGTATTTAGATGAAGTCACAGTTAAGGGAAAATCGGAACCTGTAAAGATATATACAATAACCAATTAAAAAATATTTCTTGACTTTCGTACTTAATTTTGGTATAATTACTAAATAGAATTTTATATTCAAAGCAACAGGGCAACTTATATGAGCGGGGCAAATGATAACGACCACGACAGTATTATGGAAATAGATAATAGATTAACAACTCATGAAGCGGTATGTGCAGAACGCTGGAAAACTATATTCAATCAATTAGAAGGAATAGAGAAGCGCTCAAGCAGACGATTTGATGAAGTTGGTGAATCCATAACTCGTTTAGAAACAATACTAATTTCAGCCGCAGGAGCAGGACTCCTTGCAGCTTGTGGTTTAATCGCATCGCATCTAGGTGTGCTCTAACAAAGGAAAAACTTATGAAAAAACTATTAACTTTACTACTAGCATTTTCTATAATGCCTGTTTTTGCGGGTGTGAATGGAAATGTTGGATATACTTCTGATTACATGTGGAGAGGTCAAACTCAATCCATGGGCGGAGGTGCATTCCAAGCTGGTGTAGACTTAGACTACGAAGGTTTCTTCGTTGGTGCTTGGGCTTCAGAAGTCGATTTTGGAGATGATAGCGCCTCTTTAGAATATGATCTTTATGGTGGTTACAAATTTGCAGTGTCAGACAAGTTATCTATGGACGTTGGTGTTATACAATACCGCTGGGACGATAATGACATTGAAATGGTTGAAGAAGCATTTGTCAAATTTTCAACTCCTCTAGTAGGATTTGGATATTCTGTAGACACAGATGATTCAGAAAAAGATTATATGGAATTAATGGTAAAAGCTCCTTTTATTAAGGTTGTTGATGTCGGATTTACTTATGGTAGATTCCCAGACGACAGTAATTGGAAAGGATTAAGCATTTCTAAATCTTGGGACAAGATTGATCTTGGACTTATGATTATGGAAGAAGCCAAAGACGGTCAGTTCGCTGACAATGTTTCATTATCTTTATCATATAATTTATAATGGCATATTCGCAGAAGGTTGTTCAAAGATTCGAAGATGTTTTGAAGAATCCAGCTGCACACTCGGTCGGTAGGTTTGATCCTAAAGACCCCAACGTTGCAACAGGTATGGTGGGAGCACCTGCCTGTGGCGACGTCATGAAACTAGACCTAAAGCTAGACGATAACGATAGAATACTAGATGTTAAGTTTAAGACTTATGGTTGTGGTTCAGCAATCGCTTCCTCTACTATGTTTGTAGAGATGTTAAAAGGAAAAACAACAGAAGAAGCAAAATTAATTAAAGATAAGGACATAGCAAGTGTTCTTGAGTTACCCCCAATAAAATTACATTGCTCAGTATTAGCTGAATCAGGTATAAAGAAAGCAATAGAAAACTGGGAAGAGAAGAAAGCACATCGCAATCACAATAGAGGACCAAAATAATGGAAAGTCAATATCAGACAAAAGAAATAAAGGCTACGGAGACAAAAATGAAAGAACCTAAACCAAGCACAATGAAAGCACCAAGCTATGAAGATGGCTTTATCTTTGAAAAAGAGGGAATGTGGCTTTTCAAATGGAAAGGTGGAGAGTGTGGTTACCCTACCAAAGAATTAGCAGAAGCAGGACTTGAAAAACTGAGCGGAAATGGAGAAGGCTAAACAGTATTGGCTTTGGTTTATAGCAAAGTTATTTCCAAGATATACTCTTATAGTTAGCTATAACGATACTTGGGGAGACCAAGACGACCAAACATTTACTGTAAAAAAGTTTATTAAAAAGAACCCTAAGTTTCTAAAATTCAGAACACATGAGGGAGATTTAGTAGAAATTAGTGGAGCAGACGGACTTAACTACAGGATAGAAGAACTATGAAAGAATTTCTAAAAGATAAATGGCTGGATCTTATTATCTGGCACGAAAACCTAGTCGACAAATGGCAAACCTTATTAGGGTGGAGCCATTATAGTATGTTATGGGTTGCTTTTACCAAAGGGCTAGTAATAGCACTACTATTAGTATGGATATTTTAATATGAATCAATTTTTCATAGCAATAATTTTAGTACTTGGTTTTGCCACTTATTATTTTTACAGCGAGAATCAAACTCTCGTAGCAAACAATTTAGCACTTGAAGGTGCTATTGCAACGCAGGAAGCAGCGATAGAAAGTTTACAGAACGACTTTTCGCTTCAGACTACCCAGCTGCAAGAACAAACAAAAAAGAGTCAGCAGGCTCAAAGAGAATTAAATAGATATTCAGATTTTATAAAGAATTATAGATTGTCTGCAAAAATATTAGAAAACCCAGTAGAAATGGAAAGGAAAATAAATAATGGCACATTACACGCATTTGAGGACATTGAGAAACTTAGCGCTACCGTTGATGATCTTGATGATGGCCTCCAGTTGCAGTCTTCTACCAAAAACTAAAACAGTAGAAGTCACAGCAAAACCACTTGAGAGAACTTTTGTTCAACCTGTTATGCCTAGAGAGATTAATCTAGGTGTACCACAATGGATAGTAGTAACTCCAGATAACTGGGAAGACCAGTTAGCAAGAATTGAAAAACAAGAAGGAGAAATTCTTTTTCTTGCTATGACAGTACCTGACTATGAAGTTATGTCTGTTAATATGAAAGAATTAAAACGATACATTACAGAATTAAAAGATGTAGTAGTCTACTATAAAGAGATTACTTCACCTACTGATGCACAAGAACAGAATTAAAGTCTGCAATACATGTGATCAGTACACAAAGTTTAAGGTGTGTAAAGCATGTAAATGTTTTATGCCGCTTAAAGCAAGGCTGAAAAGGGCATCATGCCCGAAAGGCAAATGGGAGAAATAAATGGATTGGTTAAAAGAAAGAGTTTCTGAAAGAACCTCATGGGACGGAGCAGTAATTATTGCTGTCTGCGCTCTAGTGCTATTCACAGGTGGACTAGCAAAGATCTTAGCAGTAGCTGGATTAGGTTATGGTGCTTGGACATGTTGGAAGGCTGAGTAGTGCCTTGGGGCAAAGGTTCCTATGGCAAACGAAGAGGCCGTCCTAAAAAGAAAAAGGATAAACGACGCAAGAAAAAGCGTTAATGGTTAAATAAATGTGGGCGTACCAGGATAAAACCAAAAGCGTACGCCCAATCACCAATAAAGGTAAAAATGATAAATAAAATTAAAGAAATAGCTTTAAAAGTTTGGAACATAATTAATGGCAAAGATGCAGATATGGACGGAGATGTCGATATAGATGATGCTATGTTAAAAGCTGAACGAAAAGCTAAGAACGGTAAACCCGTAAAGGAGAAATAGATGTCTTTCAGAGTAATAGGAACAGAAGCGGCCTGCGGAACAAGTGTAGGTGCTGCATCTACTTTTAATGGTGCTACTAATGTCAGATTATTTAATTCAGGTTCTACAAATAGATTAGTAACTGTTGCAAATGCAGCAGACGGTACTATTGGAACTTGCACATTAGCTGACGGCGAAGTAACATTCATCAAAAAAGATAAAACAGACCAAATATTTGCTGCTCATGCAGAAATATTAGGAACTGCGGTCATTTGGTCGTAATGGAAAATAAAGCAGTATGGTTAGATCAAATTGCAATAACATGCAGTATGACGTTATCCCTGCTTAATAAAAAAGCAGAAGAACAGGGGAGAGTAGCTGAAGAAGATCAGTTAATGAGTGATGTATGCATGGGATATTTATATTTATTAAATGTATGCGACACTACAGGAGCTTTGGAGCAATATCCAGAGTACAGCATAGGTAAAGTATTAAATAGAACTATTCACTAATGTTAGATGTCAGCAGAACAGATGTAATTAGTGATAGTTTTATGGACTTTCCTACACCAGATAGGTTTATTAAATTACCTATTGATGCATACTTAGACTTACTAGGTATAACCCCCAATACTTCTCAAACAGCGTTAATCAACGCTATTAATAACCCAAAATATAGATTTGTATGTGCCGCTATCTCTAGACGGCAAGGTAAGACATATATAGCAAACGTTATTGGACAACTTGTTTCACTCGTGCCGGGCTCAAACATTTTAATTATGTCACCCAACTACTCTTTATCTCAGATTTCTTTTGACTTACAGAGAGGTTTAATAAAACACTTTGATTTGGAAGTTACAAAAGATAACGCAAAAGATAAAGTTATAGAGCTTTCTAATGGCTCTACTATTCGTATGGGTTCAGTAAATCAAGTAGATTCTTCTGTTGGAAGGTCTTATGATTTAATAATTTTTGACGAAGCAGCACTAGCTGACGGAAAAGACGCTTTTAATGTAGCTCTTCGTCCCACATTAGACAAGGATAATAGTAAAGCAATATTTATTTCTACTCCTCGAGGCAGAAATAACTGGTTTGCAGACTTTTATCACAGAGGATTCAGTGATGAATTCTATGATTGGTGTTCTATAAGAGCAACCTATCATGAAAACCCTCGCTTTAGTGATGACGACATCAAAGAAGCGAAGAAATCAATGTCCGAAGCAGAGTTTGCCCAAGAATATATGGCAGACTTTAACACTTATGAAGGACAAATTTGGAATTTTAATTTTGAAAAGTGTGTCGCAGACCTTAGTCAGTTAGATACTAGTAATATGGACGTATTTGCAGGACTCGATGTTGGATATAAAGACCCAACTGCGTTGTGCGTTATAGCCTATGACTGGGATCAACAAAAATTTTATCTTATAGATGAATACATGGACGCTGAAAAAACTACAGAACAACATGCTACCGAAATTCGCCGAATGATAGACAAATATAGCATTGATTATATTTATATCGATTCTGCAGCACAACAAACACGCTTTGATTTTGCTCAGAATTATGATATTTCTACTATAAATGCTAAAAAATCTGTTTTAGACGGAATTGGACATGCAGCGGGTATCATAGATAACGATAATTTGATTATAGATCAGAAATGTCGAGAAGCATTATCATGCGTAGACCAATATCAATGGGATAGTAATCCTAATTTACTCAAAGAAAAGCCAAAACATAATATGGCAAGTCATATGTCAGATGCCCTGAGATATGCGCTGTATACATTTGAGACATCAGCGAGTACATTTTAGTTTTGACCTACGAAAAAATAAATGTTGACATGAAGGTAAAATTTTGGTATAATTTTAATTAATAAGGAATTTATGGATTTAAAAAGGGATTTAGTCAAGTACGTTAGAGACAAAGCGAAATCTAAATATAAGAAAGACACCCAGTGCTTTATCTGTGGTGAAACAGAAAATTTAGACTTTCACCACTTCTACGGAATGACTGAGCTTTTAGATACTTGGTTGAAAAGTAATAAAATTACGATAAAATCAGCCGATGAGATTATGAAAATTCGTGAAAACTTTATTGAAGAATTTACAAATGAGATTTACAATGAAGCTGCTACACTATGCAAAGCCCACCATCAAAGGCTTCACAGTATTTATGGCAAAAGACCTAAACTAGTGACAGCCCTTAAGCAAAAAAGATGGGTGGATAAACAGAGAGATAAACATGGCATGGTATGATAGAATTTTAGGCAGAACAGGTAGCGAGGAGAAATTAAATCCTGCGCAATCGTATATCGGTTTAGAAGAAGGGTTAACAATTGACACCCGAGAAAAGAAAGACAATTACAGATCCGCTTATGAAGAACTAGAAGTAGTTAATAGGGCGGTAAATATGATAGTAGACGATTCAGCCGACATTAGGTTTGATATCGGTAACAAAGTAAACGGGATAGCACCAGTTGTAGAAAATATTCGAAAAACTCGTGTAGACTTATTACTTAATAAAGAACCGAATCCGTTTCAAGATATCAATACATTTAAGAGAAATCTTATAATTGATTTACTTATAGACGGAAACATTTTCATATATTTTGATGGAAGACATTTATATCATCTTCCAGCACAGAATGTAACTATCCATTCTGACACTAGTACTTACATTGAGAAATTTGTATATGATGGTCATGTTGACTATTCTACGAAAGAAATAATACATATTAAAGAAAACTCATTTAAATCGATCTATCGTGGAACACCAAGGTTAAAACCTGCATATAGAACAATGTTTTTACTAGATAACATGAGGAAGTTTCAAGATAACTTCTTCAAGAATGGAGCAGTTCCAGGATTAGTACTTAAAAGTCCAAATACTCTCTCTGAGAGAATCAAAGAGAGAATGCTGCAAGCGTGGCAAACTAGGTATAATCCAACAACGGGCGGAAAACGTCCACTTATTTTAGATGGTGGAATTGAGGTTGAAGACTTAACAAAAATCAACTTTAAAGAACTAGACTTTCAGTCATCGATCACAGCAAATGAGAAAATAATTTTAGAAGCTATGGGTGTTCCACCTATACTTTTAGATGGCGGGAATAATGCAAATATTAGACCCAATCACAGACTTTACTATTTGGAGACTATTCTTCCTATAGTAAGAAAAATAGCTTATGCTTATGAAAGATACTTTGGTTTTGCACTAACGGAAGATGTAACAAATATTCCAGCATTGCAACCTGAGTTACGTGACCAAGCTGCATATTATGCAACATTAGTCAACACAGGCATAATGACACCAAATGAGGCTAGAGACGCAATGGGCCATGAACCTTTAGAGGGCCATGACGAATTGAGAGTCCCAGCTAATATAGCGGGTTCTGCAGCGAACCCCGAAGAAGGTGGAAGACCACCACAAGAAGAGGAACAGGATAATGGCGAACAAGAAAGCAATTCTTAACCAATTAGCAGATTATTTTGCTGATAAAGGTATGCTTACTCCTTCTGAGTATAAAATGGCTGATGACGCTCCAATGCGTTATATGTTAGCAAAAAGACCTTTTGGGTCTTGGACGCGTATGCAAGGAATGATTAAAGTAAACTTTCCAGACCAATGGGCCAAAGCAATGGGAGCAGAAGCACCAGCACCAGCTGTTGAAGAAGCACCTAAAGCGGCTGCACCTAAAAAAGCAGCAACGGCAGCTCCCAAAAAAGCTAAGAAATAAGGTAGGTACATATGGAGAAAATTTTTCATTGGACAAATACTTTCAAAACTCTTGGCGAGGACGATGACGGTAGCGTTGATATTAAAGGATTAGCGTCTACTAATGCAGTTGACCGAGCAGGAGATGTTATCAATCATGATGCATGGATTAAAAAGAATGGATTAGAAAATTATAAAGCTAATCCAATCGTTCTGTTTAATCATGATTATAACAAACCTATTGGTCGTGCAACTTCGTTGGAAGTTACAGACAAAGGTCTCGAATTTGGAGCGAAAGTTTCCAAGTCCGCAGGCGAAATAAAAGATCTTATTAAAGATGGTGTTCTTGGAGCCTTTTCTGTCGGTTTCAGAGTCAAGGACGCAGATTACAACTCAGAAACTGATGGATACACAATAAAAGATGCCGAACTATTCGAAGTATCAGTTGTTAGTGTACCTTGTAACCAGGGAGCTATGTTCTCAGTTGCAAAGTCATTTGACAGCATGGATGAATACAACGAGTGGAAACAGCACTTTAATAATAACGAGGCTCAGAGCTTTTCTGCGCCACAAGCCGAGGATAAAACCTCAAAACAGGAGACTAATATGTCAAATGACACTAAAACTCCCGAAGCTAACAGCGATATCGACTTGAAAGCTTTTGCAGAAGAAGTAGCTAAATCAACAGCTGCTAAAATTGCAATGCAACAAGCCGAAGCTAAGGCTAAGGAAATTGCAGAAGCTGAAGAAAAAGCAGTTCAAGAAGAAGTTGAGCTAGCTGAAAAAGAAGCTGAGCAAGAAAAAGTTAAAACTATAGTCGAAGTTGGAATGTCAGGAGCTGAAAAGCTTATGAACGACGTTGAAGAACGTGTTTCAGAAAAACATGAAGACCTTGAAAAAGTAGTTAACGAACTTCAGTCTGCACTAAAAGATAGAAAAGATGAAATCGAAGCAATTCGTGAGTCTAAAAGAGTCTTTGGTGATAGACAAAACTCTGACTGGCAAAAAGCCTTCCAAAGCGACATTGATGACGCTTTCGTAATGGGTCTTGCCACAGGTAAAGGTTGGGACACTAATCTTGCTAAAAATGTTATGGAAAAAGTTAATGCCCATTCAGGTGTTGGCGTTTCTTCAGCAGACTTTGAGCAAACAGTTTCAACAAATATCGAAAGAGATATTCAATTAGAGCTAGTATTGGCACCCCTATTTAGGGAAATACCAATGGCTTCAGCAACTCAAATCATTCCTATCTTACCAGATGCCGGTTATGCAGAATTTACTTCTAACCAAACAGCAACTGGAAGTTCACCACATGGTAACTTAGAGGAAAGAGGCGACACATATGGTTCACCATATAGTGGAGTTGATCTAACTGAAAGAACACTTTCAACCAAAAAACTTATTTCTCAATCTTACTTAGGTAATGAGACAGAAGAAGATGCAATCTTGCCTATTCTACCATTGATTCGTGAATCAATCATTAGATCACACGCAAGAGGTATCGAAAATGCTATCTTAGTGGGTGACCACGCTGATGGTGTTTATGGTACATCTCAAGCTACATTTGATGGCTTGGTTGCAATCGCAGCTGGCGCTGACTCATCAGGTACTCACGTAACTCAGTCAACAACAGCTTTTGCTTCTGAATCTTTAACAGCTCTAGACCTTCTAGCAGCTAGAAAGAAAATGGGTAAATATGGAATGAATCCAGCAGATGTTACTTTTATTGTTAACATGCAAGAATACTACAGCTTACTACAAGACGCTGAGTTCCAAGATGTCAACTTAGTTGGCAACATGGCTACTAAGCTAAGTGGTGAAATCGGATCAGTCTTTGGCTCTAAAGTCATCGTTTGTGATGAATTCGCAACTCCAGCAGTAAGTAAGTTCTATGCTTGTGCAGTTTACACTAAAAACTATGTAATGCCTAGATTAAGAGGTGTAACAATCGAATCTGACTACGAAGTAGCTAATCAGAGACGAGTACTTGTTGCTTCTCAGAGACTAGGGTTTACTGACATGATTGCTAATGCAACTTCAGTTCACGCTTTACAGTACAAAGCTAGTTAATAGCTAATGCGAATATTTGGAGGGGGTATAGACTCCCTCCAATATTTTTTTAAATAATTATGGCAGATTTAATAACATTACAACAATACAAAGACTTTCAAGGTTTGCAAGGCGTACAGCAAGACGCCCGTATTAATATAATTATTGACTCTGTTAGCCAGTTAGTTAAAAACTATTGTGGCACTGATATTATAGATCATTACTCAAGTGCAAAGACTGAGTACTTTGATATACATGATAACAATACTACAAAAGTAATGCTAACCGAAGGACCGATAAATACGGTTACTTCAGTATCAGAAAGAGAATCACAAGCAGACTCTTATATAACCCTCATTAAGGAAAATTCCGATAGTAGTGGTAAGTATGAGTATGTAGTAGATACTTTAACTGATAGTATCGTTCGTACTAATGATAGTATTGACGTATCCTTTCCTAAAGGTAGGAAAGCAGTAAAAGTAGTCTATACCGCAGGGTATAGTGCTACACCCGAAGATTTAAAACTTGCAGTATTTGATTTAGTTAAATACTACTTAAAAGATGAAAGCAGGGAAAGAATGACGATTGCAGGAGCAACGGTAGAAAACCCAGGCTCTAGTAGTCAGTCAGGAAACCCAGGATTTCCAGACCATATTAAACGAGTACTAGATATGTACAAAGTTTATACTTAATGGCAATAAAACAATTAGAACAAAGATTAGATAATCTATATGAATTAATTTTTTCTAAAGAGTCTAATGATAAAATTAGAAATGACTTTGCAGAACAAAGAAATTTATGTATAGTCGGAAGAAAAGAAGTTGCAAGATCTTTAATGATTGCTTGGGAACATTATAATCCTAAACGAGCACAAAATCAGCAAGCAAAAAGTGCGATATCTGAAGTATTTGATGATTTTGGAAAAGATGTTGTAAAAGAATTTAAATCACATCTTCCAACAAAAATCAGAGGTGTAGATATACATTTAGCTCGAGGATCAAATGCACATGTAATAAGATTTGTTATAGAAGAAGACGACCCAGGCAATGCTGACGATATATTTAGAGACTTAAATCATAAAGTAGTTCAACCACTTGTAAATTCTGCAAAATATAAAAAATACTTTACAGAAGAATCAAAAACAGCAAAAGGAACAGCTCCAAGTGGTAGCATGAAAAAGTTTCAAATTGCTCACGGAAGTGGAGACTCAGTTTTTGAAGCAAGACAACAAGTTACTAAAGATGAATTAGATACTTTGTTAGGAATTAAAAATTTACCTGCAGATGCACGAGCTGAAATTAGAAAAGGTATTAAAGATTTTATGGAACTTTTTCTTGAAAGCGAAAGAGAAGTAAACGTAAAAGTCGTAGAAGGAAAAATAGTAGCTAAAGAAACAATAAGTCTTTCACTACAAACAGCAAGAGAAAATCTATTAGATGCTGGGCCTTCAATGAGTGCAGGTAAAAAACAGAAAAAAGTTATCGAAAACTTGATGGGGAATATCCAAAAGTTAATAAAAAGAGATAGCAAAAATTGGGGGCCAAGAGCAAAAGGCTCGCCCTCTATAGTAGATTTAACAGGGTCAAGTATTGCAAATACGCCCACAATGAAAAGAAAGTATGCTAATAGAACAGCACGCAATCTTACAAGATTTAAACAGTCACCTAAAAGTGTTTCTCCTCAAAAAGCAAGTAAAAGTAAAAAGTTTGACAGAGAGACAAGAATTATAAAAGGTGGTGGTGTTACCTCAGCAATGAAAGCTGCAGGTGGAAGACAAAAAGGAAACGAAACAGGATTAGGAGGAGCAACAGATCAAAAAGATTTTGCTCTTCAAATGAGACACTTATTAAAAGTTAAAAACGCTATTAATAAAAGACTACCTGCAGAAGTTAGAAGAAACATGGGAAAACCTGCTTTAACAAATAGAACAGGAAGATTTTCAAACTCTGCACATGTAGAAAGTATTATACCAGCAGCACAGACACTAATGGTAAAATATAGTTATAGATTAAATCCTTATGAAACATTTGAGAATACAGGGGTTAAAAAATGGCCTACTGGTTATAACCCTAAACCCTTAATTGCAAAAAGCATAAGAGGATTAGCATTAGGGTTAACAGATGAAAAATTAACAATTAGGAGAAGCTAGTGGCATCAATATATAGAACAGCAAGAAAAAAGATAGTAGATGCACTAGTCGAAAAACTAAAAGGAATTAATGGTATACACCCATATAATTCTAACATATTTAATAATGCTCATGGACACATGATATTTTTAGATCAAATCCAGGAATACCCAAAAGTTTGTGTAGTCGCTGGAGATGAAGTTAGGCAATACCAGCCTGGCGAATTTAAGTGGAGATTCTTACAGTTAGACATAAGAGTTTATGTTGAAAATCAAGAAGATTCACAGGAAGCTTTAGCTGTTTTAATGGAAGACATTGAAAGAGTTATAGATGACAACGATATTCTGGTTTACGATTCAACTGTAGACCCGAGTTTAAAAACAACTTCCTTAACTTTATTATCTCTAACAACTGATGAAGGAGTTTTAGCTCCCCTCGGAATTGGAGAAATGACAATAGAGTGTAGGTACTAATCGAAATTACAAAGCAGGTAAATATCTAGCTAAGTACTTTCAAAGACGATAAAATAGGAGAAAAGCAATGGCTTTAAATCTATCAAGAAATACCAAAGTATTCGTTAG
>Ga0209404_10002224_pt1 | contig 12180 bp, 20 predicted proteins | sample TroAtlMetagenome_2_FD_187447 | JGI IMG/M metagenome (GOLD analysis project Ga0209404, IMG submission 187447) | Marine eukaryotic phytoplankton communities from Atlantic Ocean - Tropical Atlantic ANT8 Metagenome (SPAdes) (version 2) | ecosystem: Environmental > Aquatic > Marine > Oceanic...
GCAAACCAGTTCTATCAAACCATAGAAGACCACTATAAAGACCGCCAATTTTCCCATCATCAGGATAATCAGAGCAGTCAAATAGCTCAGAATCGGGTATTGTATGTTGGCCTTCTATATCTAGGATTGAATCGAGTTTTTCTTGGATACTATAAATAGTATTAGACATGATAGCTACTCCGAATAGTTATTGTGTTTAGGTATTCGGGGATGTTCTCACGCATCCCCTTGTACCACTATTTATAAGATTCAACACCTATGTATTATCAATCTGTGCTTTTTGCACTTTACCAGAGTAATCAATCATACAAGATTTATTCTCTGTGCAATTCTCTATCATACTTGAACCAGCGTCTCTATGTCCGTTACCAGTTCCTTTGATACCACCGAAAGGTAATTGAATTTCTGCACCGATAGTTGATGCATTGACATAACACATCCCTGTTTCAACTTCATTCATAAATTCAAATGCAAGATTAACATCATTAGTATATATAGCGCTTGATAAACCATAACAAGTATTATTCGCCATCCAGATTGCTTCGTTAGTATTACTAAACGTAGTTACTGCAACAACTGGCCCAAAGATTTCTTCTTGCATCAGTTTGTCATTAATATCAACATTGTCAAAAATAGTTGGCTCATAAAACCAACCATCACAATCTTCATTAGGTTGCAAACAAGGTTGACCACCGATAACTGGTGTTAAACCTCTACTCTTTGCTTCTTCTACATATAGATTAACTTTAGATAATGCTTTAGCATTAATCAATGGGCCAACATCTGTCTTATCTTTAAGACCATCACCCACACTTAATGTTTTTGTTTTTGCAACCAACTTTTCCATAAACTCATGGTAAACTTCTTCATGTACCATAACCCGACTACAAGCAGTACATCGTTGACCAGTAGTACCAAAGGCTCCCCATACTACACCTTCAACAGCAAGGTCAATGTCTGCATCATCCATAATAACGATTCCATTCTTCCCACCCATTTCTAACGAAAACGGTTTCATATGTTCTGCACAAGTTGTAGCTACAATCTTACCTGTAGCAGTTGAACCTGTAAACGAAACCATTTTTACTTTAGGATTAGTAAGTAATGGAAATCCAGCAGTTGGGCCAAAACCAGTTACGACATTGAAAACACCAGCTGGTAATCCTGCTTCATGGAATACTTCTGCAAGTTTAATAACACTCCAAGGTGTGTCCTCGGCAGGTTTAATAACCATTGTATTACCAGCAACTAATGCTGGAAATGCTTTCCATGATGGAATTGCTATTGGGAAGTTCCATGGCGTAATTGCACCGATAACACCAATCGGCTCTTTACGGGACATACACCACTTTCTGTTTAGTTCGGATGGAACAACTTCACCGGCCATTCTCCTACCTTCACCAGCTGCATAGTATGCCATGTCGATTGCTTCTTGAACATCACCTCTAGTTTCTGCAAGAGTTTTACCCATCTCTTGAGTCATCTGTTTTGCAATGCACTCTTTATCTCTTACAAGAATCTCTGCAGCCTTATACATGATTTCACCACGCATAGGTGCTGGTGTATTCTTCCACATCTTAAATGCTTCATGTGCAACTTCTACTGCATAGTCAACATCAATCTGTGCTGAATCTTGAAATTTATTAATAACTTCATCTTTATGTGCTGGATTTTTATTTTCAAAAGTTGCAGATTGTGAAATTGATGCAGTTCTTGATTCAACCCAAACACCGCCAATAAAATTCTTATATATCATATCATTCACCTTTTACCCCAATAACATCCTGCCCAATAATCACAATCAACCCAATCTAATTTCTCTTGGAATGTTGTGTCAGTTTTTACATTGCTAGTTTTAATGAATTGTTTTGAAGGTTGCTCACCAACGCAAACGTCACTTGTACCATGAGTTGCGATTTGACACTCTGTGAGTGTTTCATATTCTGCGAAATACTCATACGGGCCGTTATCAAACAATTCTGGTTGTACAACATATCCACCAAATACTAATAACATACTTGTTAAAATCACATTCATAATAAATCTCCTTAATTAATTTCAAACATTATAACAAAAAACAACTACAAATACAAGGAAAAGCTAACTCATTGAAAAACTTTCTCCACAGCCACAAGTAGATGTAGCATTAGGATTGATAAACTGAAAGCCTTTTCCTTGCAATCCATCTTGGAAATCCAATGACATACCTTTTAAGTAAATCATGCTTTTTGCATCCATAAATATTTTATACCCATCATGCTCAAAAACTGTATCCTTTTCTTCCCCTGATGTAAAATCTAAATCATAGGAAAGTCCAGAACACCCACCACCTTTTACTGCTAATCTTAAACCAATATCACTAGGCAACTCACTAATTAAATACTTCACTTGTTTACTTGCTTTTGGTGTAATGGTTACAAAATCCATATTAGCTCCTAGTTATTGCTACTATCTTTTTTATTTGTTTCTCTATTACTTCTTTTCTATTAGGCCATTTAATATAAACATCATCTGGATTCTTTTGCAGATTCTTAAGCAACGGCATAATAATCTTTTCAATTTTTAACAAATCATCTTTTCTCTTTTTCTCTAATTCTTCAACTCTTGAAGTATCACCTTCACGAGCCTTTAATAATTGATTAATTTTGTTTTCAAGATCATTAGAAACTTTACCAGTTGTCTCTGCTACTTTTTCTTGTACTTTTGTTTCAAATTCTTTAACTTCATCTTCGTCAACTGTACTGAAACCAAAATCAAATTCATCATATTCTTCTAAGTTAATATCTTCATTTTCTTCCATTTTATGTCTCCCTTGTATGCTGTTGCAATACTGATGGATTCTTTTTCATAATCTGTATCAATTTATCAATGTATTTATCCATTTCTTTCAATGGTTTTTTAAATACTTGTACTTCAAATGTGTTTCTAACAGCAACTAGTATAACAATCTGTTCTGGTAACGCACCTGTCATTTCAAAGAATGCTGCGGAATAAAAAAAGGCTTGGATGAAATAATCTTCAATCCAATCCTCTCTCTTTGCTTTTCTTGATGTCTTGAAATCTATAACAGATAATACACCGTTATACTCTGCGATACAATCAACTGTACCAGCAACACGTAGCATATCACTATGCAAAGGTGCTTCTAAACAATAAATGTTATTAACATTTCCAAGTATAAATCTCAATCGGTTGAAAACACTAATAGCTTCTTCATCATCACATTGAAGTTTCTCATTATACAAATAACGCTCACAAAGATCGTGAACTTTTGTTCCAAGTTCTGATGATTCTTTCATAATCTTATTTGCTTCTTTTTGTCCTACTTTTTCTTTCCACTCATCCAAACCGGGTTTTGGTTGTAAAGCTAATATTGATGTAATAGAAGGATAAACATTACCCTTTGGAGTTACATACACTCTCTTGCCATCAATCACTTCACGAACTCCCATTTCAATATCATCACAATCTGTCAAGTGTACGAATCTCTCTTTCTTCATTTTCCTCCTAATTCTATTTCAATAGGAACTATCATTCCATTCCTTAATATTTTTAATTGTATAACTTCACCAACCCTTTTCATCTTAACAATTGTTGCAATCAATCTCCATTTAACATTTTTACCATTCAATGTTAAAATAATATCATCCTTCTTTAAAATACCAAACGCTGGACTATCTTTTACTACTTCTTGTATATATGCACCATAGCCATGATTAAAATCATCCATCATATCTTCTTTTTTAACAGGACGATACATAATACCTAAGTAAGGTCTTACTATCTTCTTACCAGTTTTTAATTGTTCTATTACTGCTTGTGCATAAGTACCATCAATAGCAAATCCAAGTCCAATACTTCCCTTATTACCTGAGCCAGTAATAATCATTGTATTAATACCAATCAATTTTCCTTCGTGATTAAACAAAGGCCCACCAGAATTTCCAGGATTTATAGAAGTGTCAGTTTGAATAAACGGAACAAAAGACGCAGCAGTTGGAACAAATCTATCTAATGCAGACACATTACCAAAAGTAACAGTAAATGATTGACTCATTGGTGAACCAATAGCAATCGTATCTTCACCTAGTTCTGGTTTTTCACCCCATGTTAGAAATGGAAACTTTTTACTAGAAATAATTTGTAATAAAGCAATATCTGAATCTTCATCATAATTTATTAATGTTGCTTCTTCCATTCTATCATCATTGAACAAAAGTGTTATTCTTTTGCAATTATCAAAACAATTACTAATAACGTGTGCATTAGTAATAACCAAACCATCTTCACTAATGACAAAACCAGAACCCAAATGCTCAGGCTCTGATTTAGGATTACGCTCTCCACCTCTTGGCATTGGCATATTCCTTTGGTTTTGTTGACCTCTAAATTTAAATCCGCCCTTTCTTGCTGGTTGTTGGTTGCTATCCATGTTTCTTTCGGCATGAACCTCTACTACTGCTGGAATGATCTTCTCTACAATACTTGTTTTGTAGGTATGATCTGCAAAAGCATTAGGCACTATTAAAGCCAAAACTAAGATAATATAACATAATATATATCTCTTATAAGTAAACATTTTTTGTGACCCCTTTTTACCAGTTATTAATTTTTTGGGCTAAATAATTCTATATGATTACCTCCAATAATGCAAGAAAGATTACCTTTCTTATAGTTAAAAATTATAGCCCATTGTCTATTCCTCGGATTCATAAGTAATTCCATAGAAAGTAACATTCTATGTTTATCGTCATTGACGATACCACTCGCAGCTAATCCCAACATATAGTCATTCTCTGCCATGTTTCTGATAAATTCTGTTGTGTTACAATATAACAATATATCAGATAATGGTTTTGTTGTCTCATGTTGTTTGGCTGAAGTTGGTTTATTACCTAGAAAGAGGAATAAACACAAGCCAATTAATATTAGTTTTTTCATTTCTACCTTATCTCAAAGTTTGACGCCGGATGTTTTTTCTTTATCCTTGTCATAACTTCATTGAATTCTTGAGTTGGTCTTAATCTACCTTTAGTAGATTCTAACCTAGCAGAGTCTCCTATTCCTGCAGAGCCAACAATACGGATGATTTTACCTTTCTCCTTGCAGTTAGGACAAGGCTCTTTTAATGGAATATCCATTTCTGCTATTGTTCTAAATTCTTCAAAATCATAAGAACAACTTTCGCACTCAAAATTATATATTGGCATTATACCTCCACTCCTAAAGGAATATCAAATTTTCTTAATTTATTTTTCCACTTCATAAATGTTCTACCATGATTTGTTTTGTTGAATTGCATCCATTGCCATTGATGAATCATTTCATGTGCAATAGTATATATAAACTCTGATTTGTTCCAAAACCAGTTATTCATTGACAATTCACCATATACAAAAGGACCGGACTCCCATCCAATATGTTCTGCATGACAACCATGCCTTCTGCGTATTTCTATATCTTTAAAAGGATGAATTTTATAATTAAAAATTTCTTCATTCAATATATTAGTCCATCTTGTTATTGCGTGTTTCGACGGAATAAATATTTTTTTATGTTTTTTATTTTCTCTCACAGTTTTAATAATAATATTATCTTTTCTGATATACATGGCTTATCCTTAAGATTGCATGCTTACAGGCCTTCCACTTTTCTTTCTTCTTACTACAGGTGCTTCGAGGTCTGTACCATGAGTTGTTTTAACTGCTGAAAAATCTTTTTCAACTTTATATTGACAATTCATTGTCATATCCAAAAAATTTCCCTCATACATAAAACCATTCCATCTTAATTCAAACACATGATCTTGCTCATCAACTATATCAACTTTAATATATTTTTTGTTAAAAGCCTCAACTACCATAGCTTCTTTGTTTACTTTTTTTCTTTTATTGACTTGAATAACAACTTCTGTATTCATATCGACTAAACTCATTTTTCTACCTTTCTATAAAGATCGGGGAAAACTTCCAAAACTAATTTTTCAGTTAGCCCTTTACATTTGAGTTTCTTTTTTAACATTTGTGTAAAAACTAATGACTCGTCAGGGTGCATAGATTCTAAAATTTGAGTCAATAATTCTTTGATTCGTTTTGTTTTTAATCCGTTAGCCTTTGGGTGGTCTTTTACAAATATTGAACACTTTGGCATAACGGTAAATAATGATGTTTCACTTAACCCAATCGGTGCATCATCTTTTTTATACTCAGGCATCTTTTTTGGAACATTCCATTCAATAGATGGGTCAAATGTTCCTTGCAATACAAAACGTAAAATGTTGTTCATTTTATATTTTTCTAAAAGAGCCTTCTTTTCTTTTCGGGATTTTGCCTTAGCAATGCCCTTTAACAACTCAGAAATATAAACTGTCATTTTGTAAAATCTCCTATATGTTCCATTAAGAATTTCAATTTCTTGCTAATAAAATAATTCAACAACTGTCCCTGCTTAGGAGTTTTTTCTTTTATATACTCATTCACAATAGAATCTGTTATCTCTTTTGGAATACAATCAAAATCAATCAACTTTTTGTTGCGTTCCCACTTCTCAGACATACCATTCTTGCAAAAATCTTCAGGCTTCTCATTCATCCATAATTCAATCTTTTTCTTGGATATAGGTTTCTGCCTCACTCCCTCAACAATACAATCATCAGCTGATAATATATTGGGTATTCCATCACCCTTATCACCACGAATTATATGTTCTTTTAAGTATTTATAAGGGTCAGAAACAGTCAACATCTTTTTTTGAATAGGAGAATATTGCTTAATATTCTTATATTTTTGTAGCTGAGTAAAATCTTTATCGCTGGAAATAATGATACTTTTTTCTGTCTGATTTCTAGCTAATACAGCAATAACATCATCACCCTCAGCGTGTGGAACTGAAACAACTTTATACGGGAAAAATTCATCAATTTCCAGTATAATTTTGTTTATCGTCTGGAATAATGCACTCCAATCCATACCTTCTTTGACTTGTTTTTCTCTCTTAATCTTTCTATGTGCCTTATAATACTGATATTCTCCTTTTCTCCAGCTAGACATATTATCCGTACAAACAACAATTTCACCATATTTAGCTTTATACTTTGTTCGATAATTCCGAACACTATTTAAAACCAAATGCCTGATGAAATCCTCAGACGTTCTTTCTTCATTTGGTATCTTATGGGCTACCATAATACTACCAACTATTATATTTGAAAAATCTAATAATATCATATCAACTCCTCAACAACTTCAACAACTTTCATTTCTTTAATAGAATCTAAACGAAATGATCTCCAACCATTATTATCTAAATCCCAAACAGATAATGTATCTGGATTTACTTTTTTCTTAATTTCACTAATAGGTTGTTCTGGTAAAATAGAATCATGCAAAGTACAAAGCATAACTCTTTCATCACCGTTTAATTTAGTGAATGTAATTCGCATTACATTCTTCTTTAAACCTTCAACCAAGATTTCCCGCTTCTTCGTCATAACAATCTCCTTCTAGGTGTTCATAAAAACTCATTTCAGGTTTACTTCTAATAATTTTCACATTAGAGTATTTCATTAACAATTCAAGCCCATCATTATTCTTATAGGTTTCTTCATAATGAAATTCTTTAATACCAGATTGCAATATTAACTTTGCACAATCAACACAAGGAGCATAAGTACAAAACATATATGCGTCCTGACCAGACTCCGTAGATTTTGCCAGTTTAGTTATTGCATTAGCTTCTGCATGAAGAACCTCTGGTTTTGTCTTATTATTCTCTTCACAAATATTAGAACCACCAGAAGGCATACCATTGTAACCGATAGATATAATTCTATCATCCTTTACAATAATACACCCAACCTTTAGTCTAGTTGCTGTAGATAATTTTCCATACACTCTAGCAACTTCTAAATGTGCTTCTATATACTTAGTTTTCATTAAACCATGTATCTTCAACTATTCTTTGTTCTTTTATAAAAACATTGCTAGTTGCAGATTTATTTTGTTCAAATGGATTAAATGAAGTTTTGTCCTCAGTACGTTCTTCTCCATGCTCTTTTTCATATTCTTCATCACTATGAACAGAAAACTCTTTATCAAAAGTCTTATGAACATAATCGACACCATCAACTACCATATTTTTTGCAGTTGCTGCGTCTTTGACTACAAGATCAACATTTTCTGGTTTTTGTATCATCAAAGAAGCTACAAGATAGACCAGAAATACAATAATAATATTCTTAAACATTAGAACGCTCCTAATAAGATAGTTTGTGAATTAATCCGACCCGTACAAATTTGTTCTTTGGTTTTCATTTCTTTCATTTGTTTTTTCAAAGAACGCTTAGTCAAATTATTTAACGCATCTTTTGGTTTTCGAGCTGTCTTTTGAGCAGATGTTTCATTGTCAAAATGTTGAATAGTGCAACCTTTTACACTAAGACCTCTAACACTATTTTCAGCATAATAAACACCAAGAGTTTTATACTTTGTATTATAGACCCATAACTCACTTGCACCAATTATCTTTTCTGGATTGATACTAACAAGTCTTAGTTCTGGAAACTCTTGCTGGTACTTCAAACTTTTAATTTGTTTACTTGCAGCGACTGGTTTCTTCTTTCTTGGTTTTCTTTGAGCTGTTGCGTTCTTAATAATACGTTCCAGATCGTCAACAATAACACCATAGAAATCTACCATTTTACTAACTTGTTTTGGTTTCAAATGTCCCCATGCTTCATTGAGATATTCATCCTCACCATTATATAATGCAACCATAGCATTATAATCGTCAAGGTAATGCTCTCTTAACTTACGGGCATGAACACTCTTACAGCCCTTATTCAAGAGTTGCGAATAAAAATCATAGTTAAATTTATATCCACTCATAACAAAATCATCCACAAGACCTTCTATATGAGCGACAAAATCATATACTTGCTCTTGGATGCGTTCTTGAATAGATACAACTTTTTTATCTTTTTTCTTTTCTTCTTTCTCTATTTTATTTTTCTCATCCATTGAAACGAAAGAAGGGTCAACTGGTAATCCATTAACAATAGGAACAGCTCTTGTAACACCATCATCACATTTCATAATATCATACAATACTTTTTCCATAATATAGTCCTTTCTTACATTAAGTGCATTTTGGCCAAACCAAACAATGCAATCACAATAACAATAACATTCAATAAAATTAAATTAACACTATTCCTCAAATACGCATTAATAATATGTAATCCAGAACCAAGCAACTGAATTAAAAATATAGTGGTAATACATACATCATCACCGTACCAAGCCATCAGTAAGTATATTAAAATAAAACACAACGAACCAATCGTTTCACAAAATAATCGAAAACGATTATACTTCCAATCATTGACAATCCAATTTCTAAATGCTCCTATCGTTGACATTCAACTTCTCCTTAATTATTTGATACGGTCATTATGTAATCTTTGCCCTTGACCATCCACTCTGGATATTCAGTCTGATTCATAATTTGATTTTCGTAAACGCTATCATAATATTCATCTTCAGTTTGTCGCTCATATTCATTATCTTGATATTTTCCATGTTGCCTTTCAAAATCATGTTGCTTTTCCATTTCTCTATTATATTTTTCTTCGTCTGACATATCATCCCCTTCTAAAGAATCCAACCATGCGTAAAAATCGTTTTTATCTTTTTCGTAATCTTCCCATTCTTCGTCCCAAATACTCATTAGACTAACTCCTCTTTAAGTTTATCTTTTAATATTCTTTTTATTTCAATATCTTTACTAGTAACTAATTTAGAGTTATCAAAATAACCAACTTTAATATCTGACCTATTTTTAATTTCGTTCCAGCTAAATACTTTAACTTTCGTTTTCATAATATATGCTCCAATTCACATTAGTATATATATTTTACCAATATTTAGGGAATAACACAAGGAAAAAGTGAAAAAAAAATGGGTTTCTAAGCCCTTATTTTACAAGGAGTTACAAACTTTTTTTCCAAAGTCCAATAAACCCTTTAAAAACAATAACTTAGAAACCCTTTATTTATGAGGACTTAGGAGGATTCTTCTTTTTAGTCAAATAATCAAGCAAATCCAGCACTCGACAGCAATATCCATGCTCATTATCATACCAAGCTAATATCTTAGCAAATCTTTTATTCAGAACATTTGTGGTTAAACAATCTATTACTGCTGAATATTCATTACCAATATAATCGACTGAAACCAATGGCTCACATGATACATCAACAATACCCTTCATTTTGCCTTTGCCTTCTTTATAGAATACTTCATGTATTCCTTCAACATCTGTATCTTTTTCCAATTCTATTGAAATATCTAAAAGTGATACATCTGGAACTGGAACTCTAATAGATTGTCCATCAAGTTTTCCTTCCAATTCTGGTAATACAACACCAACATTCTTAGCTGCACCAGTAGTTGTAGGAATCATAGAAATTGTTGCAGCTCTTGCTCTTCTAAGATCAGGATGAGATGAATCTAATAATGTCTGGCCCATTGTAAATGAATGAACGGTTGTAATATAACCATGTTTGATTCCATAATGTTTTTGTAATACTTTTAGTATTGGTGTCAAACAAGTAGTAGTACAAGAGGATGCAGAAATAATATTATTCTCTTGTAACTTATAATCGGTTTCATTTACACCATAAACTAATGTTGCATCTACATCTTTTGCTGGTGAACAAACAATCACATTCTCTGCACCAGCTTCAATGTGTTGGTGCAGAGAATGATAATCTGTAAACTTACCAGTTGAGTCAATTACATAATCCACTTCCAATTCTTTCCATGGCAATTTCATCGGTGTACTTCTATCAAAGTTTGGAATTGTTTGACCATTAATAATCAAGTTATCCAACTCTGTTTCAATAGTACCGTCAAATTGACCATGAATAGAATCGTACTTAAAAAGATGAGCTCTTACAGCAGCAGTAGTTCTTGCATTGATAGCTACAATATTATACTTCTTATTGTTAATTAATTTACGAATTAAATTTCTACCAATCCTACCAAAACCATTAAATGCTATATTGATCTTTTTATCTTTTTCAACCATTACTCCTTAGCCTCTGTGCAGTTTCCACACAACCAAGGATAAGTCCAATCTGCAACTTTGTTTTTACTATCAGGAATAAAAGGACTCCATGCATCTGCACGAATAGGCCCATCAGTTTGCCATACTACTTCAAACTGACCATCCTCTGTAATCTCACCAATAACTACTGGTTTATGCAAGTGATGATTCTTTGCGTCCATAGTAATCTGAAAACCAGAAGGTGATTGAACCGTCTGTCCACCGATTGCCTGACGAACTGCATCGACATTTACCGTTCCTGCTTGTTTTACTGCTTGAGCCCACATCTTGATACCAATATAAGTTGCTTCCATTGGATCATTGGTAACACGTTTTGAACCACCTGGCAATTTGTTCTTCTTAACATAAGCATTCCATTTCTTAATAAATGCTTTATTCTCTTTGGTATCAACTGACATGAAATAATTCCATGCAGCTAGATGACCTACCAATGGTTTTGTATCAATACCACGCAGTTCCTCTTCACCTACTGAAAATGCAACTACTGGAATATCCTCTGCCGTTACACCCTGATTTCCGAGTTCTTTGTAGAATGGAACATTGGAGTCACCATTGATAGTTGAGATAACAGCAGTAGGCTTACCAGCTGAAAACTTCTTAATATTTGCTACAATGGTCTGGTAATCACTATGACCAAATGGTGTATAGGATTCCATAATGTCTTTCTGTGGAATACCCTTTGACTTTAGGAAGTGATTTAGAATTTTATTCGTAGTTCTAGGATATACATAATCCGTTCCCAACAAAACAAACTTCTTTGCTCCACCACCATCTTCACTCATCAAATATTCAACAGCAGGGATTGCCTGTTGGTTTGGAGCTGCACCCGTATAGAATACATTGTAAGAACTTTCCTCACCTTCGTATTGTACAGGATAGAACAATAGTCCGTTATGTTCTTCAAATACTGGTAATACAGATTTCCTTGAAACAGAAGTCCAACAACCGAATGTTACTGCCACTTTTTGTTTCTGTAATAACTCTCCAGCTTTCTCTGCAAACAGAGGCCAGTTTGATGCAGGGTCAACAACTACTGGTTCAAGTTGTTTTCCA
>Ga0209404_10002234_pt1 | contig 12138 bp, 9 predicted proteins | sample TroAtlMetagenome_2_FD_187447 | JGI IMG/M metagenome (GOLD analysis project Ga0209404, IMG submission 187447) | Marine eukaryotic phytoplankton communities from Atlantic Ocean - Tropical Atlantic ANT8 Metagenome (SPAdes) (version 2) | ecosystem: Environmental > Aquatic > Marine > Oceanic | place...
CTTTGGAAGTTGTTTAATATTTATCGAGCTTTTAGAATCTTCTTATTACGCAAGTTTATTCCTGCTCTTGGATTAACTAAGGCAGCTATGGGGCCGATTGCTTTGGGTCTGGGGTTGATAACTGTGGCTGTTGCTGCGGCTGGTAATCAGTTCGTTCAGAATAAAAGAGATGCCGAAGAATTTAATGAAGTCCTAGAAGGGACAGATACAGCAGCTATAAAAGCCGCTATTTCTGTCAGAGAATTAACAATAGCTAAATTAAAGGCGCAAATGTCAAGAGCTACTGGCATGGCAAAGAGAGGGAATGTAAGGATAGGAAAAGAAATTAAAGAAGAACGGGAGGAAATAGAGAAGTTAAATCAACGCTTGCTTGAGATACCAGGAGAATTAGCGGCGGCAAAAATAATAAAAGCAAGCGAAGCGATGGGCGCATTAAAAGACATCACAGCACAAACATCGGCTCAGTTCCAAGAGTCATTTGCCAAGAAAATGCAGCAATATGGCAAGACTGTTAACGATTTCGGTGGTCAAGTTGGTGACATAGTGGTGAAATCTTTCCGAGGAATGGAAGACTCTTTAATGCGGTTCGTTGAGACTGGGAAACTAGGCTTTCGCGATTTTGCAAGGTCAATTATTGCTGATATGACTCGGATTGCAATAAGACAGGCTATTATCGCGCCGTTAATGAATAGGTTCTCTGCGGGTTTAGGGAATATATTTGGGCCAAAGAATACGGATACTAGTGACGTTGTAACCAATGCTGTTGATGCGAAATTAGCAACTGGAGGGCCAGCCAGAAGAGGAGGATCTTATTTAGTAGGAGAAAGAGGGCCAGAATTATTTACTCCAAACTCTAGCGGGACTGTTACTCCGAATCATCAGCTAGGCGGTTCAACCTCTATTGTCGTAAACGTGGATGCGTCAGGTTCAGAAGTTGAAGGTGATGAAGATGCAGCGAGACAGTTAGGGGATATGTTGGCAGCGGCTATACAATCTGAATTACTCAGAGAGAAAAGACCCGGAGGTTTATTGGCGTAATGGCAACATTTAATGATGCAGGTGTAGGAACTTCAACAGGTGGAACGACACCAACCTATAGAGTTCAAAAAAGTAGCAAGCCAAAAACTAGAACTATTCAGTTTGCTGATGGATATGAACAAAGAATTGTTTTTGGTTTAGCTCAACATCAAAATCCAAAAATTTACAAATTGACTTTTAATATTTCTGAGGCAGATTCCGACAAGATAGAAATTTTTCTTAATGCTAGAGCAAATGATACTTTGTCTTTCGATTGGACTCCACCCGGCGAAAGTAGTGCTGGCAAATATGTTTGTCCCGGTTGGAATAAGAGTATTCCATACTCAAACAGAGCCGTAATTAGTGCAACATTTAGGGAGGTATTTGAACCCTAATGTCAGCAGTAGCAGCATGGGCAGCCAGTACATCTTTTAATCTTGGTGACGTAAGAAGAGCCACCACAGTCCAAGATACTGGTTTCGTTTTTAAGGTTACAACAGCGGGGACAAGTGGTTCATCTGAACCTGTTTGGCCTCGTAAATTAAAAAGTACGGTTGTAGATGGTGGTGTTACTTGGACTGCAATTAGTAGCGTTTATCAAGAGATAGAAAAGTTAAGTCCTTCAGCAGTTATTGAATTATTTGAATTGAAATTAAAAGAAGGAATACATTACGCTACTGGCAATCCCGACAGTGTTGTTACAACTCAAAGATTCCATGCAGGGACAAATTTGAACTCGAATGGAAATGTGGAATGGCAGGGTAATTCTTATATTGCTTTTCCTATAGAGGCTTCTGGATTTGAATATAAGTCAGGTCAACTTCCCAGACCAGCCTTGGCAGTAAGTAATGCTTTATCTTCTATTACGGCGTTAATGCAGGCGGCAAATAAAGTAACACCGGGAAACAACTTATCAGGTGCAGAAGTTATAAGAATAAGAACACTCGCACGATACTTGGATGCTGCTAATTTTCCGGGTGATAGCAATCCTTTAGGTACTCCAGACCCTTATGCTGAATTTCCAAGGGAAACTTGGATCGTTGATCGAAAAACCACCGAAACAAGGGATTCTGTATCGTTTGAACTTAGTTCATCCTTGGACTTACAAGGAGTTCGTGCTCCCAAAAGGCAATGTCTAAGAACAGAATTTCCGGGTGTTGGTAATATATGATTTGGAAAGATGCTGCTTTACTTCACGCAAAGGAAGAAGAGCCTAAAGAGTCTGTTGGTTTAGTCGTATTAATAAAAGGAAAAGAATATTACAAACGTTGCAACAATATTTCTGATGAACCAACACAGACTTTTTTGTTAGATCCTGATGATTACGCAAAATGGTCAGATAAGGGAACAATTATGTCAATTGTTCATTCTCACCCTGTTACTTATCCCAGCCCGAGTAAAGCAGATTTGATTAGTTGTGAAGCGAGTAAATTGCCGTGGCATATTGTAAACCCAAGCACTGAAACATGGGGAGGGTGTAAACCTAGCGGTTACAAAGCCCCTTTACTTGCCAGACCTTGGTGCTGGGGTGTAGCTGATTGCTGGACTCTAGTGAGAGACTGGTATAAAGAGGAATTAAATATTATTTTAAAAGATTGGAATAGACCCAGAACACCTACTGATTTTCTAAGAAATCCATTGTTTGAATCTTTGTCTGGGGAAGCAGGTTTTAGGGAATTAAGACCCGAAGAAGGTTATGAGAAGGGAGATGTTCTTCTTATGTCTATGATGCACCCGGGGCTTAATCATGTTGGGGTTTATATCCCACAACAAAAAGTCTTACACCACTGCGCTGGCAGATTAAGCACAGAAGACTTATTAGACGAATGGCTATTAAAATGTATTGGTAAGAGGTATCGTTATGCTCCGCAAAGTTAAACTCTACGGTCCATTAGCTGATTTTGTTGTAAAACGTGGCGGCGAAAAAACAATGGAAGCTGACATCAGCACACCTGCTGAAGCTGTTAGGTTTTTAGTTGCTAATTGGCCTGATCTGCATGGCCACATGGTAGAACAGTCTTACAGGGTAACGACTGGAGATTTTGATGTTTCAGAAGATGAACTTCATTATCCAGCAAGCAGTGATGTGAAAATCATTCCTGTTATTGGTGGAGCAGGAGGGAATACGGGAAAGGTGATCTTAGGAATTGTATTAATTGGTATAGCTATTGCTGCTCCCGGCGTGGGTATTGGAGCTGGAGGATTTGCTGTTACCGGATCAGGCGGATGGGCAGTCGCCGCCGCCATTGGAGGGAATATTGGTGTTTATTTGACCTTGACGGGTGTAGCGGGGATGCTTGCACCTCAACCGAAAGACTCTGAGTTTGGGCAAGATCCAAAATTATCTTATTCATTTGGAGGGGTACAGAACACAAGCAGGGCAGGAACACCGGTACCTATAGTTTATGGAGAAATATTCACTGGATCGGTCATAATTAGTGCAGGAATTGATACTGAACAGGTAGTCGCATGACACAAGATATAAGGGGAGCAGGATTCTTTGATTGGCTTTTTGGTAAACCGCCTAAAGAGCCAGTAATTGAACCCGACAGTCTTGATTCAAGACAGTTTGCAACTATTCAGGATCTTCTTAGTGAAGGAGAAATTGAAGGTTTCCCCTCTGCAAAGGCATACACAAGAGACACAGACCCTTACAATACGGCAGCATTAAAAGATATTTATCTCAACAAGACTCCTATCCTTGACGCTAATGCCGATGCAACTAACCCTCAAGATTCAGATTATAACTTTAGAAATGTTCAGTTCAACCCTAGATACGGAACATCCAACCAAGAATACATTCGAGGCATAACAGATAGCGTTGCAGACCCTACAAATATCGGTGTAGAAGTCACTGAAGAAGGTGGCGGTGTTACTAGGCAGATATCAGCCGGGACAGGAGGCGCACCAGATCCAGATGCAGTAAGGATTACTTTAACTTGGCCTGCTATTACAAAAGGAGATAAGAAAGGAAATCAAACGGGAGACGGTGTTGTTCTGAAAATACAGAGTAAATACAACGGAGAAACAAGTTTTACAACTGAAATTGACGACACCGTTTCAGGAAGAACTACAGACGCTTATCAAAAAGATTATCGAATAAATATAGATCAGACTAAAAACGGCGGGAACGCTTTTCCTGTTGATATTAAAGTTGTAAGAGTGACTGGTGATAGTCCCTCTACTTTAATAATTAATGCTTTTTATTGGTCGAGTTTAACTACGATAGTTGATGACAAACAAAGATATTTGAACTCTGCTTATTGTTCTCTGAGACTTGATAGCAAACAATTTTCAAACATTCCAACAAGACAGTTTCGAATAAGAGGAGTAAAAGTAAGACTGCCGAACAATGCAAGTGTAGATTCAAATACAGGGAGGGTTACTTATTCCGGAGCGTGGAATGGGACCTTTGGAGCTGCTCAATGGTGCAGTTGTCCTAGCTGGATACTTTATGACTTGTTATGTGCCGAACGTTACGGGTTTGGGGATCAGATATTAACCGATACAGAGAAAAGTAGTTTCAATGGTAGTGCTTCTAGGCTTGATAAATTTTCGTTCTATGCTGCAAGTGTTTATTGTAATGAGCTAGTTGATGATGGATTCAATGGAGAAGAAGCCAGATTTAGCTGCAACGTATCGATTCAAACCCCCACAGAAGCCTTTGATTTAATCAATGAACTATCAGGGGTTATGAGATGTATGCCCTTCTGGGGAGCAGGGTCGGTAACGATCTCTCAAGATGGACCAACGGCGACTTCTTATTTGTTTAATCTATCCAACGTAAGTCCAGAAGGTTTTTCATATAGTGGCACAAGTTTGAAAACAAGGCATACGGTTTTTGTAGTCAGTTACTTCAATATGGATACTATTGATATAGATTATGAGACATACGAAGATACAGCAAATGTAGCAAAATGGGGTCAAATTGTTAAACAAGTAAAAGCTTTTGCTTGTACTTCGAGAGGGCAAGCTATACGACTTGGTAAATATCTAGCGTTCACAGAGCACAGGGAATCGGAAGTTATCACGTTTATGACATCGATGGAAAGTGGTGCAGTGGTACGCCCCGGAATGGTTATAGATGTTACTGATCCTGTAAGAAGTGGATTAAGAAGAGGTGGACGGATTTCGGCTGCTTCAACAACAGTGATAACTGTTGATGATGAGGACTCAACCGATTTGACAGACACAGATAATCCAAAGTTACGTGTTGTTTTGCCTGATGGATTAACCGAGAGACAAGATGTAGCTAGTATCTCTGGAACAGCCATTACAGTAGCGAGTGCATATAGTCAGGCTCCAGCAGTCGGGAGTATTTGGTTACTTGAAAATGACACTGTAAAAGCAGAACAATGGAGGGTCTTATCTGTTACAGAAAAAGATCAAGGACAGAATTATGTAATTACTGCGTCCCCTTATATAGAAGGTAAATATGAAAACATCGATGAAGGTACACCTTTAACGCCAAGACGTGTTTCCATTTTAGATCAACCCGCAACTCCACCTCAAAATTTAAAGGCTCAGGAGCAGATGCTTGTTATAAATGGTAAAGCAGTTACTCGACTTACTGTTAGTTGGAAACCTTCAATTGGGGTTGTTCAATACCAATTTAAATACAGATATGAAAAGGGGCCGTGGTTTTCTCAAACTGTCCCTAATTCTTCTTTTGAAATAATGAATAGTCAGGTCGGGACTTATGATTTCAAAGTTGCGGCTTTTAGTTTTGATCTAAACCCCTCGACTTTGACGGCTGATCTTGAATATATTGCGTCTGGTAAAGATGAACCTCCTGCGGATGTTTCTAATTTATCTTTTGAAGGAATAAACGCAAATTCAGCACGATTAACTTGGGATAAGGCAACAGATCTTGATGTTATACATGGAGGCCGAATTTTTATAAGACATTCCTCCCTAACTAATGGGTCTGGGTCTTGGTCTAACTCGACTGATTTGATTAGTTCTTTACCCGGTAACAGTACACAGGCAGTCGTTCCACTTTTAACTGGAGAATACATTGTTAAGTTTGAAGATGATACTGGTCATTTCAGTACAGGGGAGGCAAGCATTATTGTTTCGGCTCCTGCCGTTGATGAATTATTAGTTGGGTTAACGCAAAGAGAAGATACAGGTAATTTCGCTGGAAACAAAGTAAATACAATTTATGATGCAAGTCTTGATGCTTTGAAGCTTATAAACCCTTCAGCCAGTGGAACAGGAACCTATAGCCAATCTGGTACTACCGTTACTATTTCAATCACTTCTCATGGTGTAGTAGTTGGGGAGACTTTGACCTTTACCTACAGCTCTGGGAACGCAACAGATGGAGACTTCACAGTTGTCTCTGTTGCTGATGCAAATACTTTTACAGTTACGGCAGCAAATAGTATTACAACTTCAGGAAATGTTTCTGTTGTTGCAGCGTTGACAGGTACTTATGAATTTCAAAATGTTTTAGATCTTGGAGCTATTTTTAATGTTGATCTAGAGCGAGTGTTTGCTACTAGAGGTTTATATCCATCGGCTTTGATAGATGACAAAACAGCTTTAATAGATACTTGGACCGATTTCGACGGGGACACTCCAGACAAAGTTAACGCTGTTTTACAAGTTGCAACATCTGAGGACGCATCTTCTTATGGTTCATATGCTCCTTTTGCTAATGGAACATTTAGAGGAAGAGCTTTTAAATTTAAAACAATATTGTCGACAACAGATGCAGCTCAAAATATTCTTGTCGATCAACTTGGTTTTAAACTGAAGTTTACAAGAAGAACAGAGCAGTCAATAGCTGCGATAAATAGTACGACCAGCGGCAAAACAATCGCATTTACAAAAAGCTTCTTTACTGGAACTTCAGTCGTGGGAGGAAGTACGACAACTTATCTTCCTAGTATTGGTATTACTGCTTATAACATGGGTTCGGGAGATTATTTTGCCGTCTCAAATGTGACAGGAGCAGAATTTACAGTTATTTTTAAAGACAGTTCAAACAATCCTATTGCTAGAGAATTTTCTTATACGGCTGTAGGATTTGGGCGCAGCGGTTAAACTAATAAAAAAGGTAATGAGTAAATGACTGTCCATGATCTAGTAATTGCAAATGCTTCTGGTCAAGCTGTAAGAACTGACCTTAATAATGCTCTAGCTGCAATCGCTCGCAACCAGTCTGATTCTAGTGCCGTCCCTGGTGCGGATAGTTATCCATATCAGTGGCAGGTAAGGACAAACGATAACAAGCTATATATGAGAGACGGCTCTACAGCTACGACTTGGCATGAAGTCGGGGATGTAGGAGTTGCGAATTTAGGATTAGCAAAATTAGCAGGTCCAACCTTTACAGGTGTTGTAGGAGTTGCTAATGGTACAAACGGTGCTCCGTCAATTTGTTTTTCTGGCGATACAGACACAGGACTCTATAGATCTGCCACCAATGTCTTAGGCGTGTCAGCAAGTGGAACCGCTTCCCATTTGTTCAAGTCTGATGGAAGTGAGCCACAAGTTCCTTTGAAAGCAACTAACGGAACTGTTTCGGCTCCTTCACTTACTTTTGCTTCTGACACAAATTTAGGACTGTATAGATCAGCCGCAGATACTTTAGCTGTAACAACAGGAGAGACATATCCAATACTAACCTTTGACAGTAACGGCGTTACTATTAAAAAACGGGGAGACTTAAGACTTTCGGATTCAAGTAGTTCTAATTGGGTGGCACTTCAAGCCCCAGATGATATAGGAACTAATTACACCTTGACCCTTCCAGATGACGATGGAAGTGCCAATCAGATTTTAAAAACTGATGGTTCGGGTGTATTAAGTTGGGCAACGGCTGATTCTTTAGTTACTGCCACGACTGGCGGTTTTATTGCTTATGCAATTCTGCAACAGGTTGAAAATTCTGGGACAAATGGCGGAAATTCTGGAACAAGTTGGACTGATCGGGTACTAAACGATGAGGTTGATACTTCTAACATCGTCACTATTTCAAGCAATGCTTTCACGTTGGGAGCAGGAAATTATCTAATAAAAGCAATGGCATGTTCAGATGATATTGAATCGTGTCGCTTAAGAATTTATGACGTAACCAATAGTAGTCAAAAAATTATAGGAGGAAATGGTTACGGCCCTACTTTTGGCGATCATAACAAATGGAATCATTTGATTGGTAGGTTATATCCAACTGCGTCCACAACTTATAAGCTTCAACAAATTTCAGATATTGCAAGAAACGGCAACGGTCATGGTATAGCCCAATCGTTAGGAGGTTCGGAGATTTACGTTATTCTTGAAATTTATAAAGAGAGATAGAACAGACTAAGGGCCAGATTGTTGTTAAACTCGGTTCATTAGAGTTGAGGGCTAACGGTGGCAATAGCACCCGGAACGTATGACATGACGATTCAACGGAGGTCAGATCATAGTGTTTCTGTCACGTTGAAAGATTCAGGTGGAAGTGCGGTTAATTTGACTGGGTATAGTATTGCCTCGCAAGTGTGGGACTCGACTCGCACAACTAAGGCGGCAGACGTTTCTTGTGCAATTACAAGTGCAGCCAATGGGACATGGACTTGGACGCTTACAGATACTCAAACAACTACATTTACGGCTGATGAATATAAATATGACGTAAGGTTAACAAGCGGAGGTCTGCATGAATATTGGCTAGAAGGTACTATCTATATGAGTGAAGGATTGACCGCTTAGCTATGACTACAGTTAATATCACAACTAATAAAAACACTGTAACTATTGACGAAAACAATAGTTCGGTAATAGAAGTTGCAACGCAAGGTCCACAAGGAGCTTCAACAGCTATTGAGACAACTAGTGCTGTAGACAAATCTATCGTCTATTATGACGGTAGTTCTTCAAGTCTCAAGGCCAATAATACTTGGACCACAGACACACTCACAAACGGAGGTAACTTCTAGTGGCTAACACGATCAGGATTAAGAAAAGAGCCGCTAGTGGTGCAGATGGCGCACCGTCAAGTCTGTTCCCTTCAGAATTAGCGTTCAACGAAAGTGATCTGAAACTGTATTACGGTTTTGGTGATAACGGTTCAACTCCACCTTCTGCAAGTTCAGTTATTACCGTTGGTGGTTCTGGAGCGTTCTTTAATAAAACAGATACAAGAACAGCAAATACAATTCTTGTTGGCCCTGCAAGTGGCTCGGCTGCCGCACCAACTTTCAGAGCTTTAGTTGCGGCTGATCTATTAAAGCTAAATGAATTTACGGCTCCTGATGGTGCTGTTTCTCTAAACAGTCAGAAGATCACATCGCTTGCAACCCCAGTCTCCGACAGTGATGCGGCCACAAAAGCGTACGTGGATTCCACTAGTGAAGGCTTGGATGTCAAACAATCCGTAAAAGTTGCGAGTACAGCGAACCTCACATTGTCAGGTACCCAAACCGTAGACGGTGTTTCGTTATCTGCTGATGATCGAGTACTCGTAAAAGATCAGAGCACAAGTTCGCAGAATGGACTTTACAAGGTCGTAAGTGGAGGAAGCTGGACAAGAACAGACGACATGGCTGCGGGTAGCGATGCCGCTGGTGGATTTGTATTTGTTGAGGAAGGCAGTGCTGCATCTGATACCGGTTGGGTTTGCAGTTCCAACAAGGGAAGTGCGGTCGTAGGAACGAATAATTTAGCGTTCACACAGTTCAGTTCTTCTGGAGATGTAACGGCTGGAGATGGGTTAGATAAATCTGGAACTGAATTATCACTCGATCTCAAAGCAAACGGCGGGCTAGTAATTGAATCAACAGAAGCCTGTGTTGACTTATCTGCTAGTTCAATTACTGGAACACTCGCAATAGGAGATGGAGGAACGGGAGCAACTTCAGCTAGTGCGGCAAGAACGGCACTTGGAGTAGCCATAGGTTCAGATGTCCTAGCTTATGACGCTGCGGTGGCGGCAATTGCAGGATTAGCAACAACAGATGGCGGCTTTATTGTTGGTAATGGTTCGACCTTTGTTCTTGAAACTGGAGCAACTGCAAGAACTTCTTTAGGGGCGCAAACATTAGCGGCTGATCTTACTTCCTTATCTAGTTGTCAATCTGGTGGAGCTGCTGCTTTAGCTGCTTTAACTTCAACAGAAATCGAAATTCTCGATGGCGCAACCGTAACGACTTCTGAGTTCAATACTTGTTGCGATGGTGGAACGTCTGCTACTTCAACAACTTTGGCGACTGCTGATCGTTTTGTCTGCAACGATAATTCGACTATGAAACAAGTAGCTCTCTCTGATTTAGTTACATTTCTTGAGGATGGGTCAACTTCTGGTTTTGGTCTTGATGGGGGTACCTATTAGATACCCATCACATAGGAGGCAAATCCAATGAGTAACGTAATTAAATTAAAAAGAGGTACTAGCACACCATCAACAAGTGACATCGCTAGTGGTGAAGTTGCGGTCGATACTTCAGCTAAGAAACTTTATATAAATGATGCTGGAACGATAAAAGAGATTGGTGGTGGTGTTGGTACAGGTCAACAATTTGTAAATTTAGAAACCACTGGTTCTCCTAGTAATAGTGGAAACAATACTTTTGCAGGGTATCTCGCTGGTAATTCTCTTAATACTGCAGACCATACAACACTTTTTGGATTCCAAGCTGGTAAAGCAGCCTTAAATGCCGGTAATAATTGTTTTTTCGGGTCTAATAGTGGACTGCTTGCCACGGGTGGAGATAACTCCGGTTTTGGACAAGGAACTTTGGAAACAATTGTTACTGCAACATCTAACGTGGCGGTGGGTAGAAGAGCTTTAAACACAACAACTTCTTCTCAAAACGTAGCTGTGGGAGCAGATTGTTTAAGATATCAAAGTTCAGGCAGTAACAACACGGCAGTGGGCAGAGGTGCCGCTGAGTATTTGACAACGACATCTGACAACGTTGCAATAGGATTTGAAGCATTAAGAGGTACTTCAAGTAATGCTGTAACTGGAGCTTCAAATATAGCAATAGGGTCTTCTGCTGGCGATGCACTCAGAGGTGGGTCACAAAATACCTTGATAGGCCAAAACGCAGGTGGCGCAATGCTTGGAGGCCATTGGAATGTCATAATTGGTAAAGATTCCTTAGCTTCTGGAGATTGTAATGGCTGTATAATTCTTGGTGTAGATGCAGGAACAGGAGCTAGTGGGGATAATAATGTAGTTATAGGAAGAGGAGCAGCCGATATAAGTGGCGGTTGGAGTGGGGACAATTGTGTTGTAATTGGTAAAGATGCTGACCCAAGTTCTACTTCTGTAGATAACGAAATAACTCTAGGAAATACCTCAATTACTAAATTCAGAATACCGGGTCTTAACTTCAGTCTTAAAGATACAACGGCTACTGACAATTATGTCCTAACTGTTGATTCTAATGGCGATTGCGGATGGGAGGCTTCTAGTGGAACGACGATTAATAATAATGCCGACAATAGAATTATCACTGGTTCTGGAACAGCTAATACTTTAGAAGCCGAGTCGTCATTGACATGGAGTGGAACAGCTTTTACATCAAGCGGAGCATTTAATGTTCTTAGTGGTGCGGGGATATTGCTTTCGACAACGAACGCATATTTAATGTTGGACTCGGATCAGATGATAAAGATAAATTCTGAGCAAGCTACCGAGATTCAGGTTCCAACTCTTGAGGTTAAGAATCAGGCCGATAATGAGACAATGGCCAAATTCGTCCAAAATGGCTCTTGTTATTTATACCACGATAATTCTCTTAAGCTCCAAACCACTAGTTCCGGTTTGACTGTTAGTGGAACGTGTACAGCAACGACATTTAGTGGGTCAGGTGCAAGTTTAACTAATCTTCCTGCCGACTCGACAAAGCTATCTTTGTCAGGTGGAACGATGACGGGACAAGTAATTTATAATGATAGTGTTAAAGTTTTCCTTGGTTCAGATAGTGATTATGGCTTTTGGCATGATGGAACAAATGCTTGGCATAAATGTGAAATTGGAAATTTAGAATTTAAAACTTACGGAACTAATGCTGGCAACCTTAATTTTGAATCAGCAGGAAGTTCAACTTTTAAAGTTAATGAAAATACAACGGCTTTAACTCTTGCTTCAAACGGCAATGCAACTTTTGGTGGAACAGTAAC
>Ga0209404_10002235_pt1 | contig 12136 bp, 22 predicted proteins | sample TroAtlMetagenome_2_FD_187447 | JGI IMG/M metagenome (GOLD analysis project Ga0209404, IMG submission 187447) | Marine eukaryotic phytoplankton communities from Atlantic Ocean - Tropical Atlantic ANT8 Metagenome (SPAdes) (version 2) | ecosystem: Environmental > Aquatic > Marine > Oceanic...
ACGAAGTAGTAATTCTACGAAGCAATTTAAAAATGCTTCAAGGACAACTACAAGACGCATATAAACGAGTGCACGAATTAACGGAAAAAATAAATGACTTGGATAAACGACAAGAAATGGCAAAAAGAGTCAGATGAGTGGGTAAAAATGACAGACAAAAATAGAGAAATGAAAGAAAAAAGGAACAAAACTAAAGAGATTCAGGGATATAAAGTTGAAATTATATTTACACAACCTTTAAATGCCCCAGACCCCTTTGATTGGATTTCAGAGGCAATGGACGAGGGAAATTTTAAGTATAAAACTGAAGCAGTTCACGCAACATCAGTAGAGCCTATTGATATTGAAAGTGATGAATATAAGTGGTTGCGTGATGCAAGCACAAGCTAGGTAAAACTAGAGAGAGAACTAAAATGGCAGATAATCAAGAAAGATTCTCGGGAGATATGAGCCGTAATGAAGTTGAGATAGACCTTAACAAGTTCATGGCAATGGTTTCTGAAATAGGAGAACTTAAACAGACCATAATGGAAATGGAAAATGAGAAAGAGCCTGATAATCCTTATCAAAAATGGATTTGGCTTTCAAATATGATAGACGCATGGAGAATATTCCCAAGAGCGTTTCTAAGTATTTATATTTTCTTACTTTACTATTCAACAATGTGGTTTATGGGACTTGAAGACCCAACATTAGAACAGTCAGGTTTGATTTCGGTTATAGTTGGAGCAGGCGCAGCTTGGTTTGGACTATATGCTGGAACAGCTAAAGATAAGATAAACAGTAAGTAAATGAAAATTTTATCCCATGAGTAAGGGTAGCACAAGACGCCCAGGCAATCAAAATGATTATGCTAAAGCATGGGATAAAATATTTGGAAAGAAGATGAAAATAGAAATTTATAGTAAAGACCATTGTCCATTCTGCGACAAGGCAATTTTTCAAGCACAACAAATGGTTCAAGAATCACACCATAAATATGTAGTATATAAACTAGGTGTAGACTTTGACCTTCACGACCTACTCAAAAGAGTACCTACCGCCAGAACATTCCCTCAAATATTCATAGACAATGAATTAATCGGAGGATATGCTGAATTCTCACAAATCAAAAAATAATACTTGACATAGCACTCAAAATTTCGTATAATATATATTATGAATATTTTTATACTTGACGAAGATTTAGAGCAGTGTGCGAAAGCTCATGTGGATAAACATTGTGTAAAAATGATATTAGAGTCTGCGCAAATGCTTTGCACAGCACATTGGATTAACAAGTATCTAGGACATATACCGAGAAAATTAACAACAGATGAATGGAATGAAGTCAAAAAACAAAAACAAAACGAGCCGAGGGATTACCCTTACCTTCCTGTTATGCACAATCACCCTTGTAGTATATGGGTACGCGAAAGTCTCGACAACTATGAGTGGCTCTACAATTTGGCATACGAACTCAATGAAGAATACGGACATAGATATGGAAAATCACATAAATCGATGCGTGAGGTTATCGCTAACTTACCCGACATCGCCATACCACAACTTGGACTTACACCATTTGTACAGGCTATGCCAGAGGAGTTACGAGGCGAAGACGCAGTCGAAGCTTACCGAAGATATTACCGAGTAGAAAAATCACGGTTAGCATTTTGGACTAAAAGAAAACAACCAGATTGGTGGGAGATAAATTGAGATTATTAGTAGAAACATTTAAAGACGGAAAAGTCAGAGTATTTAGGGATAGGTCATTAGTTGGCATACCTAGATGGATAGTAGAAGATAAAATAAATAACAGCACAACAATATATAATAAGTTGTGGTATAAGTGGACAGACATAAGGAAAATATACGAATGACAGAAGAAAAATTTAACGACTACGCAAGATTCGTAGCAACAACAACATCAGAAATGAGCAAGAACACATTAGGACTTTCTAGTAGGATATTAAAACTAGAAGGTACCACATCACACACTCAGTTGAGTAGTGGAGAAACTAAAAGAACAGCAGATATACACATGGCAACACTACTAACTTCAGTAATAGGAATGTTAGCAGAAAGTGGAGAATTTGCAGAAGTAGTAAAGAAAAAACTATTTCAAGCAGATACAAACTTTACTGAAGAAGAAATATTCCACATGAAAAGAGAGTTAGGAGATGTTCTATGGTATTGGACACAAGGCTGCACAGCATTAGGTTTTACACCTGATGAAGTAATGGACGAAAACATCAGAAAACTAGAGCAAAGATATCCTAACGGATTTGAAGTAGTTCGCTCAGAAGTGAGAGCTGATGGCGACATATAAATTTAAAGAAGATATAATTTTAGATAAGCTAAAGAAGTATATAGACTTTACCTATGAGCAACATTATGGTAAAGGGAAGATACAAACAACAGAGGTTACTTTTGACGCAGGTCATGGAGAAGGTTTCTGTATTGGCAATATTCTTAAATATGCACAAAGATATGGAAAGAAAGAGGGAAGAAATGAGGCAGACTTATATAAAATTATTCACTATGCAGTCATATTATTAGGAACAAATGAAGCAGACTAGAAAAAGAGATTACGAAAAACTAGACGAGGCTAATATCAGTAGAGTAATTACTCTATTAGAAGATGAAAAACCTATAACTAAAAAAGTTGCCTGTGAAATGTTAAACATTAGTTATAATACTACGAGATTAGGAAATATTATAGCTGAGCATAAAGATATAGTAGAGTATAGAGCCACTCGTAAGGCTCAGAATAGAGGTAAAAGAGCAACAGACCTTGAAAAGAAAGACGCTATTGAGAGATACCTAGATGGACAGGCAATCTCAGAAATAGCACAAGGTATGTATAGGTCTACTACTTTTATTCGTAATTTAATTGATAACATTGGTGTGCCGCAGAAAGTAGCAAAATCAGAGTTGTCAGTATATAGGAACAAAACACCTATGCTGCCAGAACAATGTGTAGCAGATAGTTTTGAAATTAATGAAAGGGTATGGAGTGCCCGCTATAACTCCATAGCTGTAATTAAGAATGAATTAACTCTTGCTTATCAACAAGAAAGAGCAGGATATAGTAATCCCATAGATTACGAAGAAAAATATGGAGCCAAGTACTATAATATGTTTGTTATTACTATGACAGACTTTGATACAAAGTATTTTGGCTGGCAAGAAATTGGCGGATTTTGGTCTGGAGCACTCGCTTACGATTTAGGTAGTTTAAGACATTTAAAAGAATACGGAATAGACATCTATAAATAAGGAGAAAAGCAATGGACGTACTAACAGGTATTGGTGCGTTTTGGTTATCAACTTGGATTATGGTACTTTTTAGAACAATAGGTATTATAAACAGATTAGTTGATACATATGAAATTGCATTAGTGCAAAAATATAGAGCATTACATTTTATAATATATACTGTGATGATAATAGTTATTGCCCCCTTATTGTGGCAGGTAATACCTTTTGATGAATCACGAAAAAGATTTGTATTATCCTATGTAGATGCCTTGAGGAAAAGAAAATGAATTATTTATTAATAGCACTTTGTGATAAACTAGAAGCTGAGATAGCTGTGGCTGAGGCAAATATACAGGTATATATGAGCAACCCTGCGGGGATTGGCGAACACCCTGATATAGTTCAAGCTATAGAAACTCAGGTCGAGGCTATTGCTAATGCAGAAGACAAACTTCATGCAATTCATGAACATTTTGGTCATGGAAACGAAAAATAGTTCTTGACATCGCTCTTATATTATTGTATAATAATAATTATGAGTGATAGATTTTATCAACAAATGAGAGAAAAAACAGGTTGGGCACCAGGCCTACCTGAATATCTCAAAAACAATAGGAGAAGACGTATGGCATGGACAGATGAATCCAAAGCTGAAGCCGTTGAAATGTATACAGAAGCTGAACCAACTCCAGAAACAAGTATGGAGATTGTTAAAGATATAGCTGAACATTTAGGAGAAAGCCCTAATGGAGTCAGAATGATTTTAACAAAAGCTGGTGTGTATGTTAAGAAATCCCCTGCAGCAAGTTCTAGTAAATCCACAGGTGGTGGAACAGCTAGAGTAAGTAAAGCTGATGCAGCCGCAGCATTAAGTGCAGCTATCAGTGATGCAGGTCAAGAAATTGATGATGACATTATCAGTAAACTTACTGGTAAAGCTTCAGTATATTTCACAGGGATTATCAACGCAATCAATGACTAATTAATACAACCAATTACTAACGAGAAAGAGTTTTCTTAATAGTAATTGGAGTATTAAATGAAAAAAGATGAGTTCATACGAACTGTAAAAGATTGTGGCGACGCAATCATCACATACAGAAGTACCAACTCTCGAAAACTAAAGTACAATGTTTGTACGCTAGATTTCGATAACAAATATATCCAAAGCAAGAAAAACAGGGCTAAAGAAAGTAATGATACAGTCCTGCTATTTTGCTGGGATACGGACTCTTATCGGCTACTGATGCCGAAAAATGTAACTAGCATTGTTCCCCTCAGTGCAATTCTGAGGAATAAAAGATGAAGCTACATGAGGCGCCTGAGATTTATGAGAAAATCATCTCAGAAACCGAAGACGGCACAGAACAGATAAGACTCACAATAAATACCTTTAGAGATATAGAATATCTACATCTCAGAAAGTACTATTTAGATTTTGATGGAGATTTTAAACCCTCCAAAGACGGTGTAGCAATGAAATTAGACTTTAATAACTCAAAAGGTCTATTTGAAGGTTTGGTAGAAATCCTTTCTCTAGCAGAAAGTAAAAATATCCTAGAAACTCACTTCAAAGATATTTTAGATGAAATTTACCTAAACTAAAAATATTTCTTGACATCGCAAGTTATTTTTGATATAATATATAAATGGAAAATATAAAAGCAAGTTTAAGACGGGCAGCGATTGCATACTACAACGGAGACCCTATCATGTCTGACGCAGAATTTGATAGACTAGCCGAGTTAGTAAATTATGAAGATGTTGGCGCATCTAGTAAAGATAATCGCTATCCTCATGCTTTTCAAATGTTTTCCCTACAGAAAGTTTTTAGTAATGAAATAAATACTAAAGACCCATTCAATAGTTATAAAGATACTGTAATTGTTAGTCCTAAACTGGACGGCGCTGCAGTATCTTTACTCTATGTAAGAGGTAGACTACACCGAGCCTTGACAAGAGGAGATGGTAAAAAAGGATTAGATATAACCTGTCAGATGAGGACATTAGCTCCTGCAAACTTTGGGTTAGATTATGTCAACTTACCAGAATATTTCCAAGTGACAGGCGAAGTAGTTGCTCCAAAAACAATCAAAAACGCAAGGAACTATGCAGCTGGTGCTCTTAACTTAAAGGACATTGAAGAATTTAAGCAAAGAGAATTACACTTTATTGCATATGGATTAACCCCTTATCAAAAACCCGAATGGTCATGTGACCTGCGCGAGTTATCAAAATTGGGATTTGACACAGTCATGGATAGTGATTGGTCGCAGTATCCTGATGATGGCATAGTGTTTAGAATTAACTCTAATAAAGAGTTTGAGAAAAGGGGTTATACTTCGCATCACCCAAGAGGAGCATACGCACTTAAACAGATACAGACAGGAGTAATCACCACACTTCTTGATGTAGTATGGAATGTAGGTAAATCAGGAGTAGTTGCTCCAGTAGCAATGCTAGACCCTGTAGATATAGATGGTGCGACTATAAGTAAAGCAACCTTACATAATACAAGATATATAGAAGATATGGGTTTGTATCTTGGTTGTAAAGTAGAAGTAATAAGAAGTGGTGAGATTATACCAAGAATAGTTAGGAGAGTAGATTAAATGGCAAATCATGTAAGTAATTATATAACATATGAAGGAAATGACGCTGTAACAAGGCAGTGGAATATGTTATTCGCAGAATATGGAGAATTAGTAGAAAGACCAAGTTATCATGGAGATGGTACTATAGAAATGTGGGAACATGGAGAAATCCAAAAACACCCATTCCTAGAAGGCTATGATGAAGATAATTGGTATCAATGGGGTTGCGACAATATCGGAGCCAAATGGGCTAACTTAGAAGATGCAGACGAAGGACATGCTTATATAGTAAGTGCTTGGTCACCAATAATTCCTTATATGGAATCTCTCTATGAACATCTATTAAAATTTGATGAAGAAGTAATACTTCGATGTCAATATGAAGATGAGTTCAGAAACTTCATAGGAGTCTGGGAAAATGACGAGTTAGAAGAAATAGAGAGTGACGAACTAGCAGAAATGTTCCAAACTAAGTATAATGTTGACATGGACGCTGATGACTTTGATTGGTCTGATGAACATGAAGAAAGTGGTTGTATGTATGATGAGCTATATGATGGTATAGTATATAACTGGTTTGAAGATGCCCTACAGTAAAGAAGAACTAAAGAATAGTAATAGAATATTCAAATCGGCAACTCCGAAGTTTGATGTATCATGGTATATTAAATGGATTGCTAGTGTATTTGTATTATGTGCTATGGCTATAAGAGGCATTGAAGGATTACAATTATACGACTTAATATTCTCAATGATAGGAGTATCAGGCTGGCTAATAGTAAGTATTCTATGGAAAGATAGAGCATTACTTGTGTTAAATGGAGTAGGCTTAGCATTTCTACTAAGAACTCTAGCAACTACATATTTAGTGTAATGTTATTATATTTAGAAGAACAATTAAAGAACGCATATTTAGTATATTGTGATAGCATACCTGAAGGATATGATGTCATGGAATTAGAAGATTTTAGAGAAACAGTTGAAAATGACGAAGAACTCTTTGAAATGCTACTAGCAGAACACGCTAAAAGAAAGGCAGAATTCCAAGTACACTAATGAGTATAGGTAAGTATAATCAAACTTACTTCGACAATCACCCCGAAGAATGCGATAGGGACGGAGTTCTCTATGGGGTAGTTCTGGTCAATAAGAAAACATTTGAAAGAGAATGTATTAAGGTCGGAATTGCATCAGGCAAAGATTGGAGGCATATAATAAAGCGTAGTAGGGGGTTTAAGGGATATGATATTCGTATTCAAAAGACCTGGCACGCTCCATTATATATTGTATGGGCAACCGAACAAGACCTCCATGAAAAGTATCAACATGACAAATATTCTCCCATGTTTAAGTTTGGAGGTCATACTGAGTGTTTTAAAATTAATTCGCTCATTCTACAGGACTTCCCGAAAAATAGTTCTTGACATGGCAACTGATTTTTGTTATAATATATAAATAATAAAGAAATGAGAGAAGAAATGAGAGAAATTATCCCGCCAACTAATTGCCCTTCATGTAATGAAGCATTAGTTTGGGAGAAAGACCAACTTTTCTGTCATAACACTAAATGTAGTGGAAAGACAAGTAAAAAGATTGAGCACTTTGCTTCTACTCTCAAAATTAAAGGCCTCGGACCTAAAACAGTAGAAAAACTTCAATTAATCGATTATTTTGATTTATATGAAATGCCTCTTGAAACTATGATAGACGCTCTACAATCCGAGAAGCTAGCCGTAAAGCTTTACCGAGAAATACAAGCCAGTAAAGATGTTGACCTAGTCGACTTAATACCAGCTTTCTCAATAAAGTTAATTGGTCGTTCCGCCTCAGCAAAGGTCTGTTCAGTAATTAAACACTTTGATGAACTTAATGAAGACAAATGCAATCAGGCAGGACTTGGCCCATCAGCTACGGACAATTTATTAGACTGGTATTACGAAGAATATACAGAAGGACTAGACAGACTACCTTTTAGTTGGAAAACAACAGTACAGCCAAAGGCACAAGTAGAACTCAAAGGAACTGTATGTATATCAGGTAAACTAAAAAGCTATAAAACAAAGGCGGCCGCAACCGAAGTATTAGAAAAAATGGGCTACCTTGTAAAAAGCAGTTTGACCAAAGATGTAGATATCCTAGTCAACGAAAGCGGAATAGAATCCGCAAAAACACAAGCAGCCCGAGATAGGGGTGTTGAAATAATAACAAACTTAAAAGAAATAATAAAAGGAAACTAAAATGGCATTACCAAAATGGACAGACGAAAGAACACAACAATTAGTGGACTTCGTCGGTGATAATTCCCCAATTTCTCAAGCTATGGTAGCTGACGCAGCTGAAGACTTAGAAACTTCAACTCGTTCAGTTTCTTCAAAGCTTAGAAAAATGGGTTATGATGTAGAACTTGCATCTTCAGTATCTAACAGAACTTTTTCTGAAGACCAAGAAGCTACATTACAAGCATTCGTTACTGACAACAGTGGTCAGTACACATACGCAGACATTGCATCTTCATTCGAAGGTGGAAACTTTTCTGCAAAATCAATACAGGGAAAAATTCTTTCTATGGAATTAACTTCTCATGTAAAACCAGCTGAGAAACCTGAATCGGTTAGAACTTACTCTCCCGAAGAAGAAAACACATTCACTACTATGGTGAACGATGGTGCATTTGTTGAAGAAATCGCAGACGCACTTGGAAAATCTGTTAATTCTATCAGAGGAAAGGCTCTTAGCTTACTTAGAAGTGGCGATATTAACGCTATACCTAAGCAAAAAGAAACTAAAGGTTCAAGCAAAGCTGATCCTTTAGCGGAAGTTAGTGATATCGAAAACATGAACGTTGAAGATATTGCTGATGAAATTGGCAAAACTGTAAGAGGTGTTAAAACAATGTTGACCAGAAGAGGTCTAACTTGTGCTGATTACGATGGCGCTGCTAGAAAAGAGAAAGCATCTAGCTAAATCTTTTTTAATAAAAACGAACAGGGGAATTATCCCCTGTTCACTTATATCTGGGAGGGTAGACATTGAACTTAACTTCAGCTTTACTGAAGCAAATAATAACGCAGGAAGATTTCGAGTCTTGGGGCAACCTAAGGGAGAACTATTTATCTGCTGAATATCAATCGCTTTATAAAGTAATTGATAAACATATTAAAGATTTCAATGCTCTACCTACCTTTGAAGACCTTAAACTATCCATTCGTGATAGAAAACTCCAAGAAAAAGTATATGCAGTAGAAGCCGTAGAGGTTGATGTTGATGCGTATGTACTATTAGAGTACTTAAAAAATGAATATACGCAAGTAGAAATTCTAGATGAGTTAGATACTTTCATAGACAAGACTGTAGCTATATCTAATGCTGAAGAAAATGTAGAAGCATTACAAAATATCGTATTAGATATAGGTGACCGTGTTGACTTAAAACCACCCGAAGAAAGTATGCAAACTATACCATTATTTGATTCTGAAAAAGACCTGAAGAAGTTCTTACCACTAGGATTAAATGATGACTATGACCAAGGCATGAAGTTCTCGCCGAGAGACTTGGTATTAGTAGGTGGTCGTAGAGGTGCTGGTAAATCTCTGACTTGTGTAAATATTGCTAATAATGTTTATAATCAAGGAAGAAGTAGTATCTATTTTACGATAGAAATGGACAGTCGTTCCATTTTACAAAGAATGTGTGCACTTGGTGCACGAATACCTATATCCCGTTTAGCTACGCGTAACTTGACAACTGTTGAGTGGAATCGTGTGGGTGAATGGTGGGCAGGAAGATTTGAAGGTGGTCATGAATTATTACCCGAATATTATGATAATAAAGATTTTGACGCTTTCCACAAAAAATTACAAACACTACCTTTAGACAAAGACAGACAACTAGATGTAGTATATGACCCTGTGCTCAGTCTAGCAAAGATTAGACAAGAGTTAGAAAGTAGGGTTTCACAAAGAGATTATGGTGTCATTATAGTAGATTATCTAAACCAAGTTAAGAGAAGCAATGCACCTAGTCGGTCAGGACAATATGACTGGACAGAGCAAATAGAAGTAAGTAAGACTCTGAAAAGTATGGCACAGGAATACGAAATTCCTGTATTCTCTCCCTATCAAACAGACAACACAGGAGAGGCAAGATTTGCAAAAGGTATTTTAGACGCAGCTGATGCTGCTTATACTATTGAAACATGGTCACCAGAAGACGAGTGTATCACATTCAATTGTACTAAAATGCGTAGTGCAAAAATGGAAGGATTTACAAGCGTCATGGATTGGGAAACATTAAAGATAGGCCCCCAATCCACAATGAATCCAAAGGATAGAGATGCACTAAAAGATAGCCTATCTACAGGAGAAGATATACATGACTCAGTATGATGATAGAGTACAAAAACAAAAAGAGCTAATAGCCGCTGAACAATGGGGTAGACAGGTAAAGTATCTTCATGCCCAGAACGGAATTTTAGAGGTTGCTTATAATAACGGACTTAAAGAGTTCGAAGACACAGCTACAGGCAAAAAATGGTCAGAAGGAGAGGTAGAAACAAAAGAAACTTTACTTCACTCTTTCGGTAGATATATGGCAGATTGGCGTGGCAAGTGATAGGATAGGCAAAACAGCCGCAGAATTAGTAGCAGTACCTCCTTTTGAAGTAAGGAAGGTAACTACAGACTTTATGTTAGAACAGCCTCAGGTTGCAGAAAACATAATGAAAGTACCATTGAATGAAAAACTAATGAATAGTATCAAAGAAAATGGGATTGTTAATCCACATCTTTCTATGAAACAATGGTATCCACTAGCTGGTAGTCAAAGAATACGAGCAGTGGCAGAAATAAAGAAAGATTTTCCAGACTTTAACTTGGATATAACAGTCCATAGATTTTTAGAGGATTATCATAATTGTTTTTATCTTTGGCCTGATGAAGAATTTAGAAGTCAAGCTATTGCTATTTGGTTTCAAATGCAAGAAGTAGTTTTTAAATCTCTTTATTATAAGTACGAAAAAGATGAAGATGGAACTAAAATGACCGAATATGAAGATATCGGTGAACAACTAAAATGGAAACGAAATGAGCGATCTAATACTAATAGTAATGATAACAGCTCTAGTGACGCTAGTAATTATGGCGATAACAAAAAATGAGAGTTGACGAACTATTACAAGAGAAACGCATTGACTTCAAAGTCTCAGGTCAAGACTTTGTTGTCAAATGCCTTAACCCTGACCATGAGGATAGCAATCCAAGTATGCGTATTGATAGTATCACAGGTATATTTAATTGCTTTTCTTGTGGTTTCAAGGGCAATTTGTTTAAACATTTTGGTGCAGCAGCAAACTTCTTAGAGATAAAAAGACAAAAGTTGAAAACCTCTATAGAAGAAAAACGCTCTGCAAGCGTAGGTTTTGAGTTCCCCAAAGGTTTTCAGCCTTATAAAGGCAACTGGAGGGGAATACAACCAGAAACATATAAGCATTTTGATGCTTTTATGCACCACGACTCGCAATTTAACGGACGAATAGTCTTTCCGATTCGTGACATAACAGGGAAGGTGGTAGCTTTTAACGGTCGTCACATGACAATGACCGAGATACCTAAGTATCTAATATACCCTCCACAAGCTAAGCTACCACTGTACCCTTCTAATGCTAAACCGATTAAAGGTAAGGTAATATTAGTAGAGGGTATATTTGATATGGTAAATTTATGGGACAAAGGACTAAAAAATGTAGTCTGTTGTTTCGGAACAAAAAACATAGATTCAGACAAACTATCAATACTCAAAATGCAAAATATAGCAGGAGTAGATATTATGTTTGATGGAGATAACGCGGGACAAGAAGCCGCAGAAGATTTAAAAATAATAGCAGAGAAAGTCGGTCTTATACCTAGAAACATAAATCTAGGTTCAAACATAGATCCAGGCGGACTCGCACAAGCAAAGGTTAGCAGCCTTAGGGATAGATTATATGGCTAATTCACCACAGTCGCTAGAAGCGGAAAAGATAAAAGCATCAAGACCAGAATGGAATGAACAAGAACTAAAAACTATAGTATACCAAGGACATGAAGTACCTGGATATAGTGTTGCAAAAGACGGATTAGTAGTTAGTACCGTACAGTCTAAGGAAGGTAGACCCTTACAATGGACGGGGTATGGAAAACCAGGCAATAAGTATCCTGCAGTTAAGTTACGAATACCTGTAGACATACTATCTTACTATGATGAAAGTGCTAAGAATACAAATGGAATAAAAGTTAGTAGAAATGTAGCAGTACATATATTAG
>Ga0209404_10002236_pt1 | contig 12131 bp, 8 predicted proteins | sample TroAtlMetagenome_2_FD_187447 | JGI IMG/M metagenome (GOLD analysis project Ga0209404, IMG submission 187447) | Marine eukaryotic phytoplankton communities from Atlantic Ocean - Tropical Atlantic ANT8 Metagenome (SPAdes) (version 2) | ecosystem: Environmental > Aquatic > Marine > Oceanic | place...
AATTTGAAAGAGTTCCCATAACAGCAAGTGGGCAAATTTCAGAATCCGCAACTGATTATGCTTATGTTACTGATGCGTCTTTTGATATTCAATTTGACGACAAAAGTAAAAATTTAGCAGGTACTTCTAATGGTATTCAGACCTATGTTGCAAATCGTTTAGCAAAGGTTTCAAATATTACTGAAACTACTGAGGCAAAAGTAAGTAGTGTAAATCTTACTTTTTCTTCTATTGCACTAGATTCACAATTTGTTCCAAGTGCTACTAATAGGCTAACCATTACTAGTAATGGAACCTCTCTTTCAATAGCTGATACAGATCAACCAAGTTGGTTAGATTTAGGATTTTCAGAAGGGGATAAAATAAAAATTACCCATGGTTCTGATACTTCTGATAGCAGGCATAATACTACAGCAGTTATTGAGAAATTTCAAAATAATAATTATCTTATTACACTTAAGCACTCTACATTACCTTCAGGTAATGTTAACCAAACTACCAACTATACTGTATCATTAGACACTGATGAAGTAACTGGAATACTATACGATCCTACGAGTTCAACTTATAATGGCTATATAAACAGAGAAGTTAGTGTTTATAAAGTACATATTGATCCCAATACCGGAAAAGTAGTAGGGATGACTGATGCCACCAAACGGGGTGGGGCTTATTTACTTTTTAAAGGTATTATCAACAAGGTTAAGCTCTCAGATGACCCTACAAAAACTTCCAATGTTACCTGGACACTCACTAGCCACTGGGGCGACTTTGTACGAGTCAATGGAAGAATAACCTCAGACGCGGAGCACAGAGCACTAGGAGGTGATGGAACCCCTGATATAGGGGCTTTATATAGAGACGACTATGCACACGACTATGGTTTTATGCATGGTGATACTGCAATAAATATTGTAGCAATATACCAAGTACAAGAAACAAGATATAAAATGAAAAAATCTGGGCTTTTCGGGTTAAAAGTCAAGATGAAAGAATATCAAGTAACGGTGGATAAAGATGTAGATTTACGTCTAAATTTAGAAGCAAAACGTTTGCCTGTTATTTATGGGGTACAGAGAACAGACAGTATTCCTATTTTTGCCGACTCATTACATAATGACGCAGGAAAGATATATGTAGCTTATGCAATTTGTGAAGGAGAAATAAGTGGTTTATATGACATTTATGTAGATGAACAATCCCGTATTTGTATAGATAAAAACGACTCTGATACACGATCAAGCCAAACAGGTGAAGAAACCATTGATGTAGTTTGCGAAGGTCGGATGGATAGAGGAGACACTTTAAGTGCCGCCCCTTCCATCGCAGCCGAACGTTCCAGAGGGCGTGGTAGAAATCCTGTGTCTTTTGATCCTTTTAGTGGTGGTATAATTGGAGGCTGGGCTCAGTGGATGGATTATTATATATATGGTGATAATACAACCGCAGCATCTAACGAGCCCAGTGCCGCTAGTGGTATAACGCATGAAAAGCAAACAACTCTTCAATATCCTATAAATTCTAAGCTGGTTTTTCATGCTGGTAGATCTCATCAAAAATCTGATAGTACACTAACTCGTATTGCTAAAGCGGGTATAGATGATGTAACTAAGGGTTTTAAGTTACAAGCCGATTTTGATGACGATAAAGGTGCATATTGGAGTCAAAACCATCGACTTTTAGATACCGCTTATGTAGTAGCAGAGTATGAAATAGCAGAAGGTGATTTAGAAATTCCTGAGTTAGATTTTGTTGTTCGAGGAAGAGAAATTGAACAATATAACTATGACTATTCATATGATCAACACCCTAGCCCTACTTTTACTTCGGGAACAATAACGGATAAAAGAGCGTTATTTAAAATAGGGGATGCAGTTGATTTTTATAGACAAGACAATGTTGGCAGTAATAATGGTAGACTACAAACAGGCGTACAGATTGAAGACTCTACTACCTATTATAATGCTCGAAATGAGCCTATCCATAAATTTAGATTCAATGCAAATCCTTTAGGGGATGATACTCCTACAGAATTCTATATGGTAGCAGCAGATGCTGCTTATAATACGGATAGCAGATACCCTTTTATTACATGGGATTATAAGGCTCATTCTGGTACAGTGCCCGAGACTTTATTTCAGACTGTAACTACAACGGCTTCTGACGGTAATGCAACAATTATAAACACCACTACCAGTGGAGGAACAGGGGTAGACTTTACAGAACTTAGTACCATTTTACAAACATTATTGGCAGCTATAGGCACCGGGCTATCAGTAGGAGTGGTTTTAGATACACAAGCCATTACTGATGCAGTAAGCACATTTCTAAAAGCCCAGGCAAACCCTTCGACTTCTGGAGGCCAAACTAAAGATAATGATCAATTTGGAACTCAACAACAGAAGGAAAAAGTAAATAAATACGGTCTAATAAATGCGATTAAATTAGCAAGTAATGCAAGTACTACAAATGACCATTACAATGGTCAATTTATCACTGTTGTTAGTACTGATGCTGACGGAACTCAAAAAAGACAGTCTAGAAAAATAGTTGACTATATTGGAGGCTCCACTAAAACAGCAATAGTTGGAGACCTTATTGATGCAGCTTCTCCTGGTACTAAGCGAACAGGACAAACTTATAAAGTTACACGAGGTTCTTGGCTTACAACCAATGAAAAGACCTTAATACTAGATAACATAACAAATTTAGCAGTAGATGATTTTGTATCTAACACAGATGACGGTCTCGCTAGTATAGAACAAGGTACTAAAATTAAATCTATTGTTACGGACGCAAGTCATGCTAACTATAGAATGATCACTTGTGATAAACAGTTTAGGGTTCAGGAAGGAGCAACCCTTGAATTTAGTGTCGCTGGAGGAGCCGACGGAAAAGAGATTATTCCGGGAGACTTTGACTTTGTGCCTCAGCAGGGGGATACTTATGAAATATCCGCAGAAGGGGATAAAAAAGTATCTATTAATCCTGCAATACAACTGCTAGATTATTTAACAACTGCTAGATATGGTAGGGGTTTAGATCTAGCTAAGGATATAAATTTAGATACTTTTAAAGAAGCCGCTCGACTTTGTGATACTCGTTCTAATATTTCTCTTATTTTGCCAAACTCAGGAACTTATACTGTAGGGGATAAGTGGAAGTTAGTAACTACTATTGACAGCGTAGATTATTTTCAATGGCAGGGAACTATACATTCTGTTATTAATGCTAATACTGGTTATAAGCAAGTAACTTTTTCAAATTGTATAGGAAAAATAGCACATAAATGGTTTGACTGGAAAACGTATTCTAAAGGTCAGGTAATTTATGATAAGCATACAGACGCAACTAATAAAGCTTATTTATTTATTGCAGATACTCCGAACACTGTTGATAAGCCCAGCGGCTCCGGAAATCTGTCCTCTCTTAGCATCACCAAAGTAGGGACTAGTACTAGTGTTGCTGTTCATGGAGTTAGTTCTTCGGGTGCTCCGGAAGCCCACTCTGCTGAACGAGATAATCCTATTGTTAAAGAGTGGACAGGAGGAGACTCTTATGAAAAGAGTGGTTATAACTTATATGATTGCGATGATGTAAAATATTGGAGATACATGGGATGGCAGGAGCACAACCAAAGAGAAGTAACTCGTCATCAAACCAATTCGTTAATAAGAACAGATACTCCAGTATTTGATAATGTTAATTCTCTTTTAGAGCACTTTAATGGCATACTTCGATATAGTAATGGAAAGTATGAATTAGCTGTAGAGACTACCACTCCTCCGATTCCAAGTGGTGATGTAAGATTAATTACTGATGAAGATATAATCGGAGCCATTACTGTAGATGACGCAGGGGTAAAAGGTAGCTCAAATACTGTTTCTGTTACTATTCCTGACCCGAATATAAGGTATGATAATAGAAGTGTTAGCTTCTTTAAATCTCAGTATTTAAAAGAAGATAATAATATACCGAAAAAGAAAGATGTTAAGACTCCTTTAATTACGAGTTATTATAATGCCAGAATTAATGCTGAACAATATTTAGACCAATCCCGTTTTAGTAGAAAGATAAATTTTGTTATGGGACCTAAAGGCGTATTATTAGTTGCCGGAAGTATAATAAAATTAACTTATGACCGTTTTGGTTGGGTAAATAAAGAATTTAGAATTTCTAATCTTGCTTATCGTCCTGATTGTTCTGTGCAGGTAACTGCTCAAGAACATAGTGATGATACCTATCTTGTAAGGGCTAAAGAAAAAGATTATCAATCTGCTACAGGGGAGGTAAATACTCCTTATGTAACTAATCCAGTTATTATGCCTCCCAGTAATTTGACAGCTGCTGGCGGAACTAATGAAGTTACTCTTTCGTGGGTGAATACTGTTGAGTTCAGGCAGGGCAATAATACTAGATGGCAAACGGAAATCTGGTATAATAATCATATAGACTTCGATAATAAAACTGCAGGTACTGATTTTGCTGATGGAGCAACACACCTTGACACAGTTGGCTCTCTAACTACGTGGGCACATAAAATTCCGAATATTACTGCAGATACAACGTATTATTATTGGATTAGACATGCAAAATCAGACCAAGATGGAAAACAACATTGGTCTGTTTGGCAGCCGCTAGATAGTGCTAATGGTGTAAGTGGTACAGCAGTAGCAGGAAATGTAGTAACTAATACTGCTTGGGTTTATCTTTATAAAGCTGTAGGAACAGATATTTCAGATAGTACTTCTCAGATTCGAACAGCGGATTTCCCAAGTCTTAGAGTGACTATGGATACCGGACAGCTTCATGGTCAAATTACAGCCGTAACTCCTGGGCAAGATTCCGATATGACCATAACAAGTGGTCAAATTATAAATGGAGCAGGACAGGGTACAGGCTGGTATACTTCAACACAGAGTGTTACTTCTACCAACTCAGGGTTGTATAGGGTTGAGTTTGATGTTTCAACTTCAAATACTACAGCAGATATTGCGAAGACAGATTGGAGTTTGCCTAAACTAGTTGGAAGTTTTGGAACTGTTGGAGACTCTGGCCCTCGTGCAATTCACGGGTTTGTATACTATAGTACGGGTCAAGCAACTTCTCCGGGCAATCCAACAGCTAGTAGTTATAACTTTTCTACGTCTGCTTTTACGGGCCTATCTAGTGGGTGGAGTTTGCAAGCGCCTACAGCAACTCCTGGGGCAACTTCGAGTAAGTATTGGTATGCAACTTTCAATGTTAAGGAGGGTATTACTAATCAAGAAGGTACAGGTACTACGGCCGGTGAGGGCGGCTCTATTAGTTTTGGTACTGCCTATGAAGGGCTTAATTTCACAGGACTTGTAACTTTTACTGCTTTAAGCACAGACGGATCTACAACTATACATGGTGGTAATATTACCACAGGTACTATTAATGCTGCTCGTATTTCATTAAGCGGTCACGCTGTAGAAACTACTGCGAATAATGCACAATCAGCTGCAAATACGGCTCAATTAGCAGCAAACGCTAGAAATAAAACTTTCTATCAACCATCTACCAGTACCCCGACAGCTTCTCTAGGGGGGGATATATGGGTACAAAGTAATATTTCTGATGTGTATTCGAAGTATAAAATATGGAACGCCACAACCTCGAATTGGGATAGTATGAACCCTTCTCTCGTAGGTTCTTGGAATCTGGATTCTAATTCTATTTTCTCAGGTACTAAATGGACAACGACTGGGTTTACTACTGCAGCTGGACAGATAACCTTGAACTCAGGAGGAAGTATCCATACTCCCAAGTTCTTTGTAGACCCTGATGGCACTGCAGGGTTTAAAGGAGTTTTAACTTTTACTGATGGCAGTCTGGATATGGGTAATACAACCAAAGCAAGTATAACTAACTCGGCCATAGAGTTATCTGATGTTTCTACTAATTTAGTAGATAAAAGCCCTGGAGAGCAAGTAAAGACCGCTTTCAGTACATCCACAAGAATTACGGCAGGTACTATACTCCTTCAAGCCAGTAGTGGTAGTAGTACTACTGATAATGACAGAGTTGTAATAAGTGCCCTTAGTAAAAGGATTGAAATATGGGACGGCGGGAATCTAAGAGTAAAACTTGGTTATCTAGGTACATAACAACCACTTCAAAAATAAAACTTGACTAAGAATGTCCTTTGAGATATAATTTCAGAATGGAGATATAAATGACCGCAGCAACATACGACTTAGTGATCGACCAAGGCTCCGACTTTGCGATTGACTTAACAATTACAGAGGGAGGAACGGCGAAAAATCTTACTGGCTACTCAGGCAGGGCACAACTGCGTACGACTCATGCAGCCTCTAGTGCGACTGCAAGTTTTACTGTATCTGTAGTTAATGCCTCCAATGGAACAATGAAAATGGAAATGCAAGCGTCTACTACAACGGGTATTGCTGCCGGTAGATATGTATATGATATGGAAATTCACACGTCTGGGGATGCAACTGTAAAAAGACTTATACAAGGGAGCGTGACGATAAATCCTGAGGTAACTCGATGACAGATTCATCAGGAACAAAAGTTGCTATTACCGAAGAAATTACAGAGGTTTCGGTAACTAATAATAGTAGTATTAGTGTCACTTTAGATGATAGCACTACTACTCTTGTTACTGTAAATAATCTTGCACTTCCAGCACAATTTCAAGATGCAGCAAATATTGCAATAACTCCTTACAATACTATAACATCTAGCAATCTACAGACTGCTTTGCAACAACTTGCAGATCAAAGTTTTAGAGGTGCGGATGCCCCCACGGGGAGTAATATAGAGCAAGGAGATCTTTGGTATGAAACAGATACCGAGACATTAAAAATCTACAGAGAAGTTTCTTCTAATGTTTTTAACTGGGTTCCAGTAGCAATGGGCACAGGAGATTCCGATACTTTAGACGGAGGGTCTTACTAAGACCCGATAGGCTTTTATTATGGCACAAGTAATTAAAATCAAAAGATCTACAGGAACGAGCGCTCCTTCAACGCTTGCAGTAGGAGAATTAGCCTATAGTAAAGGTAGTGACACTTTTTATGTGGGAGACCCTGCTACTGCTAATACTCCTATTGCTATTGGAGGAGCGATTAAAAACAATGCAGGTACACCAGTACTTGCAACAGGAATTACAGCAGATGAGATAGCATCTTTAATTCTTCCAGCAATTTCTACCAGTGTTACACTTGGAGACGCCACAGATGTAACTCTTACTACTGCGGGTGGACTAACTGTAACAGGTAATCTTACTGTTAATGGTACAACAACTACTGTTAACTCGACTACAACTACTGTCGATGATCCCATCTTTACGATTGGGGGAGATGCCGCACCTGGTTCCGACGATAATAAAGATAGAGGTATCGAATTTCGTTGGCACAATGGTAGTGCAGCAAAAGTAGGTTTCTTCGGATTTGATGATAGTACAGGTAAATTTACTTTTATTCCTGATGCTACGAATAGTTCGGAAGTATTTTCTGGAACTGCAGGCACAGTTGTAGCAAACCTAGAAGGTAACGTAACTGGTAATGTAACCGGCGACCTTATAATTGGTGGGCATACAGTAAGCGATATCGATATTGGTAGTGAATTTAATGATGTTGACGATCATTTAATGAGTGCGGGTGCAATTAAAGAAAAAATTGAAGCATATGGATATGCCTCGGGTGACATAACTCAATTAGTAATTTCGAGTACGGATGCAAGTATTACAGGTACGGGTACAGGAGCCAGCGGAAATATTTCGTTTGACTTACAAGTAGGAACTATAGACGGCGGAACATACTAATAGGATAGGTCATGGCTCAGGTAATTAAACCAAAACGTAGTTATACAGCTGGAGATGCTCCTACTACTTCCGATCTTGCAGTCGGTGAAATTGCAATCAATACTGCTGATGCTAAACTATATATTCGTGATAACTCTAATAATATAGTTGCAATTGCAGGCGGTGGCGGTACTGCAAGTGGTGCAACAACAGAAGTAACACAATCGAGTCATGGTCTTGCTATCAAAGATTGTATTCGTCACAATGGTACAGCATGGGTAAAAGCACAAGCAGATGATGGCGCCACTTTAGCACTAGGAGTAGTTACTGAAGTAGCCGATAGTAATACATTTACAGTTGCACAGTCGGGACGATTTGAGTTAAGTTCACACGGTCTTACAGTGGGACAATGGTATTATTTAAGTGCTGCAACTGCTGGACTTTTAACAACTACTGAACCTACAATTTCACAGCCTTTAGTATATGTAGAAGGATCAAATCATTTATTTGTTTATCCTTATCGCCCCACGAATCTAATAGTAAATGGGACAGCATCTGTAGTACCTGGTGATAACACAGTAACATCAGCAAAAATAGTAAACGGTACCATAGTAACAGCAGACTTAGCAGATGATGCTATCACAAGTGCAAAAATAGCAGACGATGCTATTACTTCAGCACTTATTGCAGACGATGCTATTACTTCAGCACTTATTGCAGACGATGCAATAACAAGTGCTCTAATAGCAGACGATGCTATTACTTCAGCACTTATTGCAGACGATGCGGTGGGTGCGGATCAACTAGCAGCAAGTGCTGTAGTAACAGCGTCTATTGTAGATGACAATGTAACACAAGCGAAAATAGCAGACGATGCAGTAGGAGCAGACCAACTAGCATCAAATGCTGTGGTAACAGCGTCTATAGTAGACGATGCCGTGACCCTTGCAAAACTAGCAAGTGGAACGGATGGAAATATAATTAGCTACGATGCTTCTGGAAATCCGGTGGCAGTCGCAACAGGTAGTGCAGGACAAATTCTAACCTCTGCTGGGGCCGGAAGTCCACCAACATTTGCGGATGCAGCTGGAGGAGGTTTGTCCCTTCAGGCAACACCTAAAACTGCCAATTTTACAGCAGTAGCAGGAGAACAGTATATAGTGGACACAAGTAGTTCTGCATTTACAATGACATTTCCCGCGTCTCCTAGTGTAGGAGATACAGTCGGAGTTATTGATTATGCTGGAACCTTTCATATCAACAATCTAGCGTTGGGCCGGAATAGTGTTAATGTTTTAAGAGTAGCAGCAGATGGGGTTATTAATACACAAAATTGGTCAACAAACTGGATGTATGTTCATGCAACCCCTGGTTGGCTTCCAGTAGGGTAAGGAGAGAAAATGGCTTCAACATCAGAATTTTATGGAAATGATTTATTAGGGAATATGACAAGAGACCCAACTAAATTGCCAATTTGGAGATGTAGTGGTACTAATCCTCCTTTTATGTGTTATGGTACTGCAGTCTGGCAGTACTCTAGTAATTCCAACTTCTGGGGTCAAATCGGTAGACAGGGAAGCTATACTAATAGTGCTACAGCAGATACTTGGCTTACTGTTTTGAATTTAACAAGTTTGACAAACCCCGTTATTATGGGAACTTATATAGGCAGGTACCCAAATGCTACTGCAACCCATAAAGTAAGAATTACTGTTGATGGGGATGAATATACGATTGAACCGGCTAAGACATGGAACGGTCGATTTGTGTTAGGAGGGCTTAATAACGACATGGACGGTACAACCCCTGGCCAAACTGGTGGAGGCATGAGATTTAGACATCATTGGAACTATGGGGATAATAATGAAACTTATTCTGATGGATATGCCTTTGTGGAAGATCCTATGGATATGCTTACTCATGGGATGCCCCTTCTTTATGCAAAAGATAGTTTAAAAGTGGAAGCTTACGACTCTGTAATTTACAACAGCGGTTACCATCCTTACATGGGTGTAACCTGGAAAACCTTACAAGGGTTCTGATAATGATAAGAGAAAATATAACAAATCCCGGAAAAGATCCAGTAGCAGGCGATTGGATAAAAGATACCTATGATAGTGGTATGCAAATGGAGCATCAGTTTCATAACCCTATTGTACCTACAGCGGAAGAAACGGCAGAAGAGGAAAGGAAGTGGCGTGACCTAGAACTAGCAGCTACAGATATAATAGCTCAAACTCCTGATTGGCCTGACCGTGATAAGTATCTCGCCTATCGAGTTAAGTTAAGAGACTGGCCTAGTACAAGCGACTTTCCAGCCACAAGACCAGAATTAGGATAATATATGTCAACATCACCAGTAGCCTCAGCAATATCAGACATAACAGCAACAGTAAATACTAATTCTGTTACTGAATTTGTATGTACAAGTAATCAAACTACTTTTACAATATCTTATACTGTGGGCGAACTAATGGTATTCTTAAACGGTATCCTTTTAGATAACGGAGTAGATTACACGGCATCTAATGGGACTTCTGTAGTATTGACGAATGGCGCAGCAGCAGACGATGTATTAACTATAAATACTGATAAGTTAACATTTACTGCCACAGCAACAACATTAGCAGACAGAGCATTTAAAACTATTTCAGTATCGGGACAGACAGATGTAGTAGCAGACTCAGCAACAGATACTCTTACTTTAGCAGCGGGGTCAAATGTAACTATTACTACAGCGGCTGGATCAGATACTATTACTTTTGCTTCCTCAGCAGCAACAGTAGACGACGCCACAGCATTGGCAATCGCATTAGGATAAAACTATGGCAAATACATTTAGAAGTCACGGTGAACTAAACGTAGGAACAGGCTATGTGGCTATGTACACCGTTGGTAGTGGAGTAACTACAGTAATCCTTGGTTTAGCACTCTGTAATAAGACAGCAAATGCTGTAACTGTTAGTGTGCAATGGGAGGATGCTAATTCTCATGGTACTGCGGGGGAAGACTATGGGCTTCTTGAAGAAGTAAGTATACCCGCAAGAACAACCTTAGAAGTCTTGGCAGGACAAAAATATATTTTGGAAACTGGAGATATTTTACGAGTAAAAGCGGGAGCTACAAATTCTATTGATGCCACCTTAGGAATCATGGAGATTACCTAATGGCTTTAACGAAGCTAAACTCATTAGCAATTCCTGCAGATACTGTAGTAGCTTCAGATATTGCTGATGATACAATAGACGAGGCCAGACTACAAATTAGCAATGCTGGATCTAACGGTCAGCTGTTAAGTAAGCAGTCAGGAAATACTGGCGGCTTGACTTGGGCAACTGTTTCAAGTTTTCCAGATTGGGATACTACTGCTAAGACTGCAAATTTTACAGCAGTAGCAGGGAAGGGGTATCTTTTAAATACAGCGGGTGGAGCAGTTACGGTTACTTTACCTGCTTCAGCAACAGTAGGAGATAGGATACTTATAACTGATGCTACAGCGAGTGCTGCCATTAACAATATCACGATAGCTAGAAACGGATTAAAAATTTATGGAGGCACAGCAGATGTAATTCTTAACCGAGACAGAGCTTCCGCTTCTTTAATATATGCAGATACAACAAATGGTTGGGTTCCTACTGGAGGCGAAGATTATTATACTAATTATTCCGTTGAAGCTTTAATAGTAGCTGGTGGAGGTGCAGGGGGTGCGAATAAATCTAATGGTAATGGTGCTGGCGGAGGCGGTGCTGGTGGCATGCAAAAAATTAGTTATGATATTGTTCCTGGCAATACATTTTCCATAGTTATAGGAGCTGGGGCCGCTCAAAACACAAACTATAGTACAGGTGCAAGAGGAGCTAATGGAAGTAATTCTACCGCGTTTGGTAGTAGTTCTGTTGGAGGTGGTGCAGGTGGCGGAAGTAATGTAGATGTTGCTGGAGTCTCTGGAGGTTCTGGAGGCGGAGGTGGTAATTCTAATGCTGCTGGTGGAGCCGCAGGAACTTCGGGACAAGGAAATGCTGGTGGCAATTCCTCTACGGGTAGTCCATGGAGAGGAGGCGGAGGCGGTGGAGCAGGTGCCGTAGGAGGCGATGGCGAAACGTCAGGAAACGGCGGTGCTGGCTCGAATACTTATGCTACTTGGGCAACCGCAACCAGTTCAGGTGCTAATAGTGGTTACTACGCTGGTGGTGGGGGCGGTGGAGTATATTATACGACTGCTGGCGATACTACAGGTGGTAATGGCGGAGGTGGAAAAGGCGAATCTGGAAATGGCGGAGACGGCACTACAGGAACTGCAAACACCGGAGGTGGTGGAGGTGGTGGCGGAAGTAATTCT
>Ga0209404_10002239_pt1 | contig 12126 bp, 2 predicted proteins | sample TroAtlMetagenome_2_FD_187447 | JGI IMG/M metagenome (GOLD analysis project Ga0209404, IMG submission 187447) | Marine eukaryotic phytoplankton communities from Atlantic Ocean - Tropical Atlantic ANT8 Metagenome (SPAdes) (version 2) | ecosystem: Environmental > Aquatic > Marine > Oceanic | place...
AGTCCGCAAGTCGGGTTATGAGCCCAACGCACATGACCATCGACCAAGGCGATCTGGAAGACGTTGCCGCCTCTGCCGCGATGAGCGAGGAGTACGCTGACGACTGGACCAAACAAACGGGGGCAAACACAGCAGCAAACGCGCTGCAGAAGACGGAGGGCGCAACTCTTCTCGAGTTCAAGGAGATGCTGCTGGAACGTGATCAGGAGCGTGACCGAGCGATGCAGGATCGCTTTGACGAGATGCAGGAACTCGTGCGAAAGGAGTTATGCGATATTCGGTCCTCGCGGTCTTCCAGGACGAGGCGGGCGATTCCGACAGTGGGTCGAGTCGAAGGTCGCGAGGTCGTCGACTCTCCGGACAGCTTTCGCGCGTCTGATTGTGGATCCGGTTGGACATGGGGCAGCAGCGAACAACCCAGCAGCGAGGGTAACCGGAGTGATGTGAGCGAGATTCAGGACCACAACATCGAGGGCACGCCTACCACTTCCGCCGCTGCGGCTGACATGTTGGCTGAAGAAGAGCAAGATGTCGCCAAGCGGCAGAACGACGACACAAGTGCGACCAAAAGGAGTGTTGACCGCGATGCGTCCACGAAAAAGGCGAAGCAAGAGAAGACGAAGATCAAGATCGACCCTGGCGGCGGAGACGGTGATGGCGATGATAGTAGTGACGGCGACGAAGATGATGACGGCAGCGGTGACAATGACGAGGAATGGAAGCAGCTGATGCAGGATGTGGATGCACTCCCGTCTGTAAACGTAAAACCCAGGGAAATGACGGCCTTGCCCAAGCTCGCCGACGTGCGCGGCCTTGATGTAACCAGTGGTTACCAGCGGTTTCGGCGGTGGGAGGCGGAAGCAGTGCCCGTGATCGACGCAGCCGTGTCGCGCAACAATGCCTCTAAGCTCTACTACCTGACGGGACGGAAGAGCGTGATGATGAATGTTGCCGAATTCTTGGAGATCGAGACGCAGGAGGACAAGATCGGCTGGGTACCGCCCCGGCGGAACGTACCGGGTGCACTGCGGGTGCTCGATGCTAGCGTCGGCTCTGAGATCAGGCGGGCGATGCCGTCGTTTGATGCCCCGGCGTCCTATCGCACGTACCGAATCGACACCACGATATCCATCAAGCAGGTCGACAATCAGCACACGTGGCTCGAGCACATGACTTTCACCGTGATCGCAATGTGGTCGGGCAAGGACGACGATTACCGGAAGCTTCGTGCCAGGACGACCGCCTTCAAGATCCCGGACAACTTGCAGTTTGTTCGTCAGCGAGTCGAAGGCTGGGTGGACCTCATGTTGTTGCGTGCCGAGCTCATGCCACACGATAAGTACCCGGATGTCCAGACAATGCGCGAGCTGGCGGAAGAGGTGCTCTACATCTTCGAGGGCAAGGATGACTGGAGGATGCGGAGGTTCAAGACACTGCTGTACGACAAGGCGGACGAGCTGCGGATCAGGGACACGCAGAATCCGGCGCAGATCGAGAAATTTATCAAGGTCATCGCGACCGGCGGCAAGGTTTTGGAGACCATCAACATTCATCACGAGCCCCGCGATGGGTGGAACCAGTACGTCGAGCTCTTGCATCAGAAAGGTCCGGGTTTCAGCGCAGTGGCGAAGAATAAGGGCGGCCGGCAACCTGCCGATGGTGGGCGAGGCGGCCAGGGAGCGTCACCAAGTCCAGTGAAGCCTGTTCAGACGAGCGGCGGCAATGAGCGCAAGGAACTCTCGGAGGAGAAAGCCAACGCCCTTGCAGCAGCATCATTGGAAGATTGCCCGCTCTTTCAGTCCTCGTGTGGATGCGGCGGCGGACAATTCTGCCCATTCGCTCATCGTGTCGGCAAGAAGAACGCTGCAGAGAAAGCCTGCAACATTTGTGGGCGTCCTGGTTGCTCGGAGGACAAGCACCGCGTCATCGAGTTCAGCGGAACGAGGCCGCGATGGCAAGAAGGCGAGAAGCTGGAGCTTGACAAGTTCTACGGTCCGTGGAAGCAGCAGAAGTTCGACCCTGGCGCCGTAAACGAGCTTCGGAAGGCGATGCAAAGCTGGGAAGATCTCGTTGAGAAGCACAAGCTTGAGAAGTTTGTGCACCCGAGCAATCCGATCAACCCAAACCATCGCTTGTGGTGCGAAGAGAGGGATAAGAAGCCGAGGAAGACGCAGAAAGAGTACTCGCGCGGTGCCACCGATAAGGAGCACGAGCCCGACAAGCCCGACAAGCCCGACCAAAGCGAGAAGCCCGCTAAGCCCGCGAAGAGGTCGACGACGACCAAGCTGAGGGACAAAGTCAAGTCTTTGACCGCCGAGCTGGAGGAGTCGAAAAAGACGAGTGAAGAGAAGCCGGGCAGAGTAGCTGCAGCGTCGGGATCGGTGAAGCCGGAGCGTCCGCCCGGCTCTCGCAACGTTGCCGACCGGTGCACTCAGAGTGTGAAGGCGGCGCGGCAGGCGCAGCGTGCTTTGTCCGACAGTGGCTGCTTCACTTTCGTGGAACCCGAAGGCACCCGCCCCCCGAACACGAGCATCGAGATCGAAGCTGTTACGAACACGGAAACGGTCAATGTGTTCCAGGACAGCCGTGGCCCTCCAATCTTGCAAGTTGGCGCCGAGAACATTGTGTCCGAAGGGCGCATTGCGGAGCTGACGCAATGGGTGTACTTCCGCGCGCGCAGTCGCACGAACATGTACAAGCTCAACGACGAACAGCTGCGCGCAGTGGTGAAGATGTTGGACGACATGAACGTCGAAACGCGGAGCTTGACGCGGGAAAACCACGTTGATTACCTGGATGAGGCACTTTTGCGGGAATTGCAAGCTGATTGCGGTATCCCGCGGCCTTTGAGACCGACGGCAACCCACAATGTCAAGAGCGCAACGTCTGATGCAGGTTCAGAGGAGGACGATGGTTGCCCAGCCGAGTTTTCTTCGACGGCCGCGCCCGAGCCTGTGGACATGCCGAGCGGAGTAGGTGGAGACGAGTCGCAGACGAGCGAGGACCTTTGCGCGGAGCTTCTCGAGGAGGGTCGCGAGCGGACAAAGGGTGACTTACGCACGGTGCTGGCATCGACATTGGCGAGCGCTGGTGATGGCGTCGACGTTGGTATCGACATTGGCGAGCTTCAGCAAATGCAACGAGCTCTGCAGGCAGCAGACGCAGCGGTGGGGTTTCAGGAGGAGCTCGACAAACACATCGAAAGGCTAACTGCGGCGGCAGATGCGCTGGACAACGAGGCAGGCCCGGAGGAGGAGATCTGGTCGTTTTTGCGATCAATAACAAGGACATATCTTCGAGATGCACCAGAGATATCGCTCGAGCTTGAGCCACGCACGACGGCCAAGGAAGAGTCTGAGGTCGAGCTGCAAACGGAGCTGAATCAGCCATCAGAGACTCGGCAGCACGAGAAGGGCACCCTCACACCGCCAAGGTCTACGCGATCGCTCAGTCCGCGAGGAGCTTCGCACGACCGCAGTTGGAGTTCATGGCAGAAGAAGACGTGGACATTTGGCCCGAAAATTGAGGGCCCTCTGAATCCGCAAGACGGCACGCGGAAGGTGCCCAAGCGCACGTGCGGAGAGCCGTCGACGCTTGAGGTAATTTCGGAACAACCAGAGCGGAAGAGAGCGACCACGCGGAAGGATTTCGGACTTACGTCGAGTGATCCGAGCGTGCGTGCAGGGTTCCACGCGCCCAGCTCGGACGACGCGATGCTGTCGGAGCCAGATGAGAGGGCAGAGGGACACAGCACAGGCATCTATCACAGGATCCGGAGCAACCCCAACATGACCGAGAGCTCCATTGGTTGGGGGCGTTTTGTCGTGTTGATGCTTGCCGTCGCGAGCGGAGGCAGCGAATGTACGAGCTTGGCCACTGACGTGGCGCGCACTTTGTCGTCCTTGCCCAGCGCGAGCCGGTCCCGATTGAGCGTGCTGCTTTCGGAGGTCACTAACCGCACGGCTTCGTCTTCGAAGGACTTGTCCAATGATTCAAGGGATGAAAAGGCTGTGCAAACCGTGCCCCCGGGCCCGAATCCATCAAAGTTGGAGCACGACGGCAGGATGTATCGACCAACACTCGACAACACCAGCTTCGAAGACTTCTCGAATGAAGCCCATGTTATCCCAAAGATCAAAGTCGCCAAGAAACAATATGGACCTGCAACCATATCGCGTAACAAGCTCAGCGACGTGCAATTGTGGATGCGGCGGGCAAAAAGCGCTGGAAGCGGCAACCGTTCGTATGGTACCTTCCTGGGCAACGCTCGTCAATACGCTGATTTCAACATCGCGTACGCGCACGATGAAGATTATGACAGAATGTACAAGAAACTTGGCGATCTGTCGTGTCAAACAGTCGAGGCGTTGTGGGTGTACTCTCGGGCAATTGCAGGGAATGAGCGACCGCCGACGACGCCTGAGCCACAGTTACGCGAGCAGATGTTGGTCTTTGAGGAGCTGTTGGTACGCAAGCGGGCAGTCAGTGGTGAAATCGAGGTGGAGAACAACAATACCAAGAACCCAGTGAAGCGCGGCAAAAAGGGCGCTGTCAAACCGTACGAGTCGTGCCTCCTGCATATCGGCTGCGATTCACGTTGCGAGATTTGTCGGCGTATCAATCTCCGTCTCTCTCCGAGGTGGCGTGGCAGTTCGTCGCTCATGCGCGGGCGCTTCTTGGGGTGGACGGTGATAGTTGTAGACCTCAAGGACTACACGATGATGACATCTTTTCGAGGCAATCGGTGGCTGTGCTGCTCGAACGTCTACGCTGATGCCGACTGGGACGAGGAAGATGAGAAGTGGCGATACACCAACGACCTGGGAATCGACGTACCCATGGGCCACAAGAGCAGCAAGTGGATGAAGTACGCTTTCTCGGTGATCTTTCTTGAGGCGCGGATTCAGCGTGGAGACGCGGTGATAATTTACTTCGACAACGAAGGTGGTGTTTGCTGCATCGACACGGTGGACTATCTGGTCGAGTATGGTTGCGTACTGCTGAACTCTTTACCATACGAGCATTTGTCCACAGCCGAGTCGCATATCAATGTGAGGGTCAACAAGACGAGCAAGCAGTTATGGGGCGGAAACCTCAACCCGCGACTTTGGGATGACGTCCATGAAGCAGGCTGCCGATTTGAAGCGATGCAGAAAAATACCATGGTGCCGGTCAGAGCGATGAAAAATGACGGTGAAGCGGTGCAGGAGGAGCATGTCCCGTGGGTGCCGATCTTCAACCAGGTGAAACCGTTTCGGCCAGGCAGTCTCGCGTTTGCGACCGTACCAGCAATTATCGCGAAGACGCGGAACAACCAGGGTCGGCCGAGGAGCGTGCCGATTTGCCGCACAGGGTTGCAATGGAATACGAGCCCAGGCGTTCGCGTCCTTTACCCTTTTGACGGTTGCCTGCATCGAACAGTTGTCAAAGAGGACTCGATCATGGAGCCAAGTGAGCCACGGTTGGCCTTCAATCGTCCAATGAACCGCTTCAATGAAGAAATCTTGATCGGCGCACGGACGCGAGACGCCAGACCAGGAGTGTTAGAGGACGTTGATGATGAGTTCGAGCGGCGTTTTGACGACTTTGAAGGTTTGGAGATGTCCGATGATAACCCAGGGGTGCGTCCCGGTCAGCCTCATGCCGACGGATTCTACTACTGGGTGCCCTGCAGCATTTGCGGATCCGACAGGGAGACGACGGCAGATTTTTGGGAGCGGTCGAACCAGCAGGGTGTGGTCGTGAGATGTGATGTCATCCCGAGTCCGGATGAGGTTGATGGACGCATCTATCGATGTAGCGAACCGGAGGTTGACTATGGCGGGGATTTTGAGGACGAGGTCGGCGAGGTAGAGAACGACCCACTTCCCACTGGTGAAGTCGACAGCCGCGATGACGAAGAACGACGCGCTGAACCTGAAGAACCGCTAGAATATGATGCAGATGCGACAGTCGAAACCTGGTCGGATCGAGAGAGTCGGAAGTTGAGAGCACTCGTCGACAAGAAACTTGGCTTGATTGATGCTGGTTATGTGCGGCGATGGTTTCCGAAGCTCACGGTGCGGCAGATGAAGGACAAGATTCGTGGCGTCGGTGGGGTCTGTGCTAGAGTGACGAAGGTCGGCTGTCCTGGGTGTATTCGAGAGGATTTCGGCGTGGTGGCACTCCCGGCGGATAAGCACGAAGGGCCCGATTGTCGGCATGTTGGTTATCCAGGACCAGGCATCACCAAGGAGCACGCTTTCTTCTGCGAGGTGTGTTGGCCGAAAAGTGACGGCTGGCGAGAGGTTGAGCAGTTGAACGAAGACTGCAAAGATGATGCCGAGGTGTTCGATTGGTCAGTCTTCGACCAGGAGGCTGAGCGTGAAACGGACGTTCCAAGTGATGAAGCGATGAGTCAAGCGAGCATGGGGACAAGCGAGTATGAAGACGGTTTTCATGAGGTAATGCAAGCGGCGGTCAGCCTGGCGCACGAGGAGGTCGGAGAGGACGTAACCGCGCCAGCTGGCCAAAAGTGCAAGTCGTGCTTCTCGTACCCTTGTCATCGCAGCTGCTACGAATACGACGAACGCGCGCAACGTGACGAGCCGGCGCCCCCGGTCAAGGCGAGCAGGCAATGGAAGAAGCTGAAATACCAGATGAAGCGTCGAGTGAGGAATCTATCGAAATTGCGTGACTTCGTCAACCAAGGGGACCGCAACATCAAGGTGGATGGAGAGCCAAAGGACGACGGTCTCATCATGTCGCGAATCGATGATCTCAAGGAAGCGCTGAAGCAAATCGAGGATTTTCAGGAACGCATGGCGCGCGTCAAGTCCGATGCAAAGCGTTGCCCGGACCCGAAGCCCACGTATTCATCAACTAGTCCGGGGAGCCAGCACGTCACGCTGTGTCCCACGGAGGAGGCGCGGATGCGCACTGTGATAGAGCGCGGAAAAGAGGTCTTGGCTGGAGATTCGGTCGCCGAGGAGGAGCGAGCGGAGAGCGATGCGAAGCCAGACGATTTTGAATCAACTTTCGAGGAGTTCGCCCAACGGGTGCACGAGCGACGTGAAGCCGATGGATTCGCGGACATCTTCGAGTTGCTGTCGGTGCATCCAGGGGACGATCTGGCCGCCAAGCGTGAGAAGTTAGTCCGACATTTGGTGAAGGTGACAAAGACGTTGACGAAAAAGGAGGCGAGAGAGGGCGAGTGGAGCTATTTGGACTGGGATGCTGCTATTCGTAAGGAGGCTACGGTCTTCAGGAACCATAGTGTCTTCGGTGAAGTCGTCGAGGACGGGCCAGAAGTGCGTCAGCATCCCAAGTTCAACGTCGCACGATTGTTGACAGCATGGGCAGTCAAAGGGGCTGAGTGCCCCGAAGACGCTGTTCCGCGAGTACGGGGTGTCTACGGCGGCAACGACGCCCGCGATGCTTCAGGAGCTAAGGCTGTGTTCGAGCGGATCGCATCACTGCCTGCGTCGCTGCACGAAGTCCGGCTCTTCCTCCTGGTTTGCGTTGCCATGAAGTGGGACATTTTTTTAGGCGACATTGAAGCTGCGTACCTGAACGCTCAAGCTCCGCCGGGAAGCTATGTGGAGTTCGATGAAGTCTGGTTGCCGGCACTCAACGAAGAGCAGCGGGCGAGATACCTCGAACTTAAGGCGCAAGGCAAGAAAGTTCTGGTTGAACTGCTCATGGCTCTATACGGGCACGAATTGGCGGGGCCACTCTGGGAAAACCACTTCTTCCGCGTGCTTGAAAAGATTGGCTTCGAACGGGCCAACGACGTCGCGCCGGCGATGGCAATCTTTAAGGATACAAATGGGAAGATCGTCGCTGCCATCTTGGTCTACGTTGATGATTTCTTGCTCGGAGGATCGCGGAAGTTCGCAAATTTCTTCTGCGATGCGCTCAGGAAGTCGGGTTTGCGGTTGAAAGGAGATTGCATCACGGACCTTGGGAAGCTTCTCGGATGCGATTACGAGCAGATCAACCATGACGATGGCTTAGTGGAGTTTCGCATCGACATGCGAAAGTATGGCAAGCATCTCGTGGAGCAGTTCGAGAAAGTTGCGCCAGAGCTGACCTTGAAGAAAGAGAGAATCCCTGCAGATCCCAAAACTCACCCGAATGCGGTTGGCAAGCCGAAGGGCTTGCTCGCTGACCTGGCGCCCACGCTGATCGGCGGACTGACCTGGTATGCGCGCTGCGGTATGGCCACGCTGTCGGCCGCGGTCAACCAGATTGCGCAGTGCCTTCAAAACTGGACAACGACGACAGACGCAGCTTGCCGGAAGATATATGGATGGATCAAGAACGCGGCCATGAAGACGGTCCTTGTGATGTATGCGCGAGCGGGCGAGGAGTGGACGTTGTTAATTCATGTGGACGCCGATCACGCGGGCGATGTTGCTACGAGGAAGTCGGTGTCTGGGATCAACGTCTATCTGGTTGGCTATGAGACATTTGCGTTAATAAATTGGGTCGCCAAGTCGCAGAAAACACAGTCCCTGTCCACGGGCGAGGCGGAGATGGCGGCGATCCAGTTGGCATTAAAGATGGCCTTGGAAGCGTTAATGTTTCTCGAACTCTTCGGGATTTCGCCAAAGGTCATGCTATGTTCAGACAGCACCGCTGGTCTCGCGATCGCCGCGAGTGGCATTTCCACCAAAATGCGTTATGCTTCAAAGACCCAAGGGCTCAGCGCCTCTTGGGTCAAGAATGTCACCACAGCTTTCGGCGTCAAACTGCGGAAGATCGACACGAAGTTCAACTCGTCGGACATACAGACGAAGGGGCTGGACGAGGATGCGTTCATGAGGCACCAGAAGTTTGCGGGTATCGTCGAGGAGGAGAACTTGAACATGCTCCGGTGCTTCAACTCGCACATGACGCCGATGGGCATGATGCGCTGCAAGAATCGCGTTCCGGTTGGCGAGCCGGACAGCTGCCCCTGCCGCACGTCCACGTGCGACTGCTGGTACGGGGTAGACTCGTGGGACGTGCGCTATGACGACAAGCTTCAGCGCATAGAGAGGGAAACCGCGGGTTGATAATCGAAACAATCACGTTTGTCTTTTGTGGGGATGGGCTGCACAATAAGTTACAACGCTTTCGAAGTAAAAGACGGCCGGCCTAGCCGTTGCACATGCAGTTTGCAGTTCAGGCGTAGATGGTGCAGTGACTCCACAAATCAAGCATAAGCATAGACGCGGCAGGCACCATCGCCTGCAGCGCCATTTGAATTCGTGACTCCGCACACCGCAAACCATGTTGATAGTGTAGCATGATAATAATTTTTTTTGGCATGACACTGTCTTGCAGCAATTGTGCTGTACGACTCTTGGGCGGTCTCGAGTACGTTGCTTGTCATCTTTGTTGATCAGTGCATGTCCGTCTTCGGGAGGAGTGAGAAAAGGTACTCACCCGGCCATGCGTGACCAATTTATGTTTGTAAGGCAAAACATCTCTTTTTGTTTGTAGAACGCCCATAATAATAATAATCCGGGGATGTCTGGAAAAGGACTTCTTCGAAGTCGCAGTTCATGATCCATATTTTTCATGAATTCTGCCAAAACGGCATTTTTCATGAATTCTGAATTCACTGAAATGTTCACATTCAACGTCGTCACGAAAATGTTTGCATTCAACTTCGCCACGAAAGACGTTCCCTTTCAACCATCTTTGTTTTGAAAGCAAAGGATAAAGAGGTAAGTAAAAAGAAAGAAAGAAAGGGTAAACAGAAAAGAAATGCTCTCCAAGGGTTGGGATAAGTGCGAGTTCCTCGCAGCGCCCCGGCAGCCAGCCGCAGCAGCAGAGTTCGTAAAGTCATCGTGATGACTTTAACGCACATCGTTCTCAGGCTGCGCATTTCTCGAATTCAATGAAATTCATTTTCAATGAAGTTCATTATGGAGTCGAGTTGTGTTCACAGCATGTGCAACAATTTCGAATTCAATGAAATTCATTTTCAATGAAGTTCATCATGAAGTCGAATTGTATTCAAAGCATGCGCAGCAGCCAAGGGAAAACGAATGCGATGAAGTGATCGCTGAGACTTTCGTTGAAGACGAACATCGTCTCCAGGCTGCGGGGCCGTTGTGCGCTGCCCTCGTGTACTCGCATTCACTCATCTTGAACCAAATTTGCTTGGCTCAAGGGGGTTGCGCCTTCACACTGGCCGGCTTGGCCAGTATGGGCGCGTGATTCCCGACAACAGCAAGAGGTCAGGCTGGAACCCTGGCTTGCTTTCAGATCGGCTGATACCCGATCTTCGCGCGCAAACTAGAACGTGTAGGAAAGACAGACGTGTCCGACTTACTTTAAGAATTCAACGGAATGGAGAGGTCCTCGGAGAGGTCGGCAACCCGGCGCGTCGACAGCTCAGCTGATGCATCGTCGTCAGTAGGTCCATCATCCACCGAGACCGTGAAGACCGACAAGACAGAGATTGAGACGGCCAAGCCGTCAATCGAGCCCGAACAGAGCAAGGACACGATCGAGCACAAGATCGAGATCGTCTCCGACAACGACACGCACAAGACCGAGCTCAAGACCGAGATCAAGACCGACAAGCAGCCTGAGCAGACTGACGAGATCGAGATCAAGACCGACAACCAGTCTGAGCAGATTGAGAAGATCGAGACCAAGCCCGTCAAGCAGCCCGAGAAGACCGAGAAGACCGAGAAGACCGAGAAGACCGAGAAGACCGAGAAGACCGACAAGACCGAATCCAAGAACGACGAGCAGATCGATGCGGGTATTGACCCGGTTGACCCGAAGCCCGACAAAGCCAGTGATGGCTTCGCGCCGCTTTTGACGCCTCGAGTTCTTCAGCAGCATGCCAGCGACGGCCACAGTCGACCAGGTTCGAGAGCAGCTTCGGTCACTAGCTCCGTCAGCAGTCAAGTTTTGGCGGAGCTGGAGCTCGAGCGCTTGAAGATCACGCGCCTTCAGCTCGAGCGACAAGCAGCTGAATCGCGGATTTTGGAAAGCCCTGAACGTCAAGATCAGGAAGCCGCGAGCCTCGGGCTGGACTTGCGTAGCGGAAAGTGCCTGGGCCAATCTTGGAACAAGAAGCTCAAGCAGTACCAGCCTTGCGGGAACTGGCCAATCAAGGGTGAGAAATATTGTCGCCATCACATCGGTGAGCTCCCCGTGCAGCCCGACGAAACCACGTTGACGCCGGCTACAGAGCAGACGACAGAGAGGATCCAAAGCGTCGCGAACCGCTCGACGAATCGTCTCGGTGGCGCCGAGTACATCGCGACTGACCAGGAGAAGCGCGGGAAGACGATGAGAGACGCCAACGTCCCGAGCTCGGTCTTCGGCATTCCTTCACGGCGGACCGTAGTGTCCGCGGCGACGGCGTTTGCCATTACCACTGCAGCCATTCCCGGCAACGCGGTCGCTCTCGCAGCAGCTGCCGCGGCCGGTTCGGTATCGGCCACGGGTCCGCTGATCATGAAGCAGAGCCGACATGTTTGGCGAGAGTATTGGTCACGGAAGTCCGACGCCGACCATGAGAGCTCCGACTCGAGCGACGAGGAGGACGTGAAGCCCGCGGATGAGAAGCAGCAACTTGTTCAAGAGAGAGTCAGCGAGCACGTGCCTGCGATCACGAGCGCAAGGGCTTCGCCCCGCGCCGATGCCACCGCACAGCGCGTCGAGCCGCGCGTGAGCCAGAAAATGAAGGCTTCGCCTGAGATCATCGATTCGAAGCTTCTTCGAAGCCTCGAGAGAGGGCAAGAGCACGGCGCAGAGAACCTCACGCACCTGGACCATTTGAAGCCGGTCGAGCCATCGCCGAAAGACACATCGAGCCATGCGCAGCCAGTGGAGCCGCCTGCGAACCTGAGAGCCGACATCGCCCGCGCTGAGCCACACGTCGAGCCAAAGTCAGCAGGCACGCTTCCGGTGACCCGCATTGAGTCCCTTGCAGAGCACGTTGAGCCGTCGGGCCAGAAAGTCGGTGCAGACACCAGCGCGACGCATTCCCCGCCCGATAAGTCCGCAAGTCGGGTTATGAGCCCAACGCACATGACCATCGACCAAGGCGATCTGGAAGACGTTGCCGCCTCTGCCGCGATGAGCGAGGAGTACGCTGACGACTGGACCAAACAAACGGGGGCAAGCACAGCA
>Ga0209404_10002244_pt1 | contig 12114 bp, 12 predicted proteins | sample TroAtlMetagenome_2_FD_187447 | JGI IMG/M metagenome (GOLD analysis project Ga0209404, IMG submission 187447) | Marine eukaryotic phytoplankton communities from Atlantic Ocean - Tropical Atlantic ANT8 Metagenome (SPAdes) (version 2) | ecosystem: Environmental > Aquatic > Marine > Oceanic...
GTATGGGATAAGGAATTTCTCGGCAAGGGTGCCGGGGGAGACTTGGACAAGGTCGAGGAAGAAGATCAGTTTGTCGTAGAGTCGACACAGAGAGGGGTGTCATCCGGTTCCTATGAAAGAGGCAGATACTCTCCAACCAAGGAGACAGGGGTCCATCACTTCCACAAAATGCTAACATCTTAGATTCAATTCATAACTAATCATCCATTCGTAATGTAGTGCCTATGTCCAGCCAAAGAACAGTTACAGCCTTGCTCGTATCTCTATTGTTACTATCCGGATGCCTAAGTGGGGAAGACCCCTCGGAAGAGGTCGTTGAGGAATCATCCGATTCCCCTCATGAAGAAGTGACCATAGAAGAAGTGATTCCTGTTTCAGGAACTAGTTTCTGCGATAATACCAATCCGGACCATTGTCTTCTACCGTTCCCCTCGTCAGCATTCCTTGATTCGGATTCTGGAACCACTACTGGATATAGACTGGATATAGACGGCCAAGCAATACCTGACTCGGCTTCTGCCCCATCCAAAGATTTCCATATGCTTGACTACAAGGATGGGCACTCTCCGTCCACACAGATATTTACCACATTTAGTAGCCTCCCAGATATCTCTGGACTCGCTTCTCAGGACTCCATTGCCATATCTTCGTTACCAGAGCACAATAGTGTGCTGCTCAATATGGGCACTGGCATGGTGGAGGAACATTGGGTGGAAGTTTCGTCTCGTACACAGGAAGACGAACCGAACCTTGTCCACGTTAGATCCCTCAAGGGGCTTGATCACAACACGCAGTACGCAGTAGCATTCAGGGACCTGTCAGATGAGAATGGTGATAAAATAGAACCATTCCTTGGATTCAAGGCATTGAGGGATGGCCTAACCACTGATAACCAACAGATCGAGTCCCTAAGATCCGGCTACGAAACTATGTTCACTTCGCTTTCAGAGATTGGCTACGAAAGGCAGGATCTAACTAGTGCGTGGTGGTTTCACACGGCATCCACCCAATCAATTACTGGAGACATAATTTCGATGAGGAATGATGCAACACAACGACTAGGGGACAATGGCATCGGATGCAATGTCAAATCGGTGATTGAGAACTATGCCGAAGACAACACAACCCTCAGGAGAATAAGTGGGACCATCACCACTCCTCACTATCTCGAATCGACCAATCCCCCTACCGCAATGACTCGTTCCGAGGATGGAACTCCAGAATTCAACTTCCTGACAGAGGTCGTATTCACAGTCACCATCCCAATGTCCGCAGCAGAGACATCACAACCAGTTCCACTTGTTGTTCTAGGGCACGGATTCCTAGGGAATGGGGAGGGGATGGTCTCGGGATTCAGAGGTTGGGCGAATGACTCGGGCTTTGCCACGATTGGAACCGACTTCAAGGGTTGGAGTTCCGATGGGGACTTCGATGCTGTAACCTTTGGATTGATGAATGTTAACTATCTGCAGCATCAGTCCGAGAGGCTACAGCAATCTGTGATCAACCATCTTGCGATGATTACCACCATCAAAGGAGTCTGCTCCGATATTCCAGAATTCTACCATAACGGGGTAAATCTGGTAGACACTACGGATATCGATTACATGGGGGTATCTCTAGGAGGAATTCGAGGGCCATCCATGCTGTCCCTAATCCCAGAGATCGATCGTGGAGTTCTTTGGGTCGCAGGGTCATCTTTCGGGTTCATTGCCGAGAGATCCACCCAGTATACTCAATTCGAGGATCTTTTCGCATCACCTCTTGCTTACGAATCGACGATGGACAGATCCATACTGATAGCATTGATGCAGTCTATGTGGGACACTACTGAACCAGAGACATACCTTCCTTTCATCGACGGGGGCATGGATGGAGAACTTCACCCCTACGAAGTCCTTTACGTGGTTTCTATCAATGATGCCCAAGTTACTACCCTATCTGCAGACCGCGCCTCAAGGACTTCTGGAATACCGGTACTATCCAACTCCACCCATCACCCTCACGGTCTGGAGGTTGTAGATGCACCAGCTTCGGGATCCGCCATCGTTTACTTCGATGGAAACTTCCCCGCAGTTCCTTCAGGAAACATACAGGGCCCAATGGCTTACCACTCCCTAGCGCATAATCAGGTGCTGGGGTATGGTCCTGCAGTTGACTTAGCTACCGAGTTCCTCTTGAGCAGTCAGATTACCGATACTTGCTCAGGAAAGTGCTACTTCGAAGGGACCTGGTAGTCTCTGAGTCATACTCTCTCTGTCTTTTCTCCTGTTGTCCAGTCGTAGATGCCTCTTCCGGATTTCTTCCCCAGATCGCCCGATTCAACAAGGCTTTTCAGAAGTGGGTGAGGGGCGTATGAATCGTCTTGGAATGCCTCAGCCAAGCTGTCCAGAATATCCATTCTGACATCAAGGCCAACTAGATCTGACAACTCCAGCGGCCCCATTGGGTGCCTGTATCCCAGACGCATTGCAGTATCAATGTCACTCGCAGATGCCACGCCCTCGGAAAGCATCCTAATCGCCTCATTACCCAGAACTACGCCTAGCCTACTAGTTGCGAACCCCGGTACGTCATTGACTAGTATGGTGGTCTTACCCATCGCTTCTCCTACCTCCTTTGCTATCGATACGGTACGTTCGTCAACCGACTTGTGACGCACTATCTCCAGGAGTTTCATCAATGGTACTGGATTGAAGAAATGCATCCCTATCACTCGCTCGGGGCAACTAGTGTGTGCAGCAATCTCAGAAACTGGTAGACCAGAAGTGTTGGTGGCAAGAATCGCATTAGGGGGTGCCAAGTCCTCTAATTCTTGGAAAATAGACCTCTTAAGTTCCATCTTCTCAGGCACTGCTTCTATTACAATATCCGAGTCCATCACTGCTTCCGAGATCTCGCTGTCCGAAATCAGCTTGGACGACCACTCCTCTTTCTGCTGGGAAGTCGTCTTGCCCTTGGAAATCCCCCTCTCCCAGAACTCTTCTATATTCCTAATTCCCCTTTCTAGGGATTCAGGAAATGCATCGAAGAGATGGGTCTCCCAACCAGTCTGTGCACAGACCTGGGCAATTCCAGAACCCATCGTACCCGCACCGATTACTGCAACTCTGCGTATTGTCACGTGTGTCGGAAGGTCTGCTGGGAAATAAGCAGTGCTAACTCTCGCGACCATATGCTGCCAGAGCAGACTGGAACAGCCTCTGCCGAGGTACATCATGCTCCAAGAAGCATGTGAAGGGGGCTACGTCCTTCAGAAGCTCGATGGAAGAGACATATGCCCCGTAGATGAATGGGTCTGCCTCCCTCATCTCAGGGATGTCAATTCCAAGTTTTCCTAAGCCCTTTCTGGTGTCATCATCCCATATTGAGTATGTATGGTGGGTGAAGTGAAGGTATGCGGAGAGCCTTCTGATGTCGGATCTAGCTTTGTCTGTCAGACTCTCAATCAGAAGCGTGTCTGGATAGCGAATAGCGTACAGAGACAGGAGCACTTCACGTTGCGTCTCCGCCCTCCATGACCTCTCTTCCAAACCCATCCATCCGTCAATCATGTCGAGCATTTCTGGTTTGTAGGGGCGATAGACTCGGTAGAGCAGACTCTCGTATCCGTCCGGATCCTGCTCCTCCGAGTGGTGATGCTCATGGAAAAGCTCGGTAAGCCTATCGAAGAATGGCAGGCAGAGTTCCTTGTCAAAAATGGATAGAGCGACGTGTTGCATAGAAAAACCTCGAGACTAGTTGCCCTTCCACTCTCTGTACTGGATCCACTCCTGTTTCATGTATTCGTTTACCAGCCTTTCCTCGTCTTCCTCGGTAGGGAGGACCGTTGCCAGGTATTCCTCCCACTCATGGTCACTGCCATCGAAAGGCTCGCCATCTACAGTGAAATTCTTCCCAGCGTACTTCCCAATGCCTCTCCGGAATTTGTCCGAGGGGATGAATAGTTCCGGCTCACCCTCTTTGCGTGCCTTGCTAATCCTCCCCATCTCCTCTCTAAGCTCCTGGAAGTAAAGGTCCCTACTAGCCTCATTGAGGTGATCCCTGTCTGCAGACTCTGCCGTCTCTCTCTCGTCATAGCGACCTTTGATTCCATAGACGTAGGCCCATTGTGCGCTGGTCGAGTCGTCAGTACCGAACAAGTCCAGTCCGGTACTGACCCATTTGTTCACGTATTTTTGTACAAGAGCACAGGGAATGACGCCCTGCTTCACAATCCTCCTGAGCCCATTGGCTCCGGTCCCTAGGTGGAATGACTCCTCCTTGAGCATCGGCCCCATGCTCGCTGCAAGGGGTTTGAAGGATGAAGTGCTGAGCATTTTCAACTGATACTTGCCATCTCTATCGATGAAGTGTGTGAACATGAAGAAATCTAGCCAGTGATCTATTGGCTCGTTGAAAGAACCCAGTATCCTCGTACCCTCTTGTGCGTTCCTCTCTAGGAGTTTTGCAGCCTCTCTGACCCCTTGTTCTCCAAAGAAGGTGCAAAGCAGGTACGCCATCTGCCACCCATGTCTCTGTTCCTCACACATGATTCTGAGCGCCGACTTCTTGTCGTACTCAGTTGGCGCTGTATCCAGAAGATGATTCTGCTGCTCGACACTAGCAAATTCAGTGTCGCCCTGAACGCTAACCATGGTGATTATCGCATCCATGATGTTCTGCTGAGGGATTTGCATTCTACGGTTCCACTTCGGCATGCCCTCGAAATCACCGAACTCAATTTCATCTCCAGCCGTGTCCCAGTCGAACTTTATGTCGAATCTGTAGTCGCCTAGCCAAGAGGGATCGAAACCAATCCTAGTCTGCCATTCATTGAATTCTTCAATCCACGTCTCAAAGTTCGTCGGGTAACTTTCTACTACCTCGGTATCGGCCATTGAGCATCCCAATACAAACGGGTATTTCAGCGATTGCTTCCCTCAATTACGAAGCACTCTAGCACTACTTTCCTTCGAACCTAGGAGTCTGCTTGTCTACGTATGCCTTGATCCCAGTCTTCGCATCATCCGACTGGAATAGATCGGACTGTAATTCCCGCTCCAAAGCAAGATGATACTCCAACGGAATCTCAAGCCCGCTCTGTACACTGCGCTTGATGTTCCCGATCGCCTTTGCCGCAGCAAATGGTAGGGTGAATCTGCCAGAGTAGTCCAGGACGTCTTGGTGGAACTCCTCCAGAGTCATGCTGTCATAGATGTCATGAACTAAATCCATATCCTTCGCTTCTTCGAAGGAGAACTTTCTCCCAGTCACCATGATCTCCATTGCTTTCGCCTTTCCGACAAGGCGCGAAAGCCTAGCCGTGCCGCCGGTTCCAGCAAGAACGCCCAATGAGACTTCAGGCAGCCCGACTTGGAAGTTACCCTTTCTAGCAATCCTGATATCTGCTGCCATGGCGATTTCCAGTCCCCCTCCGACGGTATGGCCATTCAGAGCAGCGATCACGATCTTAGGCGTTTGCTCCAACCTCGATAGAGTCTCATTGGCATGAAGGCAGAAGAAATACTTGTATCGTGGAGTGAGTTTGTTCAGATACTTGATGCTCGCTCCGGCGGAAAAGAACTTCTCTCCATGGCCAGTAAGAAGTATTACCGACACATCATCATCGAATCTAGCGCTGAGAATGGCATCATCAATGTCATGCCACATCTCCCTTGTGTAGGTGTTTACTGCTGTTCTATCTCCTTCCAAGGGCTCTCCGTCAGAGTCGGAAACCAGTTCGATTATCGCTACCCCGTTTTCTGTTACCCCGTAGTTCACGAGGTGGTTTTTCATGGGCTTCAATTCGGGCCATGTTGTCATGCACACACGACCGAGTTCCGCCATATCAACCAAACGGAGGACGAACTTGGCTAGTTATCGGACTCTTGGAACGAAAGAGTCCCACCACCTTTCCTGACTGATTTCCACTCTTCTCGTATCTTCATGGCCTCTTCACTGGGCTCCCAAATATCTCTGTTGAGAGGTTTCCTGAATGGCATCCTGTGTACAACCCTGCCGTCAGAGAGGACCTTCCTTCTCAGCATTCCAATTTTCACTACCGGCCAAAGGGACCTTCGAATAAGGCCAGGCTTGTACAGCCAACGCATGAAACTCAAACCATCTCCTTTCCTTTTCTGATCCCTCATCCACTGATTCGCCACCATCTTAAATCCCCTATCTCCAACCCGATTCATCAGAAATCGATTTATTGCACTGGCTCTAACTAATGGAACTAGGCGTCCTCTCACTTCTTTCTCGTAGTCGAACTCGCCTAGTATTGCCTTTGCCGACAGCACTCCGCTTGTGATTGCGTACCTCATTCCAAAACCCCACATGAAGTCTTGCAAACCCCCTGCCTCTCCGACGTAGAATCTCCCTTCGTGTTCGTATTTGGTCGGCAGTCCAAAGTCCCCCTTCCCCCCCACTCTCTTGAGTGGCTTCCTGTTCAGTTCGTAGTTCTCCTCATACCAGGCAATAGTTTCGTCAAGATAACGCCCGCTATTCCTTTGCTTTCTCCAGAGGCATGTGCAGATTAGCCCGATACCGTCTATCACGATCAAGTAAGAATATGCCCCTGGGGCTAATTTGTCGTTAAGTTGGAATGCCACAATGTTTCGATGAGTCGTCTCAAAGATCTCCCCGTAGGCCACTGCACTGGATTCTTTTGGTCCAGCTGCAACAATATCACATTCTTCGGGTGCCCTTCTAGCACCATAATGGATGTTAACCCCGGCTTCCAGAGCCATTCTCTTGAATCCCTGATCGATAGTGTGACTGGATGTCCCCCTCTCCACCACTCTGAAAGCAACACCGTCAGTTTTTGGATGGGTGACAACATCATCTGGATGGATAAGGTCGATAATCCCAAATGCATCAGATTTAAACTCGTCAGTATCAAACCCCCATTCAGCCAATTCTTCGAAGAAGTCAACTTCACTAGTCCAATTCTCTATTCCTTGGAAGTCGCCATCAAATCTAGATCCACTATCCTTTCTAATTTCATGAACGTGAACATCCTTGCCTGATCGAGCCAATATCGTTGCAGCAGCCAAACCAGATAGTCCGGCCCCAAGGATATGCACTTCATCGCCCACAATATTGCGAATCATGATGTTCGCTTGAACAGTTGGGTCATCCGTCGATTTCAAGCGAGAAATCTCATGGGGCATCGTGACCGTGCATATCGAGGTAGCCAGAAACCCTCTCGACATAGCCAAATTAAGGCTTCAAGTTGACACGGAAGGATGCGGTAGCGTAGTTAGCTTCGTCGGATTAACCAGGGAGATGGCAGAAGGCTTCACGGTGAAGAGCCTTGAATTTGATGCTTGGGAGGACAGACTACCCGAAGTTCTCCTTAGCATAGCCAAACAGTCGATATCTGAGTTTGGAGTAAAATCAGTTGTAATGGCTCACCGGATTGGTTCCGTAGAACCCAGGGATACCATAGTCTGCATCCATGTTGGCTCGGCTCACAGAGAGGAAGGTTTCTCCGCATGCTCTTGGCTAATATCTGAATTGAAGAAACAAGCCCCTCTTTGGAAGAAGGAGATTAGAGAGGACGGAGAATTCTGGAAGGCGGGCCTAGGTTGACCGGACAATAACTTCAACATCTCCTTTCCGAGCCTCTGAATAGGGATTGCCCCTTCCGGGCCTTGTATAATGACGGGGATGACTTGGTGGGAATAGTTGACGTTGGTTCAAAGCCGATTCTAGAGAGAGAAGCTACGGCAACTGGTTTCATCCGCCTCTCGAAGGCAGCCATCGACTCAGTTATCAATAGAAATTCTCCCAAGGGAGACGTCAGGGAAGCATCCACAATCTCTGTAATTCAGGCAGTTAAGGAGACCCCTCGAACACTCCCCCATTGCCACCCAATCCCAATCGAGGGTTGTAATGTTGAATGGGAGATTCTTGAGGATGAACTTCGTTGCACAGTGACTGTTCGGACACATTGGACAACGGGAGTTGAAATGGAGGCACTCTGTGGCGTTAGTGCTGGCTTACTCTGTGCATGGGATATGCTGAAACCTATTGAGAAAGATGAAAATGGCCAGTATCCAAACGTCTCAATCGAAGGGATTAGGGTACTGAGAAAGAAGAAGTCTCACCCACAGGGTTGATTTCCCGAACCCCTTCACATGGGCATGCCAACCTCCGATTTGATACCTGAATTTCTGAAGGCTACTGAAGCAGCAGCAATTGCTGCCTCAAAGTGGAAGGGACTCGGCGATGGGAAGTCTGCTGATGGAGCAGCAGTGGAAGCTATGCGTGGAATATTCGACTCGGTACCATTTGATGGCCGGGTCGCAATCGGAGAGGGAGAGAGAGACGATGCACCCATGCTTTGGATCGGAGAACCCTTGGGGTCAAAGCAAGGAGATCCGAAAGCCCCATCTATTGACATCGCAGTCGATCCCCTAGAATGTACAAATCATGTAGCTTCTGACTTGCCGAATGCGATGGCCGTTCTTGCTGCCGGTCCACGAGGAACACTTCTTCATGCCCCTGACTGCTATATGGACAAGATTGCAGGCCCAGCAGAAATTTCTGGTGTAACTAGTCTAGAAGCAGATGTCGACTACAATATCGAGGCCGCCTCAGAAGCAATAGGAAAGAGGCCCGAAGATATGAAAGTTGTAGTTATGGATAGGCCAAGGCATGACGGACTAATTAGCGACTTGAAGAAACTAGCAATTAATCCAATATTAATCGGAGATGGCGACATTGCAGCAGCCCTAAATGCAGCAGACGCCAATTCGGAAATAGATATGCTAATGGGGATCGGCGCCGCCCCAGAAGGGGTGATTACAGCCACTGCACTGAGGGGCCTCGGGGCCTCATTCGAAGGGCGTTTAGTTTTCAAGAACGATGGACATAGGGACAGGGCAGAGGAAATGATTGAGGGAGATATTGAGAGGATATGGGCTCGAGATGACCTATGCTCATCTGACGATTCAGTGTTTATTGGTACTGGTGTTTGTGATGGAAGGACAAAGGGAGTAGAAGATAACGGAGATGGGACTCATAGAGTGTCCTCTGAAATTATCGATGTCTCTTCTAAGAATCACTATTTTTCTTCAACAATCATTTAGTTCGAAAACCAACTATTGGAAACTAATTTCTACGACGATGGTTTCTTTTCTCAGAACGTTTTCCACGATTCTGGGGAGAGGTATGGATAGAACACTATTGGAGAAAAATGCAAGGGACTTGGTATCGCCTGGAAGGGGGATTCTGGCTGCAGATGAGAGCAATGGAACCATGTCAAATCGCCTTGAGGCGGTAGGTATCCAACCATCATCCGAAGCCAGACGATCTTATCGAGCCAATCTATTCTCCACAGAGGGATATGAATCAGCAATTAGTGGAGTCATACTATTTGATGAAACAATCCGACAATCTATGGACAACGGCAAAACAATCGTCCAAGAACTCTCAGAAAGAGGTGTTCTCCCTGGAATCAAAGTTGATACCGGGGCAAAGGAACTTGCAAATCATGAAGGTGAGAAGATCACAGAGGGCCTCGATGGACTCAGAGAAAGGTGCGCAGAGTATTTTGCCATCGGTGCAAGATTCGCAAAATGGCGAGCAGTAATCAGGATTAGCGATGGGATTCCTAGTTCAGCGTGCCTCTCTACAAATGCCCATGCCCTAGCAAGATATTCCGCAATTTGCCAAGAGCAAGGACTTGTCCCAATTATCGAGCCAGAAGTTCTTATGGATGGCGACCATGATGCTAGTGTATGCTTTGATGTCACATCATCCATTCTCGATTTGACATTCGCAGAGTGTGAGAAACAGGGAGTCCACATACCAGGGGCCCTATTGAAGCCAAACATGATTATCGCAGGTAAGGACTGCAAGGAACAGATCTCCAGAGAGGAAGTTGCGAGGCTGACTGTAGATTGCCTAACAAAACACGTCCCTCACGATTTGCCAGGAATAGTATTTCTCTCCGGTGGCCAGTCAGATGAAGATGCTACAGCCCATCTTAATATTATGAACAAAATGGATGTCGAACACCCTTGGCAACTATCATACTCTTACGGAAGGGCCCTCCAAGCAGATGCTTTGAGGAAGTGGTCAGGGAATGACGAAGACTCCAATCACGCCAGTCGCTCTGCTTTCTTACACAGAGCAAAAATGAACAGTCTAGCTAGAAGTGGCGAGTGGAATAAAGGCCTAGAGGAATAATCAGGATTTTTCTTCCAATGCTCCGGGGCGAACCTGCCAGACACATATCTCGTATCTCCCTGATAGCGCCCCTCCTCTCTTCGTAGTAGCTACTTTGAGAATATCTTTGTCCTTGGAAAGTACATTTCCAAGTTGCTGCGGTGTCGTACCATGCCTCATCGTTGAGTTAACATGCTCCAGAATTTCAGTGGTGTTCGCCTCTCCTCTTTCGTCCAGGAATTTCTTGATCTTTTGCCTTAGTCTTGTAGTCCTCATAATTTCACTCTACTTCTTTTCCGGACTCCCACAATGTCCACTTTTCACAGGATAGCGGATGGTAATATAATGCTTCTGTATGTATTTTTTCTCTTTGGTTACAAATAATGACACTTTTGTTCCATCTTTTTCTGAATTGTATTTCCATTTTATCGGCCGCAGGTTAATTTCCACTGGAAACATATAACTAAATGTAACAAAAACAAATAATTTATTACTATCTCTAAGATAGTATCATTCTGTAGGTGTTTTTTGATGTCAGATACTTCCCCCGTCGACCGGAAAAAATCTCCAAGGAAAATCAGAAGTAAACATCGAAGAAGGCTACTATCCACACTCGCACAGGGTGAGGCGACTGTGTCAGAACTTTCCCTCGAGTCTAATCTGAGGATGCCACATGTTTCTGCGGAAGTAAAGAGATTGAGGGATGATGGCTTAGCAACCAGCGACCTGCCACCGGGTTCTAGGGGCGCTAGGATAAGGCTAACTGAGAATGGCTGGGGCATTCTGGAGGATGACGAGTGGTCCAAAATTTTGGCGCTACAAGATCTTCCTGTCGATAGTGAAAGCTGCTGCGTACTTTCCAGAGACGAAGAAAACCTGTCTCTCTGTTTTTTGACCACTCCAAGGGAAACAATGGTGCAGATTCCAAACCGCACCCAGAAACCTTCGCTAGAAAACGAATTGTCCACCAGAAATCAAGGGGTGTCGTGGAATTGGGCCGTACTCTCGGAACGCTCACCCAGGTGGTTTGATTGTAGAAATATGGAGATCCTCGATTCACCACCAGAAATAGCCGACCCTGGAAGTATTGATGCCTACTCGGAAAAACCCCGGATTTTCGGCGTAGTTAGGGCGAAGTTACTAGCCACAAACACCAGCACAACCATTTCCCCTGGGACATGGTTTATCCAACCTTCACAGATCCAACATGCACCACTCGATGAACGAACGTATCACAGAGGGGACTGGATTCTAGGCTCGCCTCACCGACGATCTCCTGACATCAGGCCTTCTCATCCAGTTGCTGCAATAATTAAGGAGAGGCTGCCTCGATCAGTTCTTCTTAGATCTGCTAGGATAAATTCGCTACTCCTTGCAGATTTGAGCGGATTAGATTTGGAGGGTAGAGAGTACCCAATAGGTGCTCTTGATAGTTGGATTGAGATTGCTCATCCAAGACTAAAGGAAACTGAGAGGAAAAGAAGATTAATCTCACTTAAGGATAGAATCTCCACATCCAAGAGAACCAAGGTTGAGGAGTCAACACTAAGGAAATTCAGAAGGGAATGGGGAGATAGAAATTTCTCTAGTGATTATTCAGCCATTAGATCGATTGATTTGAGAGGACTTGGCAAATCTGTGACGGAGTCGCTAATTAGGTGGGCTATAAGCAGAAATGACAAACCTCTGGTAATTGAAATTCAGCACCAATTACCTGACTCGTTATTGTCCAAAATAGCCTCAGATTCAAATCTAAGATTGGCAATAATGGAAAAAATTACCCATCATTTTTCTTCATTTGACATCTTGAAGATTGATAGAATACGGACCCTCCCTTGGTTGACCTTCCAAACAAGCTCCGGACAAACAATTCCAGTCAGAATGATAGAACAGGGAGGTGCAACAATAGACTATCCTGAAGAGAATGAGGACTCAACCATTTCGCCCTGGGAAATT
>Ga0209404_10002247_pt1 | contig 12108 bp, 9 predicted proteins | sample TroAtlMetagenome_2_FD_187447 | JGI IMG/M metagenome (GOLD analysis project Ga0209404, IMG submission 187447) | Marine eukaryotic phytoplankton communities from Atlantic Ocean - Tropical Atlantic ANT8 Metagenome (SPAdes) (version 2) | ecosystem: Environmental > Aquatic > Marine > Oceanic | place...
AAAGACCTTTATCGATGCAATGAAAGTTGAAAAACCTGATGCGTTAATGCAGTTGGGTGATTTTGCTTACCCTTCAAAACAAAATGACATTGTAACAAAAGCTTTTGAGGAAGCGCATCCGAGAGCTTTTCATGTTCTAGGTAACCATGAGATAGACGCAGGGCATTCATTTGATGAAGTTGCCAAACTCTGGGGTATGAAGGGAAGGTATTATACTGAAAATATTAACGGTCTTGATTTGATCGTTCTCGACGGAAATGAAAAGTCAACAAAACACAAGGGGGGTTACCCTTCATATATTGGAGATAAACAGCTTGAATGGCTGTCGCTTCAATTAAAGTCACTCAAAGGTCCCATTCTTATTGTTAGCCATCAGCCATTGGCAGGACCTTCAAGTATTGATAATGCAAAAGAAGTTCAAGATTTGATTAATATGAATTCTAATAAAGTAATAATGGCAATTAATGGCCATACTCATATCGATCATTTGTCTAGAGTAGGTAAAGTAAATTATCTACATGTCAATTCGGCTTCATATAAATGGGTTGGGGGTTCTTTTCGAAATAAGAGTTATGCAGAAAACATTCACTCTAAGTTTCCTTGGATTGAATACACCTGCCCTTATCGTGATAGCTTATTCATCACGTTGACTATCGATCCAAAGGAAAATCGTGTTCTCGTCAAGGGGCGTGATAGTGAATGGGTAGGTAAGTCTCCATCGCAACTTGGTATTGCATCAAAACCAAACTTAACAGATGGTAAAGAGATTTGCCCTAAAATCCGTAACCGGCAAATTGAAGCAATTGTCGATTAGCTTTTATTTTGAAATGAAGTTAATGATTATGTGATAAAATGCTTTAGAAGAATAGGTTTTTACTCGATTTCTTATCAGAAAAAAATTTGTTATTAATTCTTTCGCAATGAAATGATTATTTAGTTTATTATTATGTCTATAAGTTTCCGTGGACTTACAGAGTGAAAGATAAAACGAAGATAATTTCTTTTCGTGGGCCAAGGGAATTTAATTAAAACTTATGGGTAAGGTGTTTCGCAGTTATTTTTATTTTTTTGTTCTTTTGCAGATATTTGCAGGAACTTCTTTTGCTGATAATTCTTTGGTCGAAATTAATGCAATATTAGATTCGCATTGCATTAAATGTCATGGGGAGGGTGGTAAAGTTAAGGGCAAGGTTAACTTGAAGGAGCTGCGATCGGCCAATTTGCTTTCATCTAAACCTGAACTTCTCGAATCATTAATTGGAGTTATAAAGGACCGTGAAATGCCGCCGGAGGATGAGCCGCCTCTTTCTGATTCTGAGCGAGGAGAATTGTTAAAATGGTTGGAGGTTAAACTCAGTGATTCCATTAAAGATCAACCATTTTTGCCTACCTCAATTCGGAGAATGAACCGTTTTCAGTACAATAATTCTGTAGTGGATTTATTGGAACTTGACCGTCCAATATTCAGACTTAATGAGCGGCTAATGCGGCGACGCGACAATTATTTCAAACCTGAAACCAGAAAGATGCCTCCACAGGTACGTATCTCTACCCGGCCACTGAGTAAAGACATTGATAATCAACGTCCGGAAGGATTTAGGGGGGTCGCGTCATTCCCTCAGGACAAGCGTGCTGAGCATGGCTATGATAATCGTGCCGATCATTTGACTCTCTCGCCACTGTTAATGGAGTCTTTTCTTAATTTGAGTCAAACGATCTCAGAAAGTCCAGACCTGAACTCCAAAGAGTGTCGCAGCTGGTCTTGGCTCTTTGCATCACCAGAAAGTGCAACGAGCGAAAGGACAGAGGAGATTATTAGATCTAGGCTTACTAAGTTTCTACGGCGTGCTTTTCGCAGGCCCGTTGAAGCAGTAACTCTTGATCGATTTGTAAAATTCGCCTTAAAGCAGATGGCTGAAGGAGAGTCATTTGAAAATACAATGCGTAGTGTGATTGGAGTAGTTCTTGGTATGCCTGATTTTCTCTACTTTTATGAATCTTCTCCTGACCATAGTGAAAATGATTTTGAATTGGCTTCGCGCCTTGCATTATTCTTTTGGAGTAGTATTCCAGACGATTTGTTACTTGATCTAGCTGAACAAGGTAAATTAAGTGACTCACAAGTTCTTAGTTCTCAAATTGATCGAATGCTAAATGATCAAAGGTCGAGTAGGTTCTGTGATAATTTTCCGGCTCAATGGTTACAGCTTGACCGTTTAATAACGTCAGTTCCTGACCCTAAAAAATTTCCATACTTCTATCTTGTTGATGGCTATCGGTCCAGTATGCATATGATGCCGGAACCACTTCTCCTTTTTGAAACCATTTTTATTGAAGATCGGTCGATTATTGAATTGCTTGATCCAAAGTACACTTGGGAGAACCCCATGCTTAAGGCTAATTATGAGGGTCATGCAAAGGCTGGACACGATGTTGTGACACAGCTCTTTAGGCGAGTTCCGCTGAATGATCCTCGACGAGGTGGCGTTATTACAAATGCGGCGGTCATGACGATGACAGCGACTCCTACGAGAACTCAGCCAATTACTCGTGGTGCATGGATTAATGCCGTAATATTTAATGATCCACCTGAACCTCCTCCTGCTGATGTTCCTCCACTACCTGAAGCTAATAATGATGAACTTGCCAAGCTTACTATTCGTGAGAGGTTAGCGGCTCATCGTGAGAGGAAAGATTGCGCAGGTTGTCATAATAAGATAGATCCGATGGGATTTGCCATGGAAAACTATGGCCCGACCGGGGTCTGGCGTGATAAATATGAAAATGGCCGCGAAGTTGATGTGAGTGGCGTTCTGTTCAATCAGTATGAGTTCAAGACATTTCCTGAGTTCAAGGAGATTATCATAAAGGAAAAGGACCGATTTGCGCGGGGATTTATTTCTCATCTACTTTCTTATGCTCTGAGCCGTGAACTTGGGCCGGCAGATTCGCCCGCGTTAGATGAAATGACGGATAGGGTGATGGCAGGAGAAGATAGTATGAGGGCTGTACTTAAAAGCATTGCTATGAGCGATCCTTTCTTGCAAAAGAACAAATCCAAAAGAACAAATAAGATAAAAGATAAGGAAAACAAGGTGGATCAGAGTCAATGAAATCCATACTAATCAGTTTGAAATTGTAAGAGGCACGATTAACACTACAATAAACTAAATTAGCCTAGCACTAAGATGAGAAATAATGAAAATATTCAACGTGTTTCACGCCGTAAGTTTATAGCTTGTGCCGGTGGATCCTCTTTGAGCCTGCCTTGGCTTGAGAGCTTTGCTGATAAAAGTAAAATTTCAAAAGAGGGTCCTGCTCAGAGGTTGGCGTTCTTTTACCTTCCTAACGGAATTACGCGTCGTGGTTTTTTCCCTGGAGAAGGTGATCGACCGTTGCCTGGTTTTGCAGGTCAGAATAATGTTTGGAGGTTTGAAGGAAAAACAGTTCCTCCTGGGAGTCATCCTATGACTCTTACGCCGACTTTGGCACCTTTGCATAAGATGCGTAAAAAGGTGACGCTAATTACTGGCATGGATCGTACGTTTCAACATGGAACAGATTCGCATGCACAGTGTGCATCTTGTTTTCTGACCAGCGTTGCACCATACGAGGTTGAAAGCTCTGCATACCCATTGACTCGTACACTTGACCACATTGCAGCTGATAGCATTGGACAAAATACACCATACTCAACACTCGAATTGAGCTGCAATGATCATAAGAATAACATTGAATCGATTTACTTTGATAATATGTCCTGGTATGGAACTGGTCATGTTGCGCCATCAATGAGAAATCCGCGCAAAGTCTATGATCGTCTATTTGGAACTAAGGCAAATACTCGGTTTCGTAATATAACTGACCTTGCCCTTGGCAATGCGAGTCAATTGCAAAAACGGTTAAGTGTCGATGATCGACAGAAGTTTGGAGAATATCTTGAATCGATACGCACCATTGAGACTAGAATGGATAGGATCGATAAAATGAAGCTAGAATTGGCTGAAGCCAGAATCGAGCGTCCTGCCGAGCATTTGCCGCGTAATGAGTACATTCATTTAATGGGTGACCTTTTGGTTACTGCATTGCAAAATGGACTGACCAATGTGGGAACTTTAATGCTTGGACCAGAGCGTTGGACGACTCCCACTAATTGGGAGGGTATTTTGGATAAACCTTATAGTCATCATGCAATGACGCATTCTATAGGTAATCATCTTGAGCATCTTCTTTTGTTGGATAGGTTTCATGTTTCGGCCTTTGCTAGGCTTCTCGAGCGCATGGATCAGATCAAAGAAATAAACGGTACAACACTTCTTGATAATACTATTTTTACGTTAGGTGCCGGAATGGGTGATGGAACGACTCATCAGTACAATGATTTGCCATTGGTCGTTGCTGGAGGTGGTGGAGGTAAGTTGAAAATGGGTAATCATATTCACTGCACAAGGGGCACCCCTTTAGCAAACCTATGGTTAACTCAACTCAGGGCATTAGGAATTAAGATGGACAAGTACGCTGATAGCACTGGAATAGTTCCAGAGATTCAGGCTTGATTGGAGTTAAACTTCCCGATTAAAGATCCAACTGAATTTTCTTTCCTCAATTCTGGATTTACGGCGCTGGGATCGCTCGGCCAATTTTTTATAACGAGAACCAAGGTGGCATAAATAATCCTGTGCTTCTGCAGCTTTGCTGCTGAGGCCGGTTAAGTTTTCTAGGTTCCAAGTACGGACCAAGTGTTCTACTATTTCTGAATAGTGTTTGGCGGTGTAAACGCCCAACTGTTGTGCAATAATCGAGAAATTATCGAACAGGTTAGGATCAGCGCCATCTTGCATCAAATGAGAGGGCATTACGATTTGGGCGCGCATTAAATCACGAAATGCTAGCATGGCGCCATCAGGATCTTGTTCAAAAATATGGCTAATGAAATTTGTATAGACCTTTTCGTGGCGGGCTTCGTCAGCGGCTATAGCACTACATATGCCTTGTAAGTTATCGTCGCCTTCTTCTCGCGCAAGTTTTGCTACATTTTTATGGGAAATCTTAGTGGCTCGTTCCTGGAATGAAGTATAAATAAATCCTCTATATGGATCTTGCGCTGTGCTTGGATCAAAGCCTTTTGATAATAAATTTTGGATTGTCACTTCTACAGCGCGCATGTCGACTCGACCAGTTAAGTAGAGGTATTTGTTAAGTAAGTCGCCGTGTCGGTTTTCTTCTGCAGTCCAGCCCCGAGTCCACTGCGCCCAAGGGCTTGTGTCAGCCCCGGTTTTGTCACTGACCCCTTCGAATCCATTAATCAATGTTTGATAAGTTGGGAGAGCCTCTTCAGTTACCATGTCACCAACCAAAACCACGAGAACTGCGTCTGATAGCCCTTTGGCGGGTTCGCGGAAGGCTTCTACGCTTTCTATCCAATCTTCACTTGTCAGATCAGGTAACCAATCCTGTGGCTGCCAGCTATCTTCGACTGATTTCAAATACTTTAGCTGAGTCGATACGAAATTCTCCATTCCAGAGATGACTTCTTGCTTTGAGCCTGAAAAACTATTCATTGTCAGATTGATTCACTGGAGATTATATCGGGCGAGTTGTTGTAACTCTTGGATTTTTAAAGTGCTCGGAACAGGAATCGAACCTGCACCCACGTGAGTGGACTAGATCCTTAGTCTAGCGCGTCTACCAGTTCCGCCACCCGAGCATTGATATAGGATAAAAGAACAAGGATCGTTAATTTGCATGAGGCATCGCTATCGATCAAGTATATCTTTATCTATTAAGACAAGTTTATTTCCGGATTTCTTTTGGTGTTGCTTCACAGATTTGTCTCCAACCTTTGAATCTCCATTTATTTGGAAAGTCCTTACATTGTTGAGGTTTACTCGAATGGACGGAGCAGGAATTTCCCTTAAGTAGAACGCAGGAACCGTTTTCGTCTTGTTTTAAAGTTAATCCATTTCGCTTCTGTCTTAATTGTGTGTATTTCTGAGTAAACGTATAAGGAGATTCATCAATATGTTCTGCCATAGCTCGAATTTCTTTTTCGTTTACCACGACTTCGCCTGGCCATTGGCAACATTTACCACAGCGCTCACACTCATACTTTATCATAATAAACTAGCATGTTAATCTTCTAAGTCGCTGTAATTAAGCAACATGAAAGACTATTTAAAAAATTTTGATAAATATACTTAATAAATACGATATTTTAAAAGAAAAAAAATAGCACTTATCCTGATTTTTAAGTTTTCTTAAATGCATTTATTGATTAATAATTTAAATAAGTGATTTAATCCTATTTTTATTAATAGGAATTTGTATTCAGTCACCATTTTATTGTGAGTATATTTCATAGAATTTTCGGTCTTTTGAACATGGATATTGGTATCGATCTTGGTACTGCAAATACACTTGTCTATGTCAAAGATGAGGGTATTAAAGTGAGGCAGCCTTCTGTTGTTGCCGTTAAAACGGGTACTAATGAAGTTGTTGCTGTTGGGGATGACGCCAAGAGAATGCTTGGAAGAACCCCTGATACAATACATGCTGTGCGGCCATTGAGAGACGGGGTTATCGCCGACTTTGAAATGACTGAGGCAATGCTTAAGCATTTTATTAAAGAGGCGAGGACTAAGGATAAGGGAAATGGCAGTAAAATTGTAAAAGCATCAAAAATAAGGGTGGTGGTAGCAGTTCCCTCAGGTATAACTGAAGTAGAAAAGCGAGCGGTTAAGGACTCTGCTAGGCATGCTGGAGCTGATGAAGTATATTTGATTGAAGAGCCGATGGCTGCTGCCATTGGAGTAGGTCTACCGATTCAGGACGCAAGTGGAAATATGATAGTTGATATTGGAGGAGGGACGACTGAGGTCGCAGTGATTTCTCTTTCTGGTATCGTCCAGAGTAGAAGTGTAAGAGTAGGCGGTGATGAACTTGATGAATCAATTATTTCTTATATGAAACGTAAGTATAATCTGATGATAGGGGAGAGAACTGCAGAGGAGGTTAAAATTGAAATCGGTTCAGCCACTGTAGTTGATCAAGAGACTTCAATGGACGTTAAGGGTAGAGATCTCGTTGAAGGGCTACCAAAAACAATAAATGTCACCTCACAGGAGATTCGTGAAGCGATGGCTGAGCCTTTGGCTGCTATACTTGATTCAGTTAAAGTTACCTTGGAAAGATGTCCTCCTGAGTTAGCCGCAGATTTGGTTGATAGGGGTATAATGTTAGCTGGTGGAGGTTCACTCTTAGGTGGTCTTGATATATGGCTTGCAGAGCAAACAGGTATTCCGACTCATCTTTCGGATGATCCTCTTCAAGCAATCGTTGAGGGAACTGGAAGAGTTTTGAGTGAGATTTCATTTTTGAAGAAGGTCACGTCAGCAGGAGTATAGATAGATGAAAGCTATAATAATTTAGGTTCTTAGTAGGCCTTATGAAGAGGAGCAATCTAATAGCCCTAGTAATATTTGTTCTAGCAATGGTGTGGGTCTTTACTCTTAAAAGTAAGGATATACGAGCAGTTCAGTCCAAGGTGCTAGGCATCTTTGGGATTGTATATGAATCCTTAGATGAGTTAACTTATGAGCAAGATTTCGTAAACGGTGAGCCGATCTCTGTTCGTGAAATATCCAAAAAATATAATAAGAAAGAATTAGAATCTAGATACAATAAGCTATTATTAGACCTTTATGAATTGAGGGCATGGAAAAGCCAGATCGATTTGCTCCGTGAAGAAAATATCGAGTTAAAGAGATCGTTAAACTTTGTTGAATTTAAGAAAAAGCAGTCTCAAAAGTTAGTGGCGGCTAGGGTCATTAATAGACCAAGTAGTACGTGGTGGAAGACATTTGTTATTGATAGAGGTTCCGATGACGGACTGAAACTTAATGATCCAGTTATGACGCCCGTTGCAGTCGATCGGGCGGAGCAAGTTGAAGGGGCTTTAGTGGGTAAGGTTGTTAATGTCGGCAAATCGCAGTCCACAGTTGTTTTGGTGACTGATTCTGAATGTAAGGTTGGAGCTTATGTTCATGGTGTTTTTGCTGGAGCAAATGATAAGGGCCTCGAGCGAGTTCAAGGTATTCTTTCTGGTGCTCCTGGAGCCGGTAGAGATGTGACGTATTTAATGCTTCAGAATCTACCTAAGGAAGCAGACAGGTATGGGGTTTCGGCCGGAGCTAAGGTTTATTCATCAGGCGTAGGTAATGCTGAAGTTAGTGGAGTTTTTCCACCAGGGCTTATTCTGGGTTATGTTAAAGAGTTTGAGGTTGGAGATTTTGATGCGATTGCTCGGGTTCAGCCTGCTATCAATTTTAATCAACTAAGCTATATTTTTGTTTTAATCAGTAATCAAAATAAGGCTTTAGAAGTAGGTTTAAGCATTGGTGAAAAAAAGGTTAGAGAATTGTCGATTGTGAAGGGTAAAGATAATTGATTTATGCTTAATTTTGATAAGTCTAGAATAATATTTGCACTGCTTTTAATGGCTTTGCTTTTTGCTTCTTTTATTCTTGATGAATTTATCGCATCATTTTTGTCGCCGTTGGGGATTAGGTTTTTTATCGTTCAAACTATATTTTTCACCTGTAGTTTGTCGGTTCCATTTCCAATAATGCTCCTCTTTGCATTCTTCACTGGATTAACCTGGGATTCCATTCATATGGCAATTGATATTGGAGATGATGTTGGTTTTGGATATTCTATTTTTCTTTTTTTTGTTACCGGTGCACTGATGCAGGGTATGAGTCCTTTTTTCAGTAGAGGGAGATGGGAAGCCCCGGTTGTTTTAGTTGGAGTTTCAACTGCATTGTTTTTTTTGATGGAATGGTTTTTCATTAGTTTTGCTAGGGCTAATTTTATTTTCCCTGATAATTATTGGAAGCAGCTTTGGGTCTCAGTTTTTTTTGGCATGGTGGTTTCACCGTTTTTCTTTTACTTAATTTTACGCCTTAGTAAATTATGTGGAAATTCCATTGTTATTGGTGAGGAGGCTAAGACTTAGAGCTTTAATGATGACATTTGGATACAGAATAAGATTTTACCTTTTAGCAGTTTTACTGTTGGTCGGAATATCGGTTATTCTATTCAGACTGTTTGTCGTTCAGATTGATCGCTATGAAGAGTACGCTGCAAAAGTTCCTGGCACTTCAGAAGTTAAAGTGAGGATTCCCGGAGTAAGAGGCCTAATTAGAGACCGGAAGGGTAAGGTCTTAGTCGAGAACGTCGCACGATATGAAATGCAGTTTAACCTTAAGGAGGTTCTAGATAACTTTAATCTTCTTCTTAAAGAAGAAAATTCTGAGATTCGAAAACTGAATAAAACTCGTTCTGATAAAATTGCTTTAAAAGAGTTGCCAGTAACATTTTTTGAGTATGTGGATGGTTCGGGAATAAAGAGAAAGAGGAAAGAGAAGGATATGGTTACTATTGTTTCAGAATCTGTATTGCCTTATTTGGCTCGATTGGGTCTCTACAAGGAATTTCATTCTGGAGATTTACAAAGACACTGGAGGACTCACGGTGGCTTAGTTGCTTATACGTACAGGGATGACTTGACCTTTGAAGAGTATGCGCTTGCAGCTGAACATTCTTTAGACATTCCTGGTGTATCAGTGATGGCTAGACCTATGAGGAAGTATATTTATGGAGCTCTTGCATCTCATATTCTTGGGTTCGTTAGGCAGCCTGACATAAAAAAAGTTCCAGCTGAGGAGAGGAGACAGTGGAATTATTATGTTCCTGATGATTTTGGGGGTGATGGAATCGAAGAAACAATGAACAGCTCGTTGAGAGGTCGTCCAGGACAAAGAGTTATGTTGAGAGATGAGAAAGGCAGGATTGTAGATTCAAAAGATAAATTTGGGAAGGTGTTGGGCGAAATATCTTATGATGAGCCTAAGCCGGGTTCAGATGTTTGGTTAACTATAGATGTTAGGTATCAATATATTGTTGAGAATGCACTTAGGAAAGTTGGCAGGGGTGCTGCCGTAGTTGTTTCTCCGAGAACATATCAAAGAGGAAATGATGGAGATCAAGATACAGTTTATGCAGGTGATATACTAGCTATGGCTTCAGTGCCATCTTATGATCCAAATAAATTTATTCCCTCTATCAGCGAGGAGAACTGGAATGCTTATTTGAAAAATGATAATGATCCATTAATTAATCGTGCGTTGAAAGATCATGCGCCAGGATCTACCTTCAAAATTCCGGTTGCCCTGGCGGGAGTTCTTAATGGTATGGAAAATAAATTTTATGAATGTGCAGGCGGGGCTAGATATGGTCCGAAAGTGTTTATGAAATGTTGGGCTCTCTCAAAGGGGTATAAACATGGTAGCATTTCTGCGAGAGGAGCTATTAAGACATCGTGTAATGGGTTTTTTTATCGATATGGAAATGCATCAGGCATTGATAATATTTTGAGGGTTGCTTCAAGTATGGGTTTAGGTAAGAGATCAGGCATACCTCTAAATAATGAGGATTCAGGTTTTATTCCAAACCCTAATTGGAAAAAGTCACAAGGACTTGGGAATTGGGGTGATGCAGATACCGCGCTTGTTTCAATTGGTCAAGGCGCTACGGAGGCAACTCCTTTACAAATGGCAATGGTTGCTTCAACGACGGCAAATGGTGGTGAATACTATCAACCCAGATTAATTCACAAGACTGTAGATTTTAGTGGTGAAAAATTATCTCCACCAAAGTTGATGAACAGCCTAACAGAAATAGGGATTCCTAAAGAAAAAATTGAGATATTTAAGAGTGGTATGTGGGATGTAGTTAATGAAATTAAAGGTACTGCAAAGAGAGCAAGATCTGAAGTTGTTGAGCTTTCTGGAAAGACTGGTACCGCTCAAACGGGAAGGAAGCGGCCAGAGGGTGGAAATGAGACTAATGCCTGGTTTATTTCTTTTGCGCCTTATGATAAACCGAAGCTAGCGGTTTGCGTAATGGTAGAAAATGCTAAATCTGGAGGGGGAGTGTGTGCTCCAATTGCAAAAAGAATTATTGATGAAATCACCCTATTGGAAGACTATAATAAAGATCAGGCCCTTTCTGCAGTCGAAGAATCTAAGGGAAACTTTGACTTTGTTGAATTAGTGAGCTTTGATGATGACCCTACAGATGGTATTGTTTCGGACAGTGACGGTGATGATGGAACCTCAGTTGCAGCAACTCCAGCCCCTGATCCGAACAATTCATCCAGAAAACTGTTATTGATGCCTACTGTTAAAAAAGCACCTGATACTAGGGGGTCAGTTAAATCAAAAACAGTTAAGAAAAGAATTGGAATACTGGAAAGAAGGAGAAGGGGTCGATGATCACCTCCTTATCTAGATTGTGATATATTATTATACAGATAAATTTTTAACCGAAGCCACTAAATTGGCTTATAAATATATTTTGGAAAAATGTTTAAGAAATTACGGGAAGCCAGGCGAAATAAAGCCTTGGACGCTGGATATCAAATTATTGTAAATGTTGAAAAATTAGAGACTAGAGTTGCTCAACTCAGAGAATCCAAGCTTGTAGACTATACCATCGAAAGGGTAGGAGATGAGAATATAGTTGGGAGTATTTTTAAAGGTAGAGTTAAAAATATTGAGCCAGGTCTCAAGGCAATGTTTGTTGATATAGGAACAGACAAGAATGCTTTTCTTCATTTTTGGGATGCTATACCTGCAGCTTTAGATCAAGGCCTTGAAGAGGTTCGTCGTAAGAAAAATCAAAAAAAACCCAAAAGAATTTCTGCAAAAGATATACCAAATATTTACCCTGTAGGTTCAGAGGTTTTAATTCAGGTTAGCAAGGGTGCAATTGGAGAGAAGGGGCCTAGGGTGACAACAAATATTACTCTTCCAGGTAGATATATGGTATTAATGCCACTTAATGATCAGTTTGGTATTTCGAGAAAGATTGATGATCCAAAAGAGAGAGCTCGATTAAGAAAAATTACTGAACAAATGGATGTCCCTGAAGGCATGGGCGTGATTTTGAGGACGGTTTGTAAAGGTCAAAAGAAAAGATTTCTGATAAGAGATTTGCATATTTTACTCAAGCAATGGAAAGAGATAGATGAAAATAGACAAAATTAGA
>Ga0209404_10002249_pt1 | contig 12103 bp, 10 predicted proteins | sample TroAtlMetagenome_2_FD_187447 | JGI IMG/M metagenome (GOLD analysis project Ga0209404, IMG submission 187447) | Marine eukaryotic phytoplankton communities from Atlantic Ocean - Tropical Atlantic ANT8 Metagenome (SPAdes) (version 2) | ecosystem: Environmental > Aquatic > Marine > Oceanic...
CCCCTCATCGCTATTTTCCGTGGTAATCCTTGCTTGCATGACATATTCAGCATTAGCAGGGGCCATAACTCCGTTAGGTAGCTCAAATAATTCCAATGCAGAGCCGTAGAATCTCTCATGCAGTGCGGATGCGACCATTAACTCGTCTAGAGGCTCATCAAATGACATCGCGCCAGCCAATAAGACTACTGGATCGGGTGAATTTACCACTGCAATGGGAACTTCATCACCGGATTCTCTAGCATTTTCAACCATAGTTCTCAGATGTCTCGGAACTAATCTCGTGACTGTTTGGTTTCCCCCGATCAACAACTGTCTATGGAATGAAGTGTTCCTAACTCCATTATGCTGAGCAATAATGATCGAAGCAGATTGGTACCTACCACCGTCTTCGGAGAAGTGCCAAGGTATTGGAATCTTACTAAGATCCACTTCGTCCATCGAATTTTCCATAACTGCTGCTTCAGAAGAAGGAATAATTTCCGGGTTAGTCGGGTTGTTCATAGCCCATGAGAGGATATCAATCAGATCTCCCGGTTCAACACCGAAGTACTCGCACAGTCTCTTGCGATCCAGAATATTAATTGCCGCATTATGCCCTGGAGCCTCATTCACATTTGTGAATACCATTGGCGCGTTTCCATTTTCCAAGGATCTCTCCCTCATCTCGAAACTCACACTTATTGGCTCTTCATCCACAATCGCCCCTTCCAGCATCTCACGGAATCCCATATTGTACACCCGAGACCCAATCTCCTTCAATGTTGGCCAATTTATTGCATGCGGGGGCACTACTGCATAACTTCTCCCGTCAGTCTCATAAACCAAAGTAAGGTCGCCGGCTCGTTATATTGAGGTGTACGATTGGGTCGTGGTCTATTTTCTGGCTCGAAGATGAAGACTGATCGTAAGAAATATAGATGGAAGGAGAGGAAATTTAGGACCAGGCAGGCCAAGAGGCGCCAAGGTGGCGTTTTGAAGCACGACCCCCTAAGAGGCAGCCCCCAGGCAAAGGGAATCGTCATTGAGAAGGTCGGTTTCGAGGCAAAGCAGCCAAACTCAGCAATTAGGAAAGCCGTCAAGATCAGTTTAATTCGCACCGGCAATAGACTCACTGCATTCGCACCAGGTGATGGTGCGATATCCTTCATAGACGAGCATGATGAAGTAATGGTCGAAGGAATCGGTGGTAGCAAGGGCCGATCTTATGGGGACTTGCCAGGAGTCAGGTACAAAGTAATCAAGGTTAACGGGGTTTCTTTGGATGAGATGGTAAGAGGCCGGAAGGAGAAGCCAGTTCGTTGAGGTGAAAATATGTCAGATTCAGAGACCGAAGAAAATGTCGAAGCCACCCCTATACCAGGTATAGGTACGATGGTATTCGGCAAGTGGGATGCATCAGAAGTTGTTTGTAGCGATCCAGGAATTTCTCCCTATGTGAACCTGCAAACCATTGGGGCCCCACACAGCGGGGGGAGACACGCTAACACTTTCCTAGGTAAAAAGGACCTTTCGATAATTGAGAGATTCATTAACAATTTAATGCGGTCCGGCAAATACAGTGGTAAGAAGCAGTTCTGCGCGAAGTCTCTCGACAATGCCTTCGAGTCAATCCATTCAAAAACAGGCGTCAATCCACTACAGAAGTTTATCGATGCCATAGCCGAGGCAGCACCTTGCGAGGAGGTCACCAGAGTAAGGATTGGTGCAGTTAGCCAGCCCAAAGCAGCCGATTCTTCACCCAGTAGGAGATTAGATACAGCCTTGCGTAACCTTGCAATAGGTGCTACTTCTGGTACAATGAAAAGCAAGAAATCTCTCACTCAGTGCATCATTTCAGAGCTATCAAAGGCAGCTGAAGGAGATGTGAATTCCTTTGCCGTTGGTAAGAGACACGAAGTTGAGAGGATTGCCGCATCAGCAAGGTGATGACTTCTCCCTTATACCTACTATTCCAGACGGTTCTCAATTGCCCTTCAATCGTCTTTATGAACCAATCTCAGGTCGGCGACCCAGTAGGCGTTTAGAATGGGCAGAAAGGAAGACAATATCAAGAGGGCTACAGAGGTAATGCATACTCGTGAGAGAATCAGGAACTTGGCCATCGCAGCACATATTGATCATGGCAAGACAACACTGTCCGACAACCTGATCGCTGGAGCAGGAATGATGTCCGAAGATTTGGCAGGAAAGTCAAGAGTACTAGATTTCGACGAGCAGGAGAGTGCTCGTGGAATCACCATCAACGCGGCAAGTGCCTCCATGGTCCACTCAGTAAATGACGATTTCTACCTGATTAATCTCATAGACACTCCTGGTCACGTCGACTTCGGAGGGGACGTCACCCGTGCAATGAGGGCCGTCGATGGATGCATCATACTGACCTGCGCTGTTGAGGGGGCAATGCCCCAGACGGAGACCGTTGTCAGACAAGCACTCAAAGAAAAGGTAAAGCCAGTTCTGTTCATCAATAAGGTCGATCGCCTAATTACGGAGTTGCAGGTAACCCCAGAGGACATGCAAGAAAGATTCATGACACAGATCACCAAGGTCAATAGCCTGATCAAAACATTCGCTCCTGATGAGCATAAGAAGAGCTGGCAGGTTAGTGTTCAAGACGGTACAGTTGCCTTTGGCTCGGCATACCACAATTGGGGAATCACAGTTCCATTTATGGCCAAAACCGGAATTTCATTCAAAGACATCTTCGAGCATTGTCACAATGAGCAGCAGCGAGAACTTGCAAAGAAGGCACCGGTTCACGAGGTTTTACTGGATATGGCAGTCGAGAAGCTACCATCCCCCTTGGACGCTCAACAATACAGGATTCCAAATATTTGGCAAGGTGATCTCGAGTCAGAAACCGGCAAATCGATGCTTGGCTGTGATGCAAACGGGCCCCTTTCTTTGATGATCACGAAGATTTGGATGGACCCTCATGCTGGAGAGGTCGCAGTTGGGCGTGTTTATTCTGGTACGGTCAAACAGGGTGAGAGCGTTTGGGCCATTGGCTCCGCGAAAGCTGAACGCGTCCAGCAGGTAAGCATGATGGTAGGTAGCGACCGAATTCAAGTCCCCGATGGAGTCTCTGCAGGCAATATCGCCGCTATCACTGGTATCAGGAGTGCTGCGGCAGGCGTTACAGTAACCAGGGACAAAGACGCCACTCCTTTCGAGGCAATTAGGCATTATTCCGAACCTGTTGTTACAGTTGCCGTCGAACCCAAGGCAATGAAGGACCTCCCAAAATTTATCGATGCACTTCGAGGCCTCGCAAAAGCCGACGCTTCTCTGGAAGTTTCAACAAATCAGGAGACTGGAGAGGCTCTACTTGCCGGGATGGGGGAGCTTCACCTCGAAATCACAGTCTACCGGCTGGAAGAGGAGCAGGGAATCAAGGTCAAGGTTAGTGAGCCCATTGTTGTTTATCGTGAATCGGTCTCTTCTGACAACAAAGGCCGTCCATTCGAGGGCAAGTCGCCAAACAGGCACAATCGATTCTACGTCGAGGTAGAGCCATTGCCAGAGGATGTCACAAATGCCTTGCGACAGGGTCACTTCGGCAATGGGCCAGTGAGGAACAAAGATGCAAAGGAGGTGGGTGACAAATTTGCTGAATTTGGCATGGAAAAGAATCTCATGAGAAAGATTTACGCAATAAATGGAACCTCGATTTTGGTCAATGATACGAAGGGTATCCAGAATCTACACGAGACAAGGGAGCTCATTATTGAGGCATTCAATGATGTCTGCAAGAAGGGCCCAATTGCCGATGAACCTCTGACAGGGGTCATGGTTAGGTTGGTCGACGCCAAACTCCATGAGGATGCCATACATCGTGGACCAGCGCAGACAATTCCAGCTGTGAGGAACGCTGTAAAGGGCGCATTGATCCGATCACAATCAGTACTATTCGAGCCAATTCAGAAACTCAGGGTCGATGCACCAAGTGAATGGGTCGGTGGAATAACCAGGGAGGTTACGACAAGGCGAGGAATAATTGAGGACATGCCAGTCGATGGTGGCGTTTCCAGTGTCATTGGCAAAATGCCAGTAGCCGAATCATTCGGTTTCTCAAATGACATCAGGGCAGCTACACAGGGAAGAGCGGTATGGAATACCGAAAATGCTGGCTTCGTCCAAGTTCCACCCGAGCTATTTCACAAGATTTGCGGTGAGATCAGGCAAAGAAAGGGGCTCAAGGAGGAAGCTCCCGGTGAGGCCCAATATACAGATTAGTCTAGCTAATCCTAACCAATTGGAAATCCGTCAACTCTCTTAGAACAGCTAGAGAATCACTATCAGGAATGTTATCGAGGCATTCGTGAGCGATTCTATGATGCTGGAGTGCTCTTTCTTTGGCGTAATCTATTGACCCTGAGTCCATTAGTTCCTTCACAGCAAGTGAGAGAATTTCGTCACTACACTCTTCATTTCCGAAAGCCTTTTGGAAATTTGGCAATTCAACTTTACTTTGTATTGCGTGAATGGCAATCAAGGTCATCTTTCCTTGAATGATATCGGATCCTGCCCGCTTACCTATTGTTGCTGTGTCTCCAGTAATATCGATTAAGTCGTCCATTAACTGAAAGCAAAGACCTAGGTTTATTCCCCATTTTGACATTATGTCAATCGTCTCTTTATCTGCATTTGCCAAAATAGAGCCAGTCTTTGCACATGTCTCAAACATAGCGCTGGTCTTCCCCGAGATCATCTCCATGTACTCTTCTTCATTCACGCTGCTCTTGCTTTCGAACTCCAAATCTTGCTGTTGCCCCGCAGCAACAACCCTGACCATCTCTCCTATTGATGATGTCAACAACTTCAGATATTCTGCAGAGATGTGTTCTGACTCCGCCAGTATCTCGAATCCGACTGCCAGCATTGCGTCACCTGCGTTAATGGCAGTAGCTTGGTCGAACTCAACGTGAACGGCATTCAAACCCCTCCTGATGGGATCATTATCGACAATGTCATCATGAATCAGTGTGAAGTTATGTATGATCTCTATGGAAGCTCCAAGAGTGTAGTGGCCGTCGTGCGCATCACCCACTGCCTCACCCACTAATCTTGGAAGAATCGCTCTGAGCCTCTTCCCACCCCCTCTGAAAAGATGAGTCATAGCATCATTGAGGCGTTTTTGCTTAGTTTTGCCCAAACTAATCATTATCTCTTCTTCAACTCTTTCTCTGTGCGAAGACAATGCATCAAGAAGTCCAGTGCTTGAAACCACCTTTTCACCATCCATGTTCACCTCGCCACAGTACTTGATATGTTCATAATATGTTTGGGGCAGCAAATTAGGATCATTATTGCTCGGCCTGACAAAATGTTCCCAAATCAATTTGAACCAAGGTGCAACAAACCTATCCCTCCAAACTCCAGTAGCTGACATCATCCCCTCCACTTCATCAGAGTCAAGCCAAAGCGTTTCGACAATTTCGTTTTCATTTGGGTTTACTTGAACATCGGCAATCACAGAGATCACGTAGTCCATCTCTCTTTCTATCCATTCTGAGTTCCATCTGCAAGAGTACTCGAGGACTCCTAAATTATGGAAATCCCATTTTTTGCTCACTTCAACAGGTATTCCAAGTTCTTGCTCCAGTTTTCTAACTGCTGCATTAACCGCGCCTTCGAAATCATTGCCATTTTCTCCCTCAATATCCAGGGGGTGACTGCAACAAGAGTTGGCCCATATTCCGGGGAAAGTAATTTTCTCAGGCGACCTTTTCTGCACCAACAATTTCCCTTCCGTGTCAAAGAGTAGAACACTGAAAGCTCTGTGCAGAAATCCCTCATCACGGTGGCATTCCAGCTTAGATCTCGAACCTACAACTTTGTTATTCGAATCAACAACTATACACATTTCATCCATCATTTGAGCCTGCGACTCATCGTGCCCATCCAATGAGCCACCTTGGCCCGGCATTGCCATGTTAATGGGTCGGGGGAGTATAATATATCAAGTTCCTCGACCACTAATTATCTTCGTCCCAATTGTATTTCCATCAGTTAGGAGCTCAAGTAACCTTGCAGGCTCATTTCCATTAATTATCCAAACTTCGCCAATCACCTCCGCAATTTCCTTGGCCCTATCAATTTTCAACGCGATTCCACCTGTGACATCAACATCTGACTCATGCTCATGCTCAATTTCGGTATCAGAACCGAAGACCCTGACTAATTCCCCCCCCTTTCCAGGTGGTTTGTCTAATACCCCATCAGCGCCATTCATGAGGAAAATCGAGTGGGTAACTTCAGGAACTTCTTTTGAAATTCGTAACATCAAGTCGTCTCCAGATAGAATGCCAAACTCAGTGGCACCCTGCACATCTACAACGTCCCCAAAGGTAACAGGAACCATCTCCTCCCTGTTTCTAGCGAATTCATCAACTTCTCCTTCAAAATAGGGCCCCGTTCCATTCGCCCAATAAGAGGGCGGCAGCATCTCCGCCCTTACGCCATTACCCCCAAGTGAGGCAATCACGAATGAGCTCAATTCTCTCATGTCCTGCCTAATTTCCCTAACAGCCTTTCTCTGCCCTTCAATAACTTCTGGATCAGCTCCATTTTGTATCCCCCATTCCTTTGCAAGTATGTGCCCAAATGAGCCTGCACCATGAATGATAATGGGCACGAAATCCAGATCAATGATTGATCTAACTATGGAACATGCCCCATCTAAAGAACGCTTATCGAGGCCCTTTGATATGGACTTGTCCGTAATCAGGCTCCCACCCAATTTTATCACTACCCTGCCTCTCATGTGGTTCAATTATGACAACATGTATCTAACATTTCACCATAACAAGCACATGTTTAATCACGATGGCCAACTGGTAGAGCTGTGACAAATAACTCAGAGATAGAGAAGTTTCAGAGATGGCTTCAGTCTGAATTAGCTGAGAGCTACAAAATAGAAGATTCAGAGGAGAGGAATAGGAGGTTGCAGCAGATTGAGATTGCAATAGCTGAAGCCATTCGCTATAGGGAACTTGCGAATCTAATAGGGGGGAGCGTCGCTGCACCCTTTGTCGAGAGAGAGGAACCAGTACGATCAACGAATTCCGACGAGGTCAAACCAGTCACAAGTGATGCAGGAGAGTGTCCAAGCTGTGGCGCACCAAAGAGTGCGGATATTGACTTCTGCACAGTCTGTGGAGATTACTAGCTATTCTTCCTCTAACCAAGAACCTCTGAGAAGAGAGAGCTCAGGGTCTTCAGGGTCGACAATGCTAAGGTATTCTCCAGAAACATTCTCTGTAAGGTAAACTGTAATTCCAGCATGCCAAACCGTTTCCCCATTTGCGACCATTCTGGCCGTGTCCACCTCTAGGATTGCAGGATCATCCCTGTGGAACCTACCTGCCTCAGCAGCAGCTCTGATGCTAGAAGATAGGTGTACATGTGCCCTGTCACCAGGGTTCAGACCCACTTGAACTAGGTTTTCTGCTTCATCAGGGTCACAAGGGAAGAATAACGAATCTGGGATATCAGAGGTAGGGAGATCGAGCTCTATCTCTACCGTATGCCCGTAAGTCGCCCGCATCATATTCCCTCTAACCTCGTAACGACCCTTTGGATCAGTCTCTGTAATGGCTCTAAGATGATGAGGTCGCAGCCAATGTTGTCTCCTACCAGAACTCTTGAATTTATTGACGATGTCCCTTACGTCTATCCATCCATTAATGTCCATCTCAAGGTCAAACTTTTCCGGAGCATGCCTAAGGACAAGTGCCAGTTTCCTTGCGATACTGTCCCTTTCACCAGATCTCATAATGAATTTTCCTTCTGAATTGCAAGCCGGACATAGATCATCGTCCGCAAAATATCCATGCATCGAGCACTCCCTAATCATGGCCATCCGTCCGTGCCAATCCACAAGAACCCAACGGTGAGCTGCATTGGAAATTACCGGCAATAGTTATTGCCGAAGTTTCAAGCGATGGACCATGGGCGCGGTAATAGTTGATTGGCTGAGATCCCCATTTACCCGTGCTCACAAGGGAGGGCTTTCGGAGGTCCGTCCCGATGAGCTAGGGGGCCAAGTACTCAGAAGATTATTGGAAATGAACCAATTTCCGCATTCGCAAATTGATGACATACTGGTGGGTTGCGCTTATCCCGAAGGCGAACAAGGGTACAACATTGGACGTATGATGACACATCTAGCAAATCTCCCTAGTTCGGTACCGGGCTCTACAATCAATAGATTGTGCGGATCTTCGATGCAAGCCATAATGGTCGCAGCATCCAACATCAACAGTGGTTGGGGGGATTGCTTCGTATGCGGTGGCATTGAATCTATGTCACGGGTCAAGAGACGGGGATTCAATTGGAGCCAGCACCCTGGACTCACCGTGAAATACCCACAGGCTTACATCAACATGGGGGAGACTGCCGAAAATGTCGCCAAAGAATTCAACATCTCAAGATTGGAGCAAGAAGAATTCGCCCTAAATTCCCACCAGAGGGCAACTGAAGCAATTTCCAATGGGAAATTTGAAAATGAGATTGTTGCAATCACGCTAGAAAACGGATCATTAGTCAAAGATGACGGCTGCGTTAGATCCGAAACATCCATCGAGTCAATGTCAAGACTACCGCCGGCATTCGCAGCCAATGGTTCCGTAACTGCAGCTACCTCATCCCCACTAACCGATGGTGCGGTCTTTTCACTAGTATGCAGCAAAAAATTTGCCTCGGATTACAACCTATCGCCAATAGCCGAAATCATCTCAGTCGCAATAACTGGATGCCCTCCTGAGATGATGGGAATGGGGCCCGTCTCCGCTACAAATCTAGCTCTTTCGAGAGCTGGTTGGAAGTTATCCGATATCGAAGTTTTCGAGCTCAACGAAGCATTCTCCTCCCAAAGCATAGCTTGCATCAGGGAACTCGGCATTGATGACGGCATTGTCAATATCGATGGTGGCGCTATTTCTATTGGACACCCACTGGGGGCATCTGGCGCCAGGATAACTTGCAAGGCCAGCAGCATAATGCAAAGGGAAGGTGCTAACAGGGCAATTGCGGCAATGTGCATTGGCGGGGGGATGGGCATTGCAATGGCTTTGCAATCTCCTGACTACTCTGAATGAAAATCGACGCCCCTATGAATAACTCAGACTTAGCGTAGCCGTGCGAACCGACACGGGAGTAGTGCAAATCAGCAATTGCTTAGAAGACCGTAAGGTGCTTTTGGCAGTCTCGGGAGGTATCGCCGCAGTAGAATCGGTCAAGCTTTCTCGTGAATTAAGGCGCCACGGGGCATCAGTGACTGCAATGATGTCAAAGAGCGCAGAGAAGGTAATCTCCCCTCTTGCTATTTCATGGGGTTCGTCTTCCGAGGTTCTTACAGAGTGGAGCTCCGAGATGTCACAATTGGGATCATTCGACTGCGTAATTTTGGCTCCAGCTACTAGGAATACTATTTCGAAGCACATACACGGAATCATCGACTCACCGTTGATGATGGCGCTTTCAGCCTCGAGGGGCAATGGCACCCCGATGCTTTTCGTCCCATCTATGCATGACGATCTTTTCCATGACCCTGTTACTCAGGAACTTCTTGACTCTCTTACCTCTTCAGGGGTGACAGTTCATTTGGCGGAATCATCCGAAGGTCGAAAGAAGCAACCAGAAGCCACTTCAATTGTTGCAATGGCATCAAATTTGGTCAATTCATCCAAGGGGGGTCGTCGGAGGGTTGCAGTAACACTAGGGGCCAATCGTGCCATGATCGACTCTATTCGGGCTATACAAAACACATCTTCGGGATACACTGGTTGGAGAATTGCAGAGCATTTATTCAGAATGGGGCATGATGTTACTTGTATTTCAGGCGCTGTCTCTACATCTCCCTCATTCCCTCTGCCAAAAATTTTGAAAGACCCAAATCCCGATGGCATGTTGGAAATCTGCTTGGATCTTTCGCGAATGGATGCACCTCCCGAAGTCTGGATCCATGCAGCAGCCGTACTCGATTACATTCCTGATTTCGAAGAAGGAAAAAGATCCAGCGAGGAAGGAGATTGGTTCGTGAGGCTCGGTAAGGGAAGGAAGCATATCGAAGCTTTATCCGAGAATTCGAGAGACTCGTTTAGAATCGCTTTCAAGCTAGAAGTAGGTGCTAACTCAGACCGTATAATCAAGTCATCAATGCAGCTGATCAATAGATACGAAGTCGATGCAGTAATCGGCAACACTCTAGATGAGGGAGGGGAATCAACGTCACTAGGGCATGTTTTGGTTCTTCCAAATGGGACAACAAAGAATCTAGAGGGGATGTCCGGGCTGTGCGAAGAGATCGACGAGTTAATCTCCTGAACTCATCGAAAGTACATATATCATCGAATAATTGAAGCCAAATGGTCAAGGCGCACAAATATGAAAGGCCCTGGAAAGGCAAAAAGGGGAATCCCACCTAAGTCTGACTTCAACTCGTGGTATCCTGCCATCGTGGAGATCTCGGATCTTGTCGATAAGCGCTATCCAATCAAGGGAATGGATGTCTGGAAGCCTTATGGATTGTCGGCAATGAGGCTGATTGACGGCCTGGCCCGCTCTCAAATGGAAAATACCGATCATCAGGAATACAGCTTCCCACTCTTGGTCCCGGAGGACCTGCTCGACAAGGAGAATACGTTAGTGGCCAGGCTGAAGGCGGCTAGAGAGGCAGGCATAGACCCATCTGAGTTAAGGCTGGACGAAGAGATTCCTGGATTCAAGAAGGAGGTTTATTGGGTCACACATGGGGGAGAAAACAAGCTCGAAATACCCATGTTCCTCAGGCCAACTTCGGAGACTCCAATGTATACCATGTTTTCTCTTTGGGTACGCAGTCATGCAGACCTCCCACTGAAGACCTTCCAGATAGTGAATACATTCCGATACGAAACCAAGCAAACTCGCTCTTTCATTAGGGTCAGGGAGATCCATTTCTTTGAAGCTCATACGGTACATGCCGATCAGGAAGGTGCCGATAGACAAATCTCAGAGGATGCCATAATGGTGAGTGAGATTATGCATGATCTTTGCTTGCCAACTATAGTTTCTAAACGTCCTGTGTGGGATACTTTCCCTGGTGCATGGTTTTCCAAAGCTGCTGACGTCGTGATGCCAAACGGGCGCACTCTTCAAGTAGCAACCTACCACCATTATCGCGATCAATGGGCCGGGGCCTTCAACCTCAAATACGAGACTGCAGAAGGTGAGAGTAAACTATGCCACCAAACCACCTTTGGCATGTCTGAGAGACTTCTAGGGGCCGTAGTAGGCATGCATGGCGATGACAAGGGTTTGGTCATGCCACCAGCGATAGCCCCATTCCAAGTCATATTATTGCCCATAGGGGCCCATGCCGACGATGAAGTAACAAAGGTAGTGGGATCTGTATCTGAATCTCTAATTGGTGCAGGTCACCGTGTAAAGGTCGATGATAGGGATGTCAGACCCGGAGTTAAGCACTATGATTGGGAAATCAAAGGTGCCCCTATTAGGGTAGAAATCGGCCCTCGAGATATTAAAGAAGGAAAGTGCGTAATCTCAACAAGAACCGGTGACAAGTTCGAATCGCCGTTGGAAGGATTGGGATCCACTATCTCATCGACACTTGCTAAAATTTCAGATGATTTGCGCTCTCGTGCCGAGGAATCCCTATCGCAATTGATCAAACCCCTGCCCCCTATAGTTGAGAAAGCAGGACAAATGGAGCTTTCAGAAGGTATTGATGATGGAATAGTCTACGAATTGCCATTCGATGGAAATGATTCAGATGCCGAGATATTGGAGAAAATGACTGGATTGACACTTCTGGGTGAGTGCGACTTCCCGTATTCAGAGGAAAGAAATTGTGCTATATCGGGAAATCCTACAACTAAGAGGCAGCACATTGCAAGAATGTATTGATCACTTTCTAACAAAAAGACCAACGAGAGTTATCAAAAAGAAAACCGTCAATATCATGATATCAGTGATATTGAAGCTCATCGGATCGACCCATGATTCGATTTGGTGCAACCCGTCCCAAGTGTAACCATTCTCCCATACAAGTTTGGTCTTTCCTTCGCCACAAATCTGTTTCATATCCGCGAGACCG
>Ga0209404_10002250_pt1 | contig 12103 bp, 9 predicted proteins | sample TroAtlMetagenome_2_FD_187447 | JGI IMG/M metagenome (GOLD analysis project Ga0209404, IMG submission 187447) | Marine eukaryotic phytoplankton communities from Atlantic Ocean - Tropical Atlantic ANT8 Metagenome (SPAdes) (version 2) | ecosystem: Environmental > Aquatic > Marine > Oceanic | place...
TACACCAAAACAGTTCATTAATTTTTTCAAAAATAGAACAATAAAACCATTGGCTGTCGGAGCAAACTGTGGAGTGGGGCCTTCTGAATTGCTACTTTCAATGAAAGAAATAAAAGATAATCTGGATAATAAAAGCTTATTGGTGGCTAAGGGTAATTGTGGAATTCCACAATACCAATCTGGTAAAATATCTTACAGCGGAACAAAAAGCATAATGATTAAATATGCTATATTATGTGACTTATTGGGTGTAGATATTATAGGCGGTTGTTGTGGCACAACACCAGAGCATATTAAGGCTATAAAAAATAGTTTTGTCAAAAAGAATGAATATTTTAAGAAATACAATTTTTATAAAAATCATTTGCTTGATGAAGATTATTTTAGAGAGTTAACAATTAAGGAAATCGGCCGCCCATGGAAGAATATTTCTGATGTCGAAAAGCCTTTGAATAATCAATTCAGAAAAAGACGAAGGGGCAGCAAATTTAAAAACAATTTATAAGATTAATATGGACTTTGGTATTTCAAATTTGTAGAAACTATACAAAAATATAGTTTTATTATTTCATTATGGAGAAATTGAATGGATCCAAGTACATACAAATTTGATACACTTAGTCTACACGGTGGACATCAGCCTGATAAGAATTATGGTTCAAGGGCTGTACCAATTTATCAAACCACTTCATATGTTTTTCAAGATACTGATCATGCAGCGGCTTTATTTAACCTAGAACAAGGCGGACATATATATAGTCGTATTTCTAATCCAACGGTTGGTGTTCTTGAAGAAAGGGTATGTGCTTTAGAAGGAGGAACAGCTGCAATTGCAACAGCATCAGGTCAGAGTGCAGTATTTTTAGCAATAATGACTTTAGCTAATGCTGGTGATCATATCGTCGCATCTTCACAATTGTATGGTGGTACTGTAAACTTACTAAGATTAACTCTACCAAGATTTGGAATTACAACGACATTTGTAAAGCCTGGAGACACAGAAGGCTTTAAGAAAGCTATCAAACCAAATACCAAAATGATTTTTGGGGAAATCATTGGTAATCCTGGACTTGAAGTAATGGATGTTCCTAAGGTTGCTGATATAGCTCATAAAGCTGGTATACCTCTGATGGTGGATTGCACTTTTAATACTCCTTATTTATGTAGAGCTCTTGATTTTGGTGCTGATATTGTTGTTCATTCGCTGACAAAATGGATGTGTGGTCATGGTACTTCTATGGGTGGTATTATTGTTGAGGGAGGCCAGTTTGATTGGCAACAAAATGATAAGTTTCCGACAATGACTGAACCTTACCCTGGTTATCATGGGTTATCTTTTGCTGAGGAATTTGGTCCTGTAGCTTTTACCATGAGAGCAAGAGCAGAGGGAATGAGAGATATGGGCCCATGTATGAGCCCAACAAATGCATTTAACATAATACAGGGAATAGAGACTTTATCAGTCAGAATGGACAAGCATTTGTCAAATGCCAAGACTATGCTGGATTATCTTTCAAATCATGACGGCGTTGAGTGGGTTTCACACCCTGATCTTCCAGACCACCCTGATCATGAAGTTGCAAAGAAAATGCTTCCTAAAGGAGCTGGTTCAATGATTGCTTTTGGAGTTAAAGGGGGAAGAAAAGCTGGTGAAGCATTTATTAATGCTGTTAAACTTGCTTCTAATCTTGCAAATGTTGGTGATTCTAAAACACTTGTAATTCATCCAGCGTCAACTACGCATGCTCAGATGGATGGTGAAACTATGAAACATGCAGGTCTTACCGAAGATATGATTAGATTTTCTGTAGGTATTGAGGATGTTGAAGACATAATGAATGACTTTGACAATGGTTTTAGGGCTGCAAAAAGATTGCAGTTAAAGGCCGCAGAATGAAGTTTCAAGTAAATAATAAAGAAGTTTATGCCTCAACTGGAGGTCAGCCTTTTGATAAAGAAAAGCCTCTTTTAATCTTTGTTCATGGTAGTGGATTAAGTCACATTACATGGGTTTTACAAACGCGATATTTCGCATTTCATGGTTATAGTGTTCTAGCAATAGACCTACCTGGACATGGAGCTTCAGAAGGACCGCCTCTCAAATCAATTGAGGATATGGCTGACTGGATTTCTGATGTTATTTCTTCTGTTGGATATCAGGAGGCTTCTCTAGTGGGTCATTCTCAAGGTTGCTTAGTTCTTTTAGAATGCGCTTCAAGATATCCGGATAAAATTAAGTCATTAAGTTTGATGGGTGGAGCAGGTGCTATACCAATGAACCCAGAATTGTTAAGTTTAGCAGAGGATGGAAATCCAAAAGCTGTTGAACTTATGATGGATTGGGCCCATGGCCCTGGCGGACATTTTGGCGGTCATCCAGTACCAGGCTTGCACCATATGAATTTAGGAGCAACAATTGTTAAAAATGGTTCTGTGAAAGTCTTAGGTGTTGATTTTAGAGCATGTGATAACTACAAAAATGGTTTCGAAGCAGCTAAAAATGTTAAGTGCCCAACAATTAATATTTTAGGTGATAAAGATAAAATGTGTCCACTTAAAGAGGGTAAGAAACTTGCTGGCTCAATTGAAAATTCTGAAGTGGAAGTTATTAAAAATTGCGGACATATGATTTTGCTTGAAGAAGCTGATCAAGCATTATCTATTCTTAAGGGTTTTGTAAAAGAAAATCATCCACCAAATTAAGTGCTTTGAAAGTATATTTTATGGAAACAAAAATGCATAAAATAGGAAGTGTGCCATTTAAAGTGTTCAAAAATAAAGTTGCCGTACTCTTTGTAACTTCACAAGTTAGAGGTAGGTGGATACTTCCAAAAGGCACATTACTTGATGGTGAAAGTCATGAAGATACCTGTTACAGAGAAACATATAATGAAGCTGGCGCTAAAGGTTATATGATGAAGAATTATCCAATTACAAAACCTATAACTAAGTTAACAAGTATTGGTAAAATTTCTAATTCTGTAACTTTTTATCCGTTAGTTGTTGAAAATCAAGATAATGACTGGCCAGATAAAACAAAAAGGCAAAGACACTGGGCTCTTTTGAAAGATGTATCAAAAGTGGCAAGTAGAGAAGATTACCTTTTAGTTCTAGAGGATTTTAAAAGGCTTAAACCATGGAAGTTAATTTAGACAAAATAAAATAAATAGTACTTGCCATTAATGCAGATGCAGGAACGGTAATGATCCATGCAGCAGCAATAGAATATAAAAATTTTCTTCTAACTAGTTTTCTTCTATATCTTCTATCAACTTCAGCAAAAGCCTCTTCCGCAGTATCATTCAATTTATGTCCTGGTTTAATTTTTTGTTTATTTGGATTTTCTAAAAATTCCCTTAAAAACCCAATTCCAAATATTGACCCTATTGCAATATGTGTTGAACTTACAGGCAATCCAAGCGTTGTTGCTATTAAAACAGTTATTGCTGAAGATATTGCAACACAATATGCTCTTGGTGCGTTTAATCTTGTTATTTTTTGGCCGACTGTTTTTATTAGTTTAGGGCCAAATAGCAAAAGTCCAAATGAAATACCAACTGCCCCTATGAACATAACCCACAAGGGTATACTAACTTTAGAAGCTATTTCATTCGTATCACTAAATGTAGAAACAATTGCTGCCAATGGACCAACAGCATTAGCTACATCATTTGCTCCATGAGCAAAACATAATAATCCAACACCAATGATTAATGGAAAATTAAAAAGAGTATAAATATCTTTTTTTTTATTCTTTAGCTGTTGAACTTTCCTATGAACAAATGGTTTTGCAATTAAATAAGATAATACTGCTATAGATATTGTATAACTAAATATTTCAACAAATGACGCCTTATAAATTTTTTTGAAGCCTTTAATAGTCATATAAGCAGTTATAGCAGCTGCCATTAAAGCTATTAGAACGGGGATCCATTGTTTTGAAGCACTAATTTTATCATCTCTATTAAGTATTTTAATTTTAATAAATAGTAAAAATGATGCGGCGATAATTCCACCAAGAACTGGAGAAATAACCCAACTTGCAGCAATTTTTCCCATAGTAAACCAATTTACTATGTTCATTCCAGCAGCTGCTAGACCACCCCCTAAAACACCCCCGACAATTGAGTGAGTAGTTGAAACTGGAGCATTTAATATAGTTGCAAAATTAATCCATAATGCTGCAGAGAGTAATGCACTCAACATTAAATATCTAAAGCTATCTGTTGAAATAGAACTATCAACCATGATAATTCCTTTAGACACCGTTTTTACAACATCACCACCAGCTAATAGTGCTCCTGAAGCTTCGCAAATTGCAGCAATGATTACAGCAGAAGTAATTGTTAAAACCTTGCCACCTACTGCGGGACCCATGTTATTTGCGACGTCATTAGCACCTATGTTTAATGCCATGTAGCCACCAATAACAGCTGCGATAACTAGTATAATTTTATTATCAATTTTGTCAGATATAAAATAATCTACACATATACCAGTCAGCACTAAAAAGATAATAGCGATTAAAACTGTACTCCAGTTAGCTATCCTGAATAACGATTGATTATTAGAAAAATTTAGCCTTCTAAGATCATTTACGTAACGATTTTCTAACTTAGGATCTTTCATTCAAATCTATAGAAAAAAATGAGCATTAGTGGCTGTATAACGAAAATTTTTTTAATTGCAATATCAAAATAAATAAAAAACTTATAATATATTTTATTAAAAAATCTCATCAAAATGACAATAAATGATTTATCAATGCAGCCCGATATTTCAACAATTAATATAAGCATCCAAACAAACAAGTGCCAAAAGGCCTTTGAATAAAAGTCCTCTAATACGATCTAATCAATTTATATCAATTACCATTAGTAATAGGCCAGTTTAATCGTTTCTTTTCTCTAATCTTTATTATTTAAGAAAACTTGTTTAGGTTGTAAACATTACTATATATGTATTTTTTTAAAAATAACGCTAATAAATCTTGATAATTACACATTAATTTTTATGAAAAAAATTTTTTTATTTAGACATGGAAAATCAAATTGGACGAACAATGATCTTATTGACCATGAAAGACCATTAGCAAAAAGAGGATTAAGGGATGTCCCCGTTATGTCAAAAATAATAAATGAAATATGCCCTGACATTGATTTAATATTGTGTTCTTCATCAAGAAGAACTCGAGAAACTCTAAACCTAACTTTGCCTGCCTTTACTCAAAAACCTATGCTCAAAATTTTGGAAGAACTTTATTTAGCTTCAAGTGATAGACTACTTAGTATTCTTAATGATTATATTATAAATAATAATAATATAATCTTAATAGGACATAATCCTGGTCTCTATGATTTTGTAAATGAAGTTGATGATACTTTATTGTTTTTATTTCCAACATCTGCTGTGTGTCATTTATTATTGCACAATAATCAAAAACCTAAATTAGAATATAAAGATTTTAAAATAGATACAGCTATAAAACCCAAGGATATTTTGTTAAGCTAATAATAAATAATATTTTATGGACATCATTTTAGGGGTTCTAGATGGGTAAATTCGAAGATGCTGAAGAATGGATAGAAGCAGAACTGAATGAAACTTTGGATGAAATGTTTGAAGCGGAATTTAGTGAACCAATTTTAAGTGCAGAAACTAGAGAATACATTAAAAAAATTTACCGTGGAAAGAAACCCAAAGCACTAGAAAATCGTGTTTATTTTAAAAATTTACTTAAGCTTCAAGCAGAATTAATAAAACTTCAAGATTGGGTGGAGGCTACTGGTGCTAAAGTTCTGATAATTTGTGAAGGAAGAGATAGTGCTGGAAAAGGGGGCGTTATTAAGAGAATTACTCAAAGATTGAATCCTAGGGTTGCCAGAGTTGTTGCTCTTCCACCACCTTCTGAAAGAGAGCAAACGCAATGGTACTTCCAAAGATATGTTCCGCATTTGCCTGCTGGAGGAGAAATAGTCTTATTTGATAGGTCTTGGTATAATAGAGCAGGTGTTGAAAAAGTAATGAAATTTGCAACTAGAGAGCAAGTTGAGCAATTTTACCGTGACGTCCCCGAATTTGAGAAAATGTTAATTCGTTCTGGTATTATTCTTTTAAAGTATTGGTTTTCTATTTCAGATGAAGAACAACAATTGAGATTTTTAATGAGGGCTAATGACCCACTTAAACAGTGGAAATTATCAGAAGTCGACTTAATGGCCCGTATGCATTGGGAAAAATATACTGAAGCAAAAGAGATGATGTTTAAGAGAACAAATACAAAAGATGCCCCATGGTATATAGTCGAGGGCAATGATAAAAAAAGAGAGAGGCTAAACTGCATTACTCATATTTTATCAAAAATTCCTTACTCAGAAGTTGAACACCCAAAAGTTGAATTGCCAGAGAGAGTTTTTGATCCTGATTATGAAAGACAAACTCTTCCTGATGAGTTATATGTTCCAAAAAAATTCTAATGCTAATGAAAGATGATCTTTGGAAAACTCAATTGAAAAAGGCAAAGTAGCAGTTATAGACATAGGTTCTAACTCTTTAAGGTTTGTAATTTTTGATCGATATGGGCGTTATCCTTATCCCTTATTCAATGAAAGAATTACATGCAGGCTTGGTGAAAGCGTTCAAAAGACAAAAAAGCTTAAAAAAGAAAGAATACAACAATCACTTGAGACTATAAAAAGATTTTCAAAAATTATTGAGAAAGCTGAATTAGAAACAGTTTTAGCTATTGGAACTGCAGCTTTAAGATTGGCAGTAAATGCAAAAGATTTTATTGATCCAGCTGAAAAGTTTTTAAGAAATAAAATTAGAATATTAAGTGGTATAGAAGAGGCTAACTTAGTTGCCTTAGGACTTACAGCTAATATTCCAAAAGCAAATGGAATTATAGCTGATCTTGGTGGGGGAAGTTTAGAGCTTATAAAAATAGAAAATGGAAAAAGAATAGATAGTGTAAGTCTTAATTTTGGTCACTTAATTGATGTTGAAGAAAAGAATTTTAGAAAAATTATTAAAAAATTAAAATGGAAAAACGATTCTGAAAATCAGTTTTTTTATGGAGTTGGTGGAAGTTTCAGAGCATTAGGTTTGGTCTTTAAGCAAAAAAACAAATACCCATTAAATATTTTGCATGGATTAAATATTACATCAAAAAAAGCAAATAGAATTCTTAACAAAATTATAAAGTTAAATGGTGACGTAAAAGGTTTGCCACAGTCAAGAAAGCCTACTATGAGCAATGCAGCAAAAATTATGCGAATTGTTATAAAGGCTACTAATTCAAAAAAAATTATTATTTCAGGGACGAGTGTTAGAGAAGGTCTCGTATTAGAAAATATATCACTTAAAAAGTTAAAGCATGATCCACTTATATCAACATGTGAAGAAATTGCTAAGCAGTCAGAACGTTTCATAGGATTATCATCATCTTTAGAAAATTTTTTGCTGCCCATTGTCTCAATAGGTGACGAAAAAGAGTTATCTCGTTTATTAAAGGCTTCATGTTTAATGGCAGATATAGCTTGGAATGAACATACTAGTTCTAGGAATATTATAGCAGCAGAAAAAATTCTTCTCCTACCAACGAACTCACTTACTCATAGAGAACGCGCATGGTTAGCAAAAACATTATTCCATAGATATAATCGACCTATAGAATTAGTAAAATTTCCATTTAAATTTAAATCAATTTTATCTATGGAAGATAATTTTACTTCATTAATTTTTGGTTTATCATTAAGGTTTTCCATGGCAGCTTGTGCAGGTTTGCCAGAACTATTAAATGATTTAAAACTTGAGTTATCAGACGATTATCTGAAAGTAGTTTTTTTAGGTAATACAAAAACTTTACTTGTTGATCATGTCTACGAAAAGCTAAATTTATTAGCTGCTTATCTTGATAAAGAAATGATTATAGAGATTTAAATAAACTTAAAGCTATATGAGGTTTTTTAGTTTTTTAATAGTTTTTTGGTATTTTGAATTGATCAGTTCATAGCGAATATGTTTTCCGTCACTTACTAAACACTTACCATTTTTCCATACTCTGTTAATAAGATTTCCTTTTGATGCAAAAATGAAGTAGTCCAAAATCTTATCACCATTCAAGCCATCTAACTCAATACTATCAATTTTGAAAGATAATAAATCAGCACAAAAACCATTTTCAATTTTCCCACTATTTGTTTGTAAAGCTCTTGATCCTCCAGATAAAGAATGATCAAATATCATTCTACCGCTAGATTTTTTCTTATTTGATATAACAGCTCTTTTTTTATTAATTAAGCGTTGTGAATACTCAAAAGTTTTAATTTCTTCAATAAGACTAATATTAATGTTTGAATCAGTTCCAAGACCAAACATTCCATTATTTTGAAAATAATCTAGTCCGTTAAAGATGCCATCTCCTAAATTTGCTTCTGTAACTGGACAAAGACCAGCAACTGCACCTGAATTCGCTAAATTTAGGGTTTCACTTTTTGTCATTTGAGTGCAATGAATGAAGCACCATCTTTTATTTATGTCAAAATTTTCTATTAGCCATTCAACTGGTCTTTTGCCGTAAAAGTTTTTAACTTCTTCAACTTCCTGAACTTGTTCAGCAACATGGATATGGATTGGTCCATCATTTATTGTTGAAATTTTACTCAAGTTTTCTCTACTGACTGCCCTTAATGAATGAGCCGCTACTCCTAATGAAAAATGCTTATAACTTGAAGACAAATCTTTAATTTTTTCAATCAATTTTGTAAATGTATCAAAACTGTTATGAAATCTTAACTGGCCTCCCGCCAATTGCTTTCCATCACATCCACCTCTTTCGTATAAAACAGGTAACAAGCAGATCCCAATTCCACTTTCTTTGGAAGCTTCAAGTACTCTTTCTGATAATTCAGCAATATTATCGTATTTTGCGCCACCAATTTGATTATGGATATAATGAAATTCTCCTACGCTGGTATAGCCTGCTTCTAACATCTCCATTTGACTAAATAATGTAATGACATAAATTTCTTCAGGCGTTAATACATCAAGAAATTTATACATTAAATTTCGCCAAGTCCAAAAACTATCATTTCCATCAATACTTTGACCTTCAGTAAGACCTGCCATTGCTCTTTGAAACCCGTGACTATGTAAATTATTCATGGCGGGTATAATGATATCTTCACTTGAATCAAAAGATTTTTTATCCTTGTCAAAGTTTTTTGTTATTTTGGAAATTAAACCTGCTTCATCAATTTCAATTAATATATTATTTGCCCATCCATCTGGAAGTAGAGCTTTATTTGCAAAGATTTTCTTATTCATAATATCCATAATGGTCTTTTGTTGACAGATTAAATGTCTTAAAGTCTTATCATAAGTAGTTCTTAATAATAATTATAATTCATACAATGGTAAAAGAGCAATATAATCAAAATTTAATTAGGAATGCTAAATTGGTTCCTATGACTGATTCTCAAGATGATATTGATATCATAAATAATGGCGCAATAGCTATTGATGGAGATCTGATAGTTTGGTCAGGTTTAGAAAAAGATATTCCTGATGAATATAAAAAATATAATGAATACAACGCAAAAGGCAAACTAGTAACTCCAGGCCTAATTGACTGCCACACCCATCTAGTTTTTGGAGGCAATAGATCACAAGAATTTAATATGAGGCTTAATGGAAAATCATATCAAGAGATAGCAAAAGCAGGTGGCGGAATTGCTTCAACTATGAAAGCTACCAGAGAGGCAAGTTTTGATGACTTATTAAGTTCAGCTATTGTAAGACTTGATGACATGATTGCAAATGGAGTAACAACAGTAGAGATAAAATCGGGTTACGGTCTTGATATTGACACTGAATGTATGATGCTCAGAGTGGCAAGAAAATTAGAGTCATTGAGGCCCATACGTATCAAAACTAGTTTCTTAGGATCTCATGGAATTGCTCCTGAATATAAAAATAATCCTAATAACTACATTAAAGATGTTTGTTTGCCAGCATTAATCAAGGCGAATGAAGAAGGGTTAGTTGATGCTGTGGATGGGTTTTGTGAAACTGTAGCTTTGAATGTAGAGCAATTAACGGAAGTTTTTAACCTTGCACAAAAACTAAAATTACCAATAAAATTACACGCTGAGCAATTAAGTCATTCTGGCGGGGTTAATTTAGCAACTGCATATAATGCAATTTCCATTGATCATTTGGAGTATGCTAATGAAGAAGATGCCAAATTAATGTCGAATTCAGGGAGTGTGGCCGTTATACTTCCAGGTGCCTTTTATACATTAAACGAAACCCAAAAACCTCCTATAAAGTTATTTAGGAAATACAAAGTGCCTATGGCAATAGCAACTGATTGTAACCCTGGATCATCACCCTTAACATCAATTTTACTTACAATGAATATGGCTTCAACTCTCTTCAAGATCACACCTCTTGAAGCTTTGTCTGGGGTAACAAAACATGCTGCAGACGCCTTGTCTTTAAAAAAACTTGGCAAGATACAATCAGGAATGATTGCTGATCTGGCTATTTGGAATTTAGAACACCCTTCAGAATTTTCATATAGGATAGGATTTAATGCTCTTTACAAGAGAATTTTTGGAGGATCAATATAATGGAAACCCTCATCCCAGGTTCAATTACATTAGATTTTTTAGAGAAGATTTTTAGGGATAAATCTCATGTGAGATTAGATGAAAACTTAAAAGGAAAGGTAGAAAAAGCAGCAAAAATTGTTGAAGATACGGCTAAAGGAAATTCACCTGTTTATGGAGTTAATACTGGTTTTGGTAAACTAGCTAATAAAATTATTCCTAAAGAAGATCGCGAGAAACTTCAGAAAAATTTAGTTTTAAGTCATTGTTCGGGAGTAGGTGAACCACTTCAAGAAAATGTGACAAGACTTATGATGATTTTAAAAATCATATCACTGTCTTTCGGTGCTTCTGGTGTAAAATGGTCAACTATTAACCAAATTGAGAAAATAGTTAACTCAGATATAGTGCCTGAAATTCCCCATCAGGGATCAGTAGGGGCTTCAGGTGACTTGGCTCCTCTAGCTCATATGGCCGCAGTAATGATTGGAGAGGGGTGGGCATATTATAAAGGTGAAAAAGTTACTGGAGGTGAAGCGCTTAAAAAAGCAAAAATTGATCCTATTATATTAGGTCCTAAAGAAGGCTTAGCTTTACTCAATGGAACACAATTCTCAACTGCTTGTGCACTTGCTAATTTATTTGACGGATGGCGATCAGTTTTAAATTCAATTATTATTTCATCTTTATCTACAGATGCAATAATGGGTTCTACCAGCCCACTTTTAGCAGAAATTCATTCATTAAGAGGTCATAAAGGGCAAATCTTTGTAGCTAAAAAAATGAGAGATTTAATGTCAGGTAGCATTATTCGTGAAAGCCACAGGGAAAACGATCAAAGAGTTCAAGACCCATATTGCATAAGATGTCAGCCTCAAGTTTTAGGTGCTTGTCTAGATGTCTTAAAAAATGCAGGTATTACTATTGAAATTGAAGCAAATGCAGTAACTGATAACCCCTTGGTTTTAGTTGATAAAGAAAGAATTGTTTCTGGTGGAAATTTTCATGCAGAACCGATTGGATTTGCAGCTGATCAAATAGCTTTAGCATTAGCTGAAATGGGATCAATCTCTCAAAGAAGAATTGCTCTTATGGTTGACCCTACTCTTAGTAACGACCTCCCAGCCTTTTTGACTGACAATCCTGGGTTAAATTCAGGGTTTATGATTGCTGAGGTGACGTCAGCAGCGCTAATGAGTGAAAATAAACATTTGGCAAATCCGACTGTTACGGACTCAACGCCAACTTCAGCAAATCAAGAGGACCATGTTTCAATGGCTGCACATGGCGCATACAGATTATTTAAAATGAATAAAAACCTATCCTCTATTTTTGGCATTGAACTACTTTGTGCTGCTCAAGGCATAGATGCGAGAGAGCCATTGAAAACATCACCTGTATTGGAAAAGGTTAAAGCTGGTTTTAGAAAACAGATCACGCGTTTAAAAGATGATAGGTATATGGCAACTGATATAAACAAAGTAACTAAT
>Ga0209404_10002256_pt1 | contig 12088 bp, 11 predicted proteins | sample TroAtlMetagenome_2_FD_187447 | JGI IMG/M metagenome (GOLD analysis project Ga0209404, IMG submission 187447) | Marine eukaryotic phytoplankton communities from Atlantic Ocean - Tropical Atlantic ANT8 Metagenome (SPAdes) (version 2) | ecosystem: Environmental > Aquatic > Marine > Oceanic...
AGGTCGCGGAAACAAGCATGGCGCAGGTCTTTTTCATGCGGTGGTGAATGGCCTGTTTTGTTATTCGGTGCTGACACTATAATGGTGTGACCTTAAGGCGCACATATAGTTCTGCATAGAGTTAATAATACGCCAACCTAAGTAGCGTTGGCAGTTAACGCAATGTAATTAGCCGTCAATTCTAAGCACTTCTGTTGTATTTACCAACCATTGGATTAAAAAAATCGTATTTCTCTTTATCTAAATAGTGATTTACCGCATATTTACTGACTTATTGCATAAAAAACTACTCAATTAATGAAGTGAATAGACAAGTTTTTAGCTTGAAAAGCGTCAAGCTATACCTACTTCTAATGATTACTCTATTTTTATAGCCTTATAAGGCTTGCAGATCATGGTGCTTAAACAACGATTTTAGACGTTGGCTGGGTGCAGAATCATCATCAACAATGCGCTAATGATTACAGGAGAATGCTGATATGGCGGTGTGGGGAAAAGTCCTTGGTGTACTTTTTGGGTTTATGTTTTTAAAAATCCCCGGTGCTATATTAGGGCTAATTGTAGGGCATTTTTTTGATAAGGCTTATAGCCAAGACTTTAATCAACTTGGTGGGTTCGGCCGTTTCTTTACCGATCAAAATAGTATGAAGCAACAAGCCGTATTTTTTCATAGCTTGTTCTCAGCCCTGGGTCATTTAGCGAAATCTGATGGCAAAGTAACCAGTCGTGAAATTCAAATTGCCACTGCACTCATGGATGACATGAAGTTAACCGGTGATGCACGTAAAGAAGCACAAGAAGCGTTTCGTGAAGGTAAAGCCAGAGACTTCCCTATTACTGATACGTTGAAAGGGTTGTACGAAGCCAGCCACGGTCGCCGAGATATATTACAGGTTTTCTTGGAGATATTGATTCAAGCAGCATTTGCCGATGGAAAGTTAACCCAAGAAGAGTATGTGGTATTAGAAAAAGTAGCGAAGCCACTGGGTTTTAGACGCCGAGATCTCGATTATCTTATTTCTATGTTTGAAGCTGAAATACGCTTTAGGCAGCGAGGAGGACAAAGTAGCCAAGGCGGCCATGGCCAGCAGCGTTCTTCGCAGCAAAGCGCGTATACCGAAAAACAATCTCTTGATGATGCTTACCGTATTTTGGGTGTTACTGCGTCTGATGATGAGAAAACCATTAAACGAGCCTACCGAAAACGTATGGCAGAGCATCATCCCGATAAGCTTGTATCAAAAGGCTTGCCTGAACAAGCCATGGAAATGGCGAAGAAAAAGACCCAAGATATTCAGTCTGCTTACGAGTTGATAAAACAAAAGCGTGGCTTTTAATGAAGCGTGAGCTTACTTATGTGCCTGCTGCTAGTCAGGCACATATCGATGGCTTTATAGAAATGCTGTGGCTTGAGAAGGGATTGTCTGATCATACTCAACAAAGTTATCGCACCGACTTAACTAAACTGGCTATATTCTGCAATAACCAAGGCATTAAAGACATTGCGGTACTTACCACCGAAATGATGCAAGATTATCTTGCCTACCGTCACGACAAGGGGCTTTCAGCACGAAGCACACAACGTGCAATGAGTGCGTTACGGGCTTTTTATACGTATTTAATTGGTAAACAAATACGGGTAGATAATCCAATATCTTCCTTATCAAACCCTAAATTACCTAAATCTTTACCTGCCTCGTTAAGTGAGCGTCAGGTAGAAGACTTACTCGCCGCGCCCTTAGTTGAAGACCCTATAGAGTGCCGAGATAAAAGCATGCTCGAAGTGCTTTATGCCACGGGATTGCGGGTAAGTGAACTTATCGGTTTACAAATGAGTGAGGTAAGCTTGCAGCAAGGCGTGGTTCGGGTGACTGGTAAGGGTAACAAAGACAGACTAGTACCATTGGGTGAAGACGCCATAGAATGGCTGTTAACCTACATAAAAACGGCTCGGCCAGTTCTTGCGACAAAGCAATCAGATTATGTATATTTGAGCAGACGCGGTCAAAAGATGACGCGGCAAACCTTTTGGCATCGTATAAAATATTATGCAGTGAAAGCCAATATTGACCAGCACTTGTCTCCACATACTTTACGTCATGCCTTTGCCACGCATTTACTCAATCATGGCGCCGACTTGCGCGTTGTGCAGATGTTGTTGGGGCACAGCGATTTGTCGACGACCCAAATCTATACCCATGTGGCGACCGAGCGATTACAAACACTTATTCACAGTCATCACCCTCGGGGATAACTCCACTAATTGGTAAGGCAAACTTCAGTGTTCCCCAGCGAGGGGTGTGTTAGCATTGCTTTAAATACTCGCTAAGTATTGCTTTAGTGAAACGAATAGATGAAATTTTTCTCAACGTTAAGCGGTCTTAGTTATATCCCATTTTAATATTTTGAAAGCATGGTTGCTGTCGGAGTAAATATAGTGAAAGTAGTAAAATTTAGCCTATTAGTTGCAATGGTGTTCACCACGAGCCTTTTTGCGAGTGTTGCAAGCGCAGCTGATGATGCGGCAATTAAAGATAAGCTGACTAATATGCTTGGCTTAGACGTTGACTCTCTTGCCGATTCTCCTATTCCGGGCTTGGTACAAGTATCTACCAACCGTGGTTTCTTTTATGTCAGTGATGATGCTAAATATCTAGTTCAAGCGCGTATTCTTAATATTGATGAAGGCATGCGTAATGAAACGGAAGTTGCCTATTCAGGCCTTCGTATTGAAGGGGTGAACGAAATGGCGTCATCGGCCATTACGTTTAAAGCTAAAAACGAAAAGCATGTGATCAGTGTTTTCACCGATACCACTTGTGGTTACTGCCGAAAGCTTCATAAAGAAGTGGGCGACTTAAACGACATGGGTATTACCGTAAACTACTTGGCCTTTCCTCGTGCTGGTTTAGATAGCCAAAATTACCGAGACATGGTGTCGGTATGGTGTGCGGCAAATCCACAAAAAGCATTAACTGACGCAAAAGCGGGCAACGATGTGGCAACCGCTAAATGTGCTAATAAAGTTGCAGAACAATATTTGTTAGGGCAAAAGTTGGGTGTAAATGGTACCCCTAACATTGTATTACCAGATGGCTCGCTTATTCCTGGTTACCAACCTGCTGGTATGATTGCACAGGCTATTGAGCAAGCCGAATAGCGTCAATCTTAATTTTTTAAAAACGCACCATAGCAAAAGGTAATGCTTAGGCTAGGTGCGTTTTTTATGTTCTCATTTTACCTACCTCATTCCCTTGGGTATCATTACCCTCTAATTAACCGTAGTGATGAATGTCGATGATATTGCCTGTAGTGCGCCGTGAAACTGGTGACGCCCCTCTTGCTTCTGCTTTGCACCCTGTTATAGACCGGATTTATCGCGGCAGAAACGTACAAGATGTTAGCGAATTAGAAAATGGCCTTAAGGGCCTTACCCACTTTAATGAGCTAAAGGGTATGGCTGCTGCGGCGAGCATTCTGGCTGACACCATTGAGCAGGATAAGACCCTTATTATTGTAGGTGACTTCGATGCCGACGGCGCGACTAGTATTGCGGTGTGTATCCACTCACTGCACATGATGGGCTTCAACAATGTGGACTATCTTGTGCCGAATAGATTCGACTTCGGCTATGGTCTAAGCGTGCCTATTGTGGATATCGCTAAGCAGCAAGGCGCCGATGTTATCATTACGGTAGATAATGGCATTGCATGTATTGAAGGGGTGACGCATGCAAAAGCATTGGGCATAGAGGTTATTGTTACTGATCACCACTTACCCGGTGATACGCTTCCTCCCGCCGATGCGATTGTAAATCCCAATCAACCAGGTTGTACCTTCCCCTCTAAAAACTTAGCTGGGGTAGGTGTGGCGTTTTACATTATGTTAGCGCTTAAAACCGAACTACAGCAACGAAACTGGTTTACTGAAAAGCATATTCCAGCGCCTAATTTGGCATCGTTACTAGACATTGTGGCTGTAGGCACCGTGGCCGATGTGGTGGTATTAGATAAAAACAACCGAATTTTGGTACACCAAGGCTTACAGCGAATTCGAGCAGGTAAATGCAGACCGGGTATTAAAGCCTTAGTTGAAGTGGCTAATCGAGACTGCACTCACCTTACCTCTACCGATTTAGGTTTTGTTATTGGCCCTCGCTTAAATGCAGCCGGCAGATTAGACGATATGTCTCAAGGCATAGCTTGCCTGTTAGAAGACGATACTATGCAAGCTCGCATGATAGCCTCGGAGCTAGATGCACTAAACCGCGAACGTCGAGAAATAGAAACTGGAATGAAGGCGCAAGCCGAACAAGTGCTAGAAAAAATGTCCCTCACTGAAGGCGATATTCCTGCCGCATTGGTAGTATATCAAGCGGATTTTCACCAAGGTGTAATTGGTATCGTGGCGGGGCGCTTAAAAGAAAAGTATTTGAAACCGGTTATCGCTTTTGCTCATCAAGACGATACGACTATAAAAGGTTCGGCTCGCTCTATCCCAGGAGTGCATATTCGTGATGTACTCGATGAAGTGAATACCCGCTTTCCGGGCGTTATTGATAAATTTGGTGGACATGCGATGGCAGCCGGGTTGAGTTTACCGGTTGCTAACTTAGCCGCATTCGAGAAGGCCTTCATCAACATTGCTAAGCAGCATGTGGATAAACTAGACGGCAACCAAGTACTACTGTCTGACGGCAGCTTAACGGGACAAGAGTTGTCTTTGTCTTTTGCCCATTTGCTCAGGCAAGCAGGTCCCTTTGGTCAGGGCTTTGAATCGCCACTCTTTGATGGTGAGTTTCAAGTGGTGCAACAACGTCTGGTGGGTGAAAAACACTTAAAGCTGGTATTGCGAGAACCTTCAGTGGGCGAAGTAGATGCCATTGCCTTTAACATTGATATTAAAGCTTGGCCGAATGCCATGGTAAAACAAGTGCGTATTGCCTACCGATTAGATGTAAATGTATTTCGCGGCCAAGAGTCTGTACAGCTTATTATCGAACAGCTAGAAAGCGCATAAAGGCAAAGCACGCAGAGCATAGCGCTCACTCATCAGAACACAACGCGGTGCAAGGTGAATAATATGAAATCAGAGACTGACAAATTAATCAGCAAGCATGGCCAGTTAAATCAGTCTGATAATATGAAGGTGGTGTCTCATGTTCAGCGTGAAGAAGATGACTGGATACGGCACACGGTAATGCTAGAAGGCATTGATGTCCCGTTTATCTATCGACGAAAAAAGCAGTACCAAAGCTTAAAGGGCGCGCGGGTTAATATCACTTACTACCGACAGGTAGAGGAGGTGGCGGGCATTGAATTTGAAACCATGAAAGTGGTACGCATTAAACGAAGCTAAGCCCACTAGTCTGCTAGCGCTGGTAAATAAAACACAGGAAAATGAATGAATAACGACTGGTTGACTGCTTTTGTGTTGCACCGCCGAGCTTATCGGGAAACCAGTTATATTGTCGATTTCTTTACCTTAGAACAAGGTAAAGTGAGTGCTGTGGCAAAAGGTGTACGTAACAGTAAATCTGATAAAAAAAGCCTGCTTCAACCTTTTCAAGCGCTCAAACTTCAACTTGCCGGTAAATCTGATTTAAAAAATTTACGGCACGTAGAAAGCACCGCGCCATCCATTAATTTAGCGGGTACGCCGCTATTTTGTGCCATGTACCTCAATGAACTCACCAATAGAATAATGCCTGCTGGCCTTGCCAGTGAAGCGGTGTTTGAGGCTTACGAGCAGGCGCTTACGGCGCTATTTAACGATGATGACATTGAAATTACCCTGCGAAAGTTTGAATTATCGCTTCTAGATGAAATGGGGTTACTGCCTGATTTCACTGAAGATGTAGAGTACGACATGCCCATTGAAGCAGAAAAACACTATGTGCTTCAGCCTGAGTTTGGCTTTTGTGCGCTGCCAGATGATGTGCCAAATGGCTACACTCGTAAGGGCTTGCCAGGCAGTGCGTTACTTGCCTTAGCCCAAGGTGAATTTACGCCCATGAGCAAACGGGTGGCCAAAGTATTGTGCCGTGATTTACTCAAGCCGCTAATTGGTGATAAACCGCTAAAAAGTAGGGAATTATTTGTTATTCGAAAGCACTAGTGCAATAAGTGTTACGCATATTTAATCACGCTTTTTGCCACGTGATAGTTCGAAAGTTTGTTACAATGGCGCTTATTCAATTTTAGACAGGCAATACGCGAAACTTCTATGACTCGCTGATTGCCAAATGCTTGTTCTACTATAGGTATCTGTTAATGAGTACACTTCTTCTTGGCGTTAACATCGATCATATTGCCACACTTCGAAATGCCCGCGGCACCAACTACCCAGATCCGGTGCATGCTGCTGATGTTGCAGAACGCGCGGGTGCAGACGGTATTACCGTTCACTTACGAGAAGATCGTCGCCATATAAAAGACAGAGATGTACGCATTTTGGCGCAAACTATCAATACCCGCCTAAACTTAGAGATGGCGGTTACTGATGAAATGCTCTCTATTGCTGAAGAAGTGAAACCGGTGTTTTGTTGTTTAGTGCCGGAAAAGCGTGAAGAGCTAACCACTGAAGGCGGTCTTGATGTTGCGGGTAATTTAGCCGTGATGAAACATGCTTGTGAGCGTTTAGCGGCTGCAAATATTTTGGTTTCGTTGTTTATCGATGCAGATAAAAAACAAATAGATGCAGCGGTTGAGTGCGGTGCACCTTATATAGAAATTCATACAGGCCAGTATGCTGAAGCAACCAGTGAAGCAGAGCTTGAAGAAGAGTTAGCCCGATTAGTAGAAGGCATTGAATATGCCGATAAACTAGGGCTTAAAGTGAATGCTGGGCATGGGTTGCATTACCATAACGTGAAACCGATTGCGGCTATTCCTCAACTTATCGAGTTGAATATTGGCCATGCGATTATTGCACGAGCCGCGTTTGATGGCTTAGCAACTGCGGTTGCTGATATGCGCAAGCTTATGCTAGAAGCACGAAGCGGCGTGTAAACTCGAATTTCAAAAAATGCACATTAACGCTAGCAACAACTAAGAGAATACCTTGTGGCCATAGCTGGATTAGGCACAGACATTATTGAAATTGCACGTTTAAATAAAAGCGACGCTACCACCGAGCGCCTCGCCAAACGTGTGCTCACGCCTTACGAACTTACCCTTTATGTTGCTAGCAATGACCCCGTGCGCTACTTAGCCAAGCGTTTCGCCGCTAAAGAGGCTGCGGTTAAAGCCTTAGGCACTGGTATTGGTAATGGAATAAGTTGGCAACATATTGAAGTGCGTAACAATGACCTTGGCGCACCAGAACTTCACTTTTCCGGTGAATTTGCCACGCTGTGTAAACAGCGCGCTATTACCTCTAGCGTAATAAGCATATCTGATGAAATACACTATGCGGTTGCTACCGTTATTCTTGAAAATTAATGTAACGGGAGCGCCACGTGGCCATATTTTATAAACCGAGCAAAGGCAAAAACAAAAGCAATGTGAAAGGACGAGTGCGCGGCGCAGGCTCGGGCGAAAAGCAGCACATTGTAAAAACCAAACAATCTTGGCCCTCGGTTGATGACATCAATGCAGCCAATGAAGCGGTAACTATTGATGGTATGGATTGGCAGGGGCAGGGTGTTGCTCGAGGTGAAACCTTATATTTTGTTGATGGTGCATTACCTGACGAAACCATACAAATAAAAGCGCTTTCAAGCAACAAACAGATTGTTAACGCAAAAGTCACTAAAGTGAATACACCCTCAGTACACCGCCAAAAACCGTTTTGCGGGGTGGCAAATCAGTGCGGTGGTTGTCAGCTTCAGCACGTAGAGCCTCAAGTAGCCCTGGCACTACGAGACGATGCGCTTAAAAGTATGTTCCAGCGTAAACTCGGTTTCAACGAGGGGGCATGGCAAGCGCCCATCAGCGGCGACAGGCCACGCTATCGCCGTAAAGCCCGCCTAGCAATTGATGCAAGAAACCCAGATAAAATAAAACTTGGCTTTCGAGAAAGTGCGGGCAAAAACATTGTTGATATCGATGGTTGCCCGGTTTTGGTTGAGGCGCTAAGTCAGCTTATTGCGCCACTTAAATCTGCCATTACAGGCTACGCAAGCGCTCGCCTTGTTGGGCATATCAGCCTATTGGCGGGGGAAAATGCGGTGCAAGTTACTGTGAAGCATACCCGCTCTCTAGCCAACGACTTTATTGCGTCACTGTCCCAGTTTGCTGTGGAACAAAACGTGAATATGACAATCGAAGACGGTAATGGCGATTTTACCTCATTGCATGAAGTAGCACCTATCACTTGTAACACAGTAGACGGCTTTTATTTGCAACCTGGGCCTAATGACTTTGTTCAGGTTAACGCAGAAGTAAACACTAAAATGGTGGCGCAAGCTCTGTCATGGTTAGCACCAAAAGCCGGTGAACGCATTGCCGATTGGTTCAGTGGTTTAGGTAATTTCACCTTGCCCATAGCCAACAGTGGCGCTACGGTAAGAGCAGTGGAAGGAGTTGCTGAAATGGTGCAGCGCGCCAAAAGTAACGCCCTCGAACAGGGCATTATTAACGTTGACTGGATGCAGCTTGACTTAGCTGACGAAAAATCAGTCGATAAAGCGCTAGCAGGTGGGTTCGATAAAGTACTACTCGACCCGTCTCGTGAGGGGGCTTTGACGGTTTGTCATGCACTGGTTCGCGCTATACCAAATACGATAGTGTATGTTTCTTGCAACCCGAACACATTTTCACGGGATGCGCGTATTCTGATAGATGGAGGTTATCAAATGCAAAAAGCGGGTGTGATTGAAATGTTCCCCTTTACCCATCATATGGAAACGATGGCGCTATTTACACGCCAACAGCAATAGCGAGCAGCGGTTATGGTGACAACAAGAAAAGTGCATGCAGCCGATAGACCTCCCTTTGAGGTTTGGCTAGATAGCCTCGATTTAAGTGAAGAAACCAAAGACAAACTACGCAGTGTGTCTTCTATGCCAGAGCGCCTTCTCGTCGGCCAGGAAATGGTTGAAATACTCTGTCAGCTCAATATGGACGATGTCACCTTGCAGGCGGCATTAGTCTTTCCCTACTGCGAACAACATTGTTTGACCGAAGCGGATATTGAGCAAGAGTTTGATAGTGAAATCCGTGACTTAGTCGTGGGTGTAAGGCGTATGGACGCCATTAAAACCTTACATGCTAGAAAAGCGAATGGCTCGCCGTTCAACGAAAAATCTGATGAACAACATATAGATAGTATTCGTCGTATGTTGCTAGCTATGGTTGAAGATGTACGTGCCGTTGTGATTAAAATGGCAGAACGTATTTGCGCCCTTCAACAAGCGAAAAAAGCAGATGAGGAAACGCGGGTTATGGTGGCTCGTGAATGTGCCAGCATTTATGCCCCATTGGCTAACCGTTTAGGGATTGGTCAATTAAAATGGGAACTAGAAGATTTAGCCTTTCGCTATCTGCACCCTATTACTTACAAACAAATTGCTAAGCAACTTGACGGTAAACGTCGAGAGAGGGCTGAGTATATCGATGGAATTGTTGATGATCTGCAATCATTAATGAATAGCGAAAATATTCGCGCCGATGTGTACGGCAGGCCAAAACACATTTTCAGCATTTGGAAAAAAATGCAGAAAAAACGCCTCACCTTCGAACAATTATTCGATATACGTGCCGTGCGGGTTATCGCCGAGCGGTTGCAAGATTGTTATGCCGCGCTTGGCACCGTGCACGCCAGCTACAAGCATTTACCCAACGAGTTCGACGATTATATCGCCACCCCTAAATCAAATGGCTATCAGTCTATTCACACGGTTATCGTGGGCCCCGAAGGTAAGCCTGTCGAAATTCAAATTCGTACACATAAAATGCATCAAGACGCCGAACTAGGGGTTGCTGCGCATTGGAAGTACAAAGAAGGCAGTACGGGTAAACAGTCGGGTTACGATGAACGTATAAACTGGCTTCGCCGCATATTGGCTTGGCAAGAAGAAGTGGCCGAATCTGGCGATATGGTGGAAGAGCTGCGCAGTCAGGTATTTGATGATCGCGTGTATGTATTTACCCCAAAAGGCGATGTTATCGATTTGCCTCAAGGCGCTACGCCCCTAGACTTTGCCTACTATATTCACAGCAACGTAGGGCATCGCTGTATTGGGGCAAAAGCGAATGGACGAATTGTGCCTTTTACTTATCAGCTGCATAGCGGCGACCAAGTGGAAGTGCTCACAGGCAAAGAGCTGAACCCTAGCCGAGATTGGATGCACCCAGGTTTGGGCTATGTGCACTCATCTCGCGCCCGCGCTACTATTCATTCGTACTTCAAAAAGCAAGATAGGGATAAAAACCTAACTGCAGGTAAAGAGCTGCTAGAGCGTGAACTACATCGCGCCCACTTGCCCACCAAAATAGCCAGTGAAGTGTACGAGAAGTTTAACGGCCATAGTGCTGATGACCTTTATGCGGCAATAGGCACAGGTGATGTAAGGGTAATGCAAGTGATTAACTTCATTCATTTCCTACAAGAACCAGAGCCAGAAGAGCCTGAAATTAGCCCTAAAGTAAAAACAAAACGTACGGCTAAGGGCGCAGGCAAAAAGGATGCAGTGGTTGTACAAGGGGTTGGTCATTTGATGAGCCAGTTGGCCAATTGTTGTAAACCCGTGCCTGGTGAGCCCATTATGGGGTATATCACGCAAGGGCGTGGGGTAAGCGTACATAAAGAAAGTTGCGATCAATTACAGCATTTGCTTGAGCAGCACCCAGAACGCCAAATTGAGGTGAACTGGTCACAAGAGCTTAAGGTAGGGTTTGAAACCTCCGTCGATATCTTCTGCCACGACAGAACCGGTTTATTGCGCGATATCACAACCGTACTCGCCAATGAAAATGTGCCATTATTGGGTGTGAATAGCTTAAGTGATAAACACAGGCAAACGGCGCTAATTACCATTTCAATTGAAGTACAAGACTTAGATACTTTATCAAAAGTACTTGCTCGTTTACGTCAGTTAAAAGGCATTACGGATGCAAAACGCAAACAATTCTGAGTTGCCAGAGGTAAAACGACTTCAAGAAATAATGGCGAAGCTTCGAGACCGAGAGTCTGGTTGCCCGTGGGATGTTCAGCAAACCATGGAAAGCCTAACCCGTTATACCATTGAAGAAGCCTACGAAGTGGTTGATGCTATCGCGAAAGGTGAGCCCTCAGATATTCGTGACGAACTGGGCGATTTGCTGTTTCAAGTAGTGTTCTATTCGCGCATTGCAGAGGAAGAGGGCAATTTTACCTTTGATGATGTTGCGAAAAGCATTAGCGATAAAATGACTCGCCGTCATCCTCACGTATTTGGTGATCCTTCTTCTCAGCCAAGTAATGAGGAAGATTTAACTGCACAGTGGAACAGTATAAAGGCCCAAGAAAAAGCCCTCAAACAACAGGCCTTAAAGCAAAACCTGAATGCCACTTCGAACACTAATGGCGATAAACAGGCTTTTTCCAGTCTTCTTGATGATGTGCCGGTGGGAATGCCGGCATTAATGTATGCCCAAAAACTTCAAAAAGCCTGTGCAAAGGTAGGTTTTGATTGGCCAGAAGTGGCGCCTGTTTTGGATAAAGTGCGTGAAGAAGTTGAAGAGATTCAACAAGAACTTGATGCTGAAACTCTAAATCAGCAAGCCTTAGAAGAAGAAATTGGCGATGCATTGTTTGCTATGGTAAATCTGGCAAGACATTGTAAGGTAGATGCTGATACGGCGTTGCGTAATGCCAGTAACAAGTTCGCCAAACGCTTTAAAGTGGTAGAGTCTTTAGCCTATAAATTAGCTTCTGACGACTTGACTGTAAAAAACCGCGAACCTGAGAGTGATGCGTCACCGTTGGCAAACATGACGCTTGATGAGATGGAAGCGCTATGGCAGCAAGCGAAAATCACCACTGCTAAGTCATAACGCTTTATAGCGTTCTATTAAAAAGCTTAGCCGTTATAGCTTACTCGCTACTTTGGCCTCTAAACTTTCTATTTCTGCTCTGCGCCCTTTATCCGCAATAGGGCGGTTTT
>Ga0209404_10002263_pt1 | contig 12065 bp, 28 predicted proteins | sample TroAtlMetagenome_2_FD_187447 | JGI IMG/M metagenome (GOLD analysis project Ga0209404, IMG submission 187447) | Marine eukaryotic phytoplankton communities from Atlantic Ocean - Tropical Atlantic ANT8 Metagenome (SPAdes) (version 2) | ecosystem: Environmental > Aquatic > Marine > Oceanic...
AGTGAAGTGGTACGTAAACAACCTTGGAGCATCGATTAAATATGTAGATGATTCGTGGGCCTCACTGTCATTGAATGGAGCAACCATAGCATTGACTATGCCTAAACAGCACCCACCCCATGTTGCTTTCACCTTGTCGAAGTGGTCTGAGTTTCCCGAAGGTCATGAAATCAAGTATCATAGAGATGGAAGCGCATATTTATACCTTGAAGACATCGATGGCAATACAATCGAATACATCTATTGGCCGGGAGGTAAGAAATGAACAAAAGAAAATTAAGACGAATACTGAGAGAATCTATTCGTAGTGTGCTTTCAGAAAATGCGTCACATCCTGAAAAAGGGCAGTGCCCGGATATTTACGAATGGCAAAATCTCGTTGGTATCGCACAATCAATGCTAATGGGAAGATACCGAGGTGGTGGCGAACCTCCTACAGGTTTCATGCGAGCTTGGAATCGATATAAAAGTAAAGGAATGAACATTCCCGGGATACTCTACGATGATACCCCAGAGTGTGCAAGACTTGTCATGCGAATAGGTTCTCAATCTTACGATTTATCCGAAGAGGATTACCAAAGAGTGTGTGAAGCTTGGTTAGAAGATGCAGAACGAATGGATAAGTTTGACTGGGAATATGAGGGATAAAAATGAGACTTACAAAAAGACAATTGAAAAGAATCATCCGAGAAGAAAAGCAGAAAATGCTAGAATCCTTTGACGATGACCAATACGGCTACGGGCCTCCTATTGAAGATTTAGATGAGCCGGGAGGCCAATTATCTCGTATTGAAGACATGGTAGCAAATGAAGTTGAAGAACTTCTGTCAGCTATTCAAGAAGAACACTCTTTAGAAGGCGAAGGCATTTCTATGGATGAATTAAACATGGCTATCGCTAGAGGCGTTGATAGAGCTAAAGCAATTTTGAGATATTAAAATGGTCTGGCTTAAAAAATCTTGGGAATGGTTAAAGAAGAACTGGAAGTATGTCGCTACATTCGGGATACCTGTTGTATTGTCTATGATCATGAGTTTAATACGATCCAACCAATCACTCGAAAAGAAAGTGGAGCTGAAAGAAAATGAGAAAGACATTGAAAACAAGGCTAGAGACCTACAAGAACGAATGCTACGAGAAGCTAACGAAGATCTTCACGGTCGAACCAAAGACGCCTTCGACGACTGGACCGAAGACCTCGAAGAGATACAAGATAGTCGTAGAGAAATGGAGCATGAAATTGACACCGCAGAAGAAGCGACAGCGGCGATCAAGGAGAAACTAGATGAATGACTTGTTAGACAATTTGAAAGTGTTACTACCTATTCTCACTGTCGTGGCTGTGGGTGCTGGCTTCTATTATACGACCAACCATAGGCTCGATCATCTCGAGGAAGTAGTAAATTCAATGAAGGCTGACAATAAAGACCTACACCTTCAGTTATATAAAATTGAGGACAAACTTAAGAAACAAGATGAAGCAATCAATCGCATGCGAAAGACGATTGCCAAAAAACAGGACAAGAAACGATGAAAGATATACAAGACCAAATTGACAAGTACGAAGGCATTTTATGGGACTTGGAAAATGCTAACCGTTTGTCTAATCCTTCTGACGATAAAAAGAAAAAGAAGAAAATTGAACAAACTAAGAAGAAAATAGCTTCACTCAAAAGTAAGCTCGACGAGAACAAAACAATGCGGCTTTCGAAAAGACACCTTAGACAAATCATTAGTGGCGTAATCAAAGAGTCTTATTTGTTTGGGTCAAACTATAGAGAAGTGCAGAATGCAATCGAGCAATTCGTAAAGTCAAGTCCGACTGGAGCGACAACAGCTGAGATTGTGTCGTATATCAAGCAATCTTTTCCAAAGGTGACACAAACTTTGTCGGGTCAAAATCTAAAAGACGATGTAAACACACTTATCCGTGACATGCTCGAACAAGAAATCATAGAATGGGGGGACAACGGTACCCTCGTGATTGCTGAATGGTAGGCCCAAAATTGGAGAACAAAATGAAACTTACAAAAAGACAACTTAGAAAGATTATCAAAGAAGCCATCATCTCGGAAAGTGGATACGAAAGAAGATACTTCAGCCAACACGGGACAGGGAAGAACTCTCCTGATGAACAATTTAATGAAGACCTACATTATATTTTGGATACGTCTCCATCTAAAAGATCCTATTGGCAACAAGCATACGAAGTAATAGAAGCCCTAGACGATGATGAGAAATATATGGCCGAAGTCATCGCCGAAAGGATGTGGGAAAGACACACAGATAGAAATTACGATTACAGATACTAGGAGACACCAAATGAAACTAACAGAAAGACAATTAAGACGAACAATCAGAAGAGTGATTGTAGAAAGTAAAGCTGAACAATTACTCAATTTGCCACAAAGCCCATCACCTATGGAAGTATATCAAGCAGTAATGCAATGGATGTCGGGCCAAAGCGATCCGCAGAGTAATCCGGATGCTGGTTTGGTCGATAAAGTAATTCACAATGTAATGGTGAAACATCAAGTTAGCCGTACAGAGGATGAAATAGGTCAAAAATTGAATATGCTTAGACAAGTATTAGATTCGGACCTTGGCCGTAGACAAAGTTACCGTAGAGGCATAGAATCAGAAATGAGAGCTGCAGATCCTACTGGAGATAAGCAGCGATATGGCCGGATGCATCGAATCGGTCGTCGAGCAAGGGACTGGTAAGCTATGATCTGGTTACTATTGTGTTCTTTAGCTTTTGCAAACGATGAGGTGATTACCTTGAAGAAAGGTGAAACTGCACCTTGGGATGGTACGTTGTTATCGCCAGCTGCAGCTGCACGATTGATTGCGAAGGAAGAAGCCAATCTCGCCACTTGTTTAGCAGATGCGAAAAGGGATAAGGCCATACTCTCGGCCGAGAAGGATTTCGAAATCCAAACGACAGAAGCAAAGCTTGCTAAATGTACATTCGAGTCGACAAAGAAGGAAGAACTCTACCTCGAAAGAATAGAATGGCTAGAAAAGAAAACAAATCCACCATCTTGGCAAGGGCCGGTATTGTTTGGGGGTGGCATAGTCATCGGCATGGCAACTGTTGCCCTGTCTGCGTGGACATTAGATAAAATACAGGAGAACTAAAGTGCCAATTGCTTCTCGAAAGAATCTAGGCTGGGACAAAGCAAAGGGCCGTGGTTACATGTCTGGTAAAGATGTGACTTGGACTGGTGAAGATGTGAATGATCATATTGAAAAGTGGATGAAAGATATGGGAATGTTCGAGTCAGAAAACGAGATACCTAAATCTGGCAGATTGGACGAATGCTTAGTAGTCGGAGGTGCGATAGGCACCAATTTTATTTTAGCAAAAAACAGAGATCGAAAAGTTCCACCAGTAGTGCAAATTGTTAGAAAACTTTCTAACAAAGGAACAGAGATGGTCTTGATGTATGACAAACGCACAAAATATGTCGAAGGCATGAACCAATATGGGATTGGAATTTTGAATGCAACACTTCTCAATGAAGAAGATTCGAGAACAAGGTCGGGCTACAATCACAGACAGGGAAATATTATTCATCGTGCACTGTGTTCTAAGTCCGTTCTAGAAGCTGTTGGCATCATAAGCACGCATGCAGGTGGATTAGAAGGTCATACAATTATTTCTGATCCTTTGAGAATGTTTCACATAGAGCTTATGCATGGCCAACAAGCAAAAGTTTCAAAACTCGATCCAACAACTGGTTGGGATGCAAGAACAAACCATGGGATACATTTTTCTGAAGCTGGCTACATGCCGAGAGACGGAAAAATATATATGTCATCAAATTATAGAAAATCTATTGCAGAAATAGAGCTCCACGGTGTTGAATCTGAAAAAGATATAATGAAAATAATGCGACAGCAGCATAATGAACCTGATTCGCATATGAATATGCATCGGAGAGTTCCAAAGAGTGCACGAGAACACGGCGGATTCATAACAACTAGCCAAATTGTTATGAATCTTACTGACTTGCATTTTTTGTTTCATTGCTACAATGACTATTGTGACTTTCAAGAAGACATACTAGACATGACGCCTGAGGAATATGAACCCAAGATCAAAATCACTGTATCTAAATCCGATGATTAATTAGCAAGGCTGTACAAAAGCTCTTTTGAGTGTGTTACATTACTAGTATAACTACTAACTTTCACACACAGGAGACTTTATGTCCAAGAAAAAAGCAACCGCGAAAGCGAACTTCCAAAAAACCTCACGCAAAGACGCACTAGTCGTTGGCGCAAAACTCTCACAAGCCCTTTGGCCTCTATGCAAAGTCGTTACCCTCGTAGGTTCTATCCGACAAGGTAAAGAGATGATCGGTGACATCGACATCGTTGTCATCCCAAACATCGAACCAGCCGAGTTCCTCGAACGATGTAAAGACATTGTCGAATACGAATATGGCGGTAAGAAGAAGATCTTTGGCATGTTCATGGACAGACCAATCAACATCTTCGTCACAGACGAAACAGGTTATGGTGCTTGTATGTATCAGATGACTGGCCCTGCAAAGTATAACATTCAAATGCGTGGTCAAGCTAAGAGGAAAGGCTTTCGTCTTAACGAATATGGCTTGTACAACCGAGAGTCTGGTGAGTATGTAGCCGGCGCCACTGAGCATTCCATCTTCGAAGCTCTCGGCATAGAATACAAAGCACCAACCGACCGGAAGGCGTCATGAATGTAGGCACCCTCGTAAGAGTAGTATCAACTCTGTGGAGACATGGTGAGATAGGCGTTGTTGTCAAACAATGGCCTCCAGAACCAATACAGGATACCGATGGCCTTACAAGAGTGGCGCCTACGTATTCGGTCCTATTCTGGGATGAGAAGATCAATAGGGTAGCAGAGGTTTGTTTGGAGGAATTATGAAAATTGGAGATTGCGTATACATCGAAATGTACCCAGATCATGCACGAAAGTGTAAACTTTCGGGATCCCCGACTTGGCGACCCGCCATTGGTGTCTTGGTTGAAAAGCTATACGAGTATGACGGCCGGCAAAGCAGGTCTATCGTTCTAGTCGAAGGAAAAGTAGAGTATTTTTTCAATTATCAAATCAAACCCTTGGAGGAAAAATGAAAATAGGTGACGTCGTTATGTTTGTTGACAAAGGTAGGTACGCAAAATGGTTCTATGGCCAGATTGCAATTGTCGAATCATACACAGCAAAAGGATCAGATGGAAAAGCTCATTGTGGTGTTCGATGGATTGAGCCAGTTCAATACTTCGATAGAAAGGCAACAGTGTCTCATTTCTGTGCAGACAAATTCAGGAGGTTTGATGAAAGTCGGTAGTCTCGTAAAACGCAAACCAGCATTTGGTGAATGGGTAGATAAGAACCCTTGGATGTTGACGCCCAAAGATTTGGAAACAGGCATCATCCTTCGCATTGGCCGAGCTGGATACTGGGATTACGAAGTCCTATGGCAAGGTGAATACACCGACACGCATGACGAATCAGAATTAGAGGAGGTAGAATGTGCAAATTAAAGATAGGTGATCTAGTATGTTTCAACAGTGGGGGTATGAGACATAAGACCCTAGGGATTGTTGTGGACTTTGATTTTTCATCTAAGATCCGAAGAAAGAACCTAGAGTCTATCTTGATTATGTGGTCTGTCATAGGGAAATATATGCCTAGACAATGTTGGACATTACAAGACAACCGTCAAAAAGAAATCGGGTCCGGTGACTTTATTTGGCATGAGATGGGCGATTGGTTTAAGGTGGTAAAATGAAAGTAGGTGACATCATTTGGGATAAATGTGACAAGCGGTATGGTATGCTAATTGTAGAAGAATGGGAGTCAAATATAGGAACTCCTTTTGATTGGGCAGCACTTTGGTTCGATGATGGATCGCTGTGGGGAATTGACACAAGGACATAGAGGTGATCAGTGAAAAATGGTGATCTTGTAAGGTTCAAGTTTTATGTTGGAAGTAAAGACGACGACCCTCCGTACTCTCTCGACGGGCAGTGGCGCATTGGTTTGTTACTCGAGTATACTACTTGGGAGAAAGTGGGAACCGTACTGTATCGTGGTAAAACGTATAGAATACGAGGAGAAAACATGCAAAAGGCAGGAAAGAAAGATGAAAGTCGATGAATCAGTAGCTAAATTGAAGAAGGGTGATCTAGTTAGGTCTATTAAATGGGGTTGGATCGGAACAATCATAGGTTTTGAAGAAGCAAATTCAAACCTGTATGGCGGGAAAAGAGGATTGTTGCCAATAATCTTTTGGTCCCATCGGGAGACCAATAGGCCCAATCCATACAGGGTGCACCCCAAGTATTTCGAGGTGATCAATGAAAATAGGTGACCTTGTATATCTTAAACCAAAGAACGGTACTGAGGACGAAGATTATATAGGTCTTCTTGTGCACATGAAGCAAGTAGGTCGTAGCAAAATAGATAGAACGATCCTTTACGATGTCCTCTTTTCGGAATCTAATGAGGTAATAACAATTAGTGACATTTATTTTACAATATGGAGGATCGAATGATCAAAGATAGAAAAGAAATGAAACATTGGCCTATCGAGATAGACTTGAATGGTCCGGATGGGAATGCTTTCGCCCTACTCGGGTATGCATCGAAACTAGGGAAGCAGATGTACGGGTACGAAAAGACCGACGAGATTTTAGAGGAGATGAAGCTGTCGACATACGAACTGTTGATACTCACGTTCGACAAGTATTTCGGGAGGGTCGTTACTTTGTACAGAGATGGTGGTGAACCCACTAGGTGGAAAGAAACTTGAGCACGCTTGTACAAAAATCGCCTTGAAGACGTTAAATTATATACATAAACAAACACACACTAGGAGTTATTATGACTGACATTAAAATATTCGAGGTGGGCGGGTCTATCCGAGATGGCATCCTCGGCCTACCTAACAAAGATCGAGACTTTTGCGCGGTTGCCCCATCATGGGAAGCATTGCACGAATGGTGCAAACAAAACATGGACAACATCTTTCTTGTCAAACCTGAGTTCTTGACAGTTCGAGGATTTATGGGAGGCGAAGCAATCGACATTGTGATGTGCCGCAAAGATGGACCTTCTACCGATGGTCGTCGACCTGACTCGGTGACACCGGGCACTCTGATGGATGACCTATCACGTAGAGACTTTACGATGAATGCGATGGCCATCGAGGTTGATCATAATCTGAATCAGATTGGCGAGATCATCGATCCTTTCAATGGTGCAAAGGATGCCAAAGATGGTATCCTTCGATGTGTTGGGTCCACTGAAGACCGGATGGCCGAAGACGGACTTCGTATTGTGCGAGCAATGAGATTCGCAATCACCAAAGGAGTTGAGTTAGATGCACCTCTGTGGCGAACGGTGAGATCAAGACAGATGTGGAAGTTTGTGCAAGAGTCTGTTTCTGTCGAACGTATACGGCAAGAGCTTGACAAATGTTTTAAGCACGACACAGCCGACACTCTTAGGTTCTTAGGGTGTTTAGAAAATCCTGTCACAGGTGAACCTATCGTGGATTTGATTTTTGCAAATGGACTTTGGCTGTCTCCATCTCTTGGTAAAAAATAATGCATGTTTGTACAAATTTTACACAAAGTTGATTACATTATATACATAATCACACACTCACTCAGGAGATTCAATGAGAAAATCTAAACAACAGCGTATCAACGAAGGCAACGCCCTCATCGCAGCAATCAAGCAAGACCCCGTCTTGGCCAAGGAACAATCGTGGCTCCTTCGCTTTCTTAATGACCTTGTCACCAAGTTCCAGCGTGGCAAAGGCGGCACCAAGCGTCAGCGTGAACTCTTCGACGAAAAGATCGCAGATGGCGTACCCGCACGCAAGGTCAATACCCATGTCGCACAACCCGAAGTTCTCAAGGCCGAAGCTGCCATCAAGGTTCTTCAAGCTCAGCCCGCACTCTATTCGTGGGAAATCCGTGTTGGCGGCGAAATCGTAGCTAACGGTCTCAAATACAACCTCTCTGCGAAGCAGCTTGCACTACTCGATACTTTCGTCAAGAAAGCGGAACAAGTCGAAGCGCAATCTCAGATGGATGTTGATCCTGAAAAAGTCGCAGAGGCACAACTTCTTGTTGATCTAGGCGATACGTACATCGGTCTTACTGCTAAGAAGTCAAAAGACATCTCAATCTTGCGCACGGCGATCGCACAAGGTATTGGCTTCAGTGATGAACAACTCGAAGCTGGTCGCAAAGCTGTCTCAGGTGAACTTAAGAAATACAAAAAGCTCAAAGGTTGGTACACGCCAGGAATGCTTATTCGCTATAGATATGGTGGCATTTCTAAAGAAATGGTCTTGGTAGTTGATGGTCCACAAATTGGAGACTTCGGAGCCAACGCGCGCGGTTACCATGGTGGTGCTTCAAAATCTATTCGTGTCCCTGTTATAGTAGATGGACACCTTGTCTATGCACATGCATCACGGATCACTCGATACACTAAAAAAGAACTCAAACGCTTAGGAGCTGAATAATGAAATTTTTACGCAATATATACGAATGGATCGTTGGTTTACTATCACCGGGTGACCGGTGGGATGAATACGTAACTCCCGAAAAAGAAGCTCTAGATGTCTTAAGAAAATTAGACAAGAAGCATCCGAAAGGGACCTCTACGTTTGATCCGAAGTCACCCCAGGCCATAGCCGGATTAGCATTCCAGTCTAGTGTGTTTGAAGAATTGCAGAAGCAGTTTCCTGATAATGATACTTTCGAAGAAACTTGGGACTATTTCAAAAAACAAGATCCAGAGCTCTCTATTTACGAACTAGCGTGTTTAGAGAAAGAATGGGGGGATATAACGTTCGTGCACGAAGGCCAACGGTTTTGGGTTGAGTGTTGTTTCGCTATGGGTGAAAAGAACTCTTGGTTCTGCGAGATGAAACGAAAGAAATTTCGAGGCACAAACAAGTTCTATTGCTGGGGCAAGAGAATAGAGCCCGGGAAGACTTGGTACATCCCTTCAAGACCTTGGAATGATTATGTCGAGAAGTGTGAAACCAAAAAGAAAGGTAAAAAGACTTTTCGAGTTGTACCTGTGCATCTCATAGGGGACAATATACGCGTAGCTAAAAGAGGTCCAAATGCCTTTGCAAAACACATCAGATGATGAATGGTTAGGCAAACTAGTTTGGCATTTTCCAAGAGATGAGATGGGTCTTCCATTGGCCAACAGTGCCATATATGGTATAGTTATAGCTAAGGATGACGAAGCTGTATACATAGTGCTATCTGAAGGTGATCATTGGTATGCTTGCGTCCATGACTTGGAACTAGTGGAGGAATGGAGTGAAGACTTGGAAGGGGAAAATGGTTCGGTGGAAACATCCAGAGAAAGGACAAGTAGGTCTAATCGGAATAGCTTTAACTAATCCGAAAGAAGATACAATAAAATTTTCACCAAGATCAGTAGCTTTGATACTCGTTGTAGACGTAATGTGGGGAGACACTATACAACAATTTGTACCCATCGACGAATTAATAATTTGTAAATCTTAGAAATTAACAATAGAATTAAATTATACACACTCAGGTAAATAAATGAAAACACTGACACAATCACTTTGGATGCCTCCAAAGCTTAATGCTTGGGACGATCCTTTGATACAAGAACAATACTGGCCAGACAGATGGAAGATGACTGTAATTTGCCTTTGTCTTAATATGACTTCAGGACGACAGGTACGACCTGTTCTACCAGAATTATTCAGACGATGGCCCAACCCAGTTGCAATGAAACATGCACATGACGAAACACTAAAGGCACTTATCAAGCCACTCGGATTCGTGAACAAAAGATCCTATGCTCTTAAGCGAATGAGCTCAGACTGGATCGAAAAAGACTGGAAGTCAGTGAAGGAGTTGTACGGATGCGGTCAATACGCAAAGGACTCAGACGAGATATTTTATCAAGGATGCTTGAAACTGGAGCCGCAGGACGGAGAGCTATTGAGATACATCAAATTTGCAAGGGAGGCAAAATGTTTTCAAGATCAATAAGAAGTACAGAAGCTAAGAAACAATATGACTACAGTGACACCGATGAGTTTGGAGGAAACACTTTTGTTCCCAAATCTATCGATGCTGATTGTGACGAGTATATGAAACTCGTTGGATGTGAGTTTGATTTTCATGGTGCTCAAGACAACCTGGTGAGATTGAACAATGTAGTATATGAATTTCTAGAAGATCCGGATGATGGGTACCGTTCGCATCTAGGCGCAGTTCGTATCTCACCTGCATCAGACCATACCGGATTCTTCTCCAATCCTGTCGCACAAGTAATTCTCATATCGACAGACAATAAAGAAACATGGCCAGACGAATGGACACCACCCCCAGAAGACCCATACCATGATGGGCCTTTCTCTGGCTTTTACTTTGTAGATGCTGACGATTATCATATATGGTGCCAGATTGGAACAGAGTATCATGATTCGTATTACCCATGCTTTGTGACTCATTATTATCCGAAGGAACCAACGCAAGAGACATAATTATATCTGTGTTTGGAGGATAGGTGACAAATTACTATAGCGTACTAAGTGTTCAAGAAAACGCTAGCCAAGCTGAGATCAAAAAAGCTTATCGTAATTTAATGCGAAAATGGCACCCAGATGTCAATCGCTCACGTGATGCAACTAGTCGGACTGAGGGGGTGAACAAAGCTTATGCCGTACTGAGTTGCCGCGAGTCGAGATATAACCACGACATACAGCTTCGAGAAGCTGGCCTATCCTCCAAACCTTTATATAAAAAAACAGAAATTCCTTGTCTAGACTGTCAAGCAAAAGGTTTTGTAAAGTACTATAAAAAGAATAAGTGGAATTCAATTAAAAAGCTTTTTGGGTATAATATCCCATATGAAAAACACATGTGTTTCTCATGCTGCGGAACCGGCTGGGAACGAAGAATACAGGAGTATTAATGACAGACAGACAGATGTACCTCTTAAAAGAGATCTATAATTCTATGGGTGAACAGATTCATCTGATGGAATGGGCTACAAAGCAAGTAAATGAAATTGACATAAAATATCTGATACAAGCAGGCTATGTAATTGAATCAATCGGGGAGGGGTTTGTAGGAGGTCTAAGAACTTTAAAGCTCACAGACAAAGGAAAAGACATAGCTAAAAATTATTGTGACGTGTGTGGCTGTATGCCTTGTGATTGTGGATATGGATCATAGTTATTTTTGTTAGGAAAGTTAAGTTTGGAGATAAAATGATTACAAAACTGCAAAATATATTAGGAATGACACTATGCATGCAATTTCTATTATCTGGTTGTTCAAGTGATATAGCGATTATTACTCGAGAGGAAAAGCAACAAGACACGTCAGACATGATTGTGACAACAGAAGCAAGTGTAGAACCGTCTAGCGAAGAACCTTCGTACGAACCTTCTACAGAGCCATCAGATGAGATGACGGAATTAACCATCGGATTCGCAGAAATGTCCTTGACACAGATTGCATGTCCTGCATGCATGGGTGTCCAAAATGAGTTTGACATCTACGCAAATCTCAAATTACATCAGCCTACATCAGGAGGATATACAGAGCAACTAACTCCTGTTGGTACATGCGTGACACAAGAGCTCGGTGCCTACGTATCGAGCACACCTTTGTCGGTTGCTGGTACAGCAACCTTTAATTCAATCCAGTTGTTTCCCTCCGGCGCAGCTGAGTGGTCGAATACCAATCTATACGAGTATCAGATAGAACGACGCACAGAAGTATATGTGTCGACTGATGCCGGGAGTATTCCAAACGCATTCGAAACACTCGAAGGCTTCGATAATATAGAACCTTGGGAACTTCGATATGTCGATCCTTCCTATGCTTTCGCTGCTGTTGTATCTAAACAGGGTACAACATTCACTTGGCAGCCATCTATCCCCGATGCACAGTTCGAAATCCTGATCGCTGTATATTCACCCGATGGTTCACAATTGCTGGGAATGGTATCGTGTATGGAGAACGATGTGGGTTATCTG
>Ga0209404_10002269_pt1 | contig 12052 bp, 12 predicted proteins | sample TroAtlMetagenome_2_FD_187447 | JGI IMG/M metagenome (GOLD analysis project Ga0209404, IMG submission 187447) | Marine eukaryotic phytoplankton communities from Atlantic Ocean - Tropical Atlantic ANT8 Metagenome (SPAdes) (version 2) | ecosystem: Environmental > Aquatic > Marine > Oceanic...
TTTTACCATCGATATCCCTTGTTTTAAAAACAATACCACCCGTATTACCCGCAGTCGTACCATTATTTGATTTAGTATACGCATTTATTTCGGCAAAAGAACCTATTGTGAGTGACTTTATCTCACCTAGTCTCGATGTGCGTATTGGATCACTTTCTACATGAAACCCACGTGCTGTGACGCTTCCATGTGTTTTTATAGAAGTCTTCGTTTCGTTGCAACACGAAAGTACATGTGAAAGTGAAATATTTGAGATAAGCGCACCATCCCCTTCGAGTGGCGCAGATTCTAATGTAGACAAACGAGTTCGCAATTCTGGGAGATCGGATACACCTTCGAGTGTGTTTTCACACTTTTCTACGCGGGTCTCAATTGGATCTATTCTCGTAAGTTCGGAATATACGTATTTAAATTTAGTGAGTTCTTCCTTTATTGGATCGATATCACGTAATTTTGTTATTTTATTTTCAATGATACCAATTCTGTTTTCATTGGAGTGTATGATTGGAACGACAGCTTTTGTTTCATGAATGATAGGTGTTTGTTCGTCTATGAGTGTAACTCTTTCTTCTATTTCAGTGACACGCGGTTCCACAGACGAAATTCGTTTGTTATGTGATACACTCGATTTTTCGAGTGTATCGAGTCTTTTTTCACATACACCTATGCTTGGTAAACGCTTTTCTATTGTGGTAACACGTGGTTCCATACATGAAATTCGTTCGTTATGTGATACACTTGATTCTTCGAGTGGGTCAAATCGTTTTATGTGTTCATCCAATTTTAAGTTTGTCCTCTTAATAGAACGTTCTAAGGTGGGTTTTACTTTCTCGAGTGGATCAAATCGTGGTATGTGTTTTTCCAATTCTGATATGCGAATATTTGATTGTTCAAGATCCACGCTTTTAGAAACACCCGTAAGCGTCGTGCCATCCCCGTAAAACTGGGATGCTACCATTTTTCCATCAGAATGTATGTTACCTTTAGAGTGAACTCCCTTATTTACATATATAGAACGGCCTATGTGTGCATCCCTGCTTACACTCAATTCATTAAATTTTGGAGAATATCCGTCAAAGTCTTCTATTTGGCCAACCGTTATATTAGACAAAAGCCCACCATCCGCTTGTAATTTATCGCGAACATATAAATTCTCTACCACATCTCCTATGTCAATGTGTAAGTCGTATTGTACATTTGATAATAGACCGCCGTCACCCACGAATTGCGAAGCTTCTACAGTTCCATCAAATATGGTGTTTTTATTGACGTGTAACGCACCATCGGATTTATCGTGTATCATTCGTATCCCATGAATATCAACACCGACGTTTTCATTTTCGGGGCAACCTTCTCCTATTGATAAAATGGGTGTATACACGTGTTCCTCATTAAGAGTTGTCATGTTTACAACTTCTAGGTTTTTGACTTGTAAATCATCGAGTTTTAGTGTTGTACCACCAATTTCGACGACTTCTTTCGTGATCGTATCATACGCAAGTAAGTTCGATGCATTTGCATTACGTATAGGACTTATGTATAATCCGCTGTGTTTGATATCACGAATCTTGCTTTCTGAAGCATTAAACACAATGGAATTTTTAGGCTGTTCGGAGTCCGACAATCTCCCTAACCGAACCATGTCGGTGGGTTGGTTTATACCGGAGTTCTTTACCATTTAATATACCATTGTATTTTAATTTGCGTATAGTAAACCTGCCATGCCGTTTTCAACGCGTAATATGTTGTAATTGACCGCATAAATTGGGTCTGTTATATTCATACTTTCACTCATAATCTTTGCTGAGTCTAACCTACTAAAATTTAGCGTACCTGTGGGCTGTAGAGAGCTTGTGAGAAGACAGAAGCAATACAAAAAGAAATCTGGAGAAGTAACATAGTTTGTGTGATAATACGCCATTACGTCTATATAATGTGTTTTAGCCCATTTATAATTACCTATATCGAGTCCATTTATGTTTAGCTTTACTTTGTTCGAAACAGAAGTAAGTGCACCATTTGAAGTTGTGTCTGTACACGCCAGATATTTCACGGGGTGGCTGAATATTAATTCTTGATCGTGTTCTCCAGATGGAATATTTTTTTGAACTTGTGTGATGAGCATTTCGTGATTCCTGGATACTATATTACCACGTTCTTCGTTGTCCAAGTAATAGTAATTTGCGTATACCTCGTAGTTGTAACTCATCACATTTTTCCAATAAAATCTCAATTCAACTTCGTGATAATGCAATGCAACTAATGGCAAAGATGATTGTGGACCTTCGCAGAAGAAAAACCTAAGGGGGTAAAAATACGATTTAGAATTGATACCCGGGTGTGGACCATTGGAACTCTTCGAAACATTCTGTGCGAATGTATCTATCGCAATCTTTTCAGTAAAGATGGAGTCTTGTGAGTCCACCATGTGACCACCTATGTATAATTCGACTTTGTCTATAATTTGGGTCCAATCAGATGGATCGACAGCTTCGGTTCCGTCATCTGCCGCTATGTACACATGCCCGAGCATGTCACCTGTTTTTTCAAATTTAATTGACGTCATGGAACCATTTGATATGTTTCCGCGCATCAATTGCTTTTCCACGGATTGCGAAAAATTTGAATGTCGTTTAAATGTCGATGAGAAAAATGATATCTCTGGTTTGCCCATGATGTGTTTATCTTGGGCACCAACCGCGATGAGTTGTACGACTCCCGTCGACATTTATAATATAACGAAAGGTTAAAAATATATCTATCCTACGCCCTGATTAAATAAATGGTAAATTCTTATTCTTGCACACAAATCTGAAAATCATAAAGTTTTCTATGGCGCTATTTATAGTGACACCATCTTCATCTCTGAGTGTACACGTGAGACGGTCGAGTTTTCTTATGGGTGTGGTGTATTGTGAATCGACATCATAATCTTCTTTGAAAATGATTGGATTCGAACCAGACTGAATTATAGTACCAAATCCCCTGTTGAGATTAGACATGGACGACTGCCCACCGAACACGTTAGATGTTCGCTGCGAGTAATTCGTGTTAAGTTCATCTACTGAAATGTGACACACGTTAGAAGAAGGTGCATCGATTCTTGCGGCTATGAGCTTCGCGTGAACTATATTTTCAAGTGATTGCGTGAGGTGAACCGTAAATGTATTTTTGCTAGATTGACCGATGGTATCAACCGTTATGGTGTGATACTCGTAATCAAAATCAGGCAGAGCTGGACGAGTTGTATTCACCGTATTCATTACTTATAAGTTAGATTAAAGATCCACCAATTCCACCAATAATCTTCGCATCGGCGCTGTCCTTCACGAACTTTTGGTCACCACAAATTCCACCTGGTGTCAAAGACTTGGTGTAGTAGGCGGATTCTGGGGATCCTGGGACACACTCGATCTTGTGCTCCAGGTCAAAGATGGAAGTAGCCCCGGCTTCTTCGGACGTCTCGAGGTTGACTGGTCTGGGCTGGTACATGCTTCTGCGTGGTCTCATCATCATGAGAACACACAACAACAGGAAAACCACGGCGATCACCTTGAGGGTATTTCGGTTCGTGGCGTTAAGCTTCATTTATTATGTAACCAATATTTTTTATATTAAGTGCGTTAAAGAAATTGGATTAGTTTCAAAGTACAGAGTAATGGACGGTGAAATTACACTTGACCGGAGTCGTGGGAATGTACTGAAGCTGGACGATAACGAACAAGCTCTCATGGACGAAATAGAAATAGAAACCCCACGTCCTCGTACGTCTATACCAAAACCCACTGTGTATAAACCTGTCGCTCGACCCCCACCCATGGAAAATGCCATGCAGGAAGACATAGATGCGTTCGCGAATCCAACGAAGCAGGCTGTGCCACCACAGTATCAGGAAGACCCCGTTGACTATGGCGAATATGACCAAGAGGAAGAACAACAGCCATACATCCAAGGCGACTATGCCATACAAGAAGAAGAGAGACCATCGCCTGGATACAAGTCCATAGACGAAGAAAAGGCGGATCTGGTAAACAAGCTCGGTCGTCTTGAAAAGAAGGGATTCACTGTAAACAAAAGACTTAACGCATATTCTGGCATCGACGATTTACGAACGGAGGTGAGGAGAATTACCTATAGTATAGATGTTGAGAAGTCTATTAAATTCTCTCGTAGAATGCTTATTGCGTGTTGTACAGGATTAGAGTTCCTTAACAAGAAATATAATCCATTCGAAATCCAGCTCGATGGATGGTCGGAGAATGTGATGGAATCGGTGGATGATTACGATGAAGTGTTCGAGGAACTTTACGTTAAGTATAGATCTAAGGTTGCGGTTGCTCCAGAAATAAAACTTATAATGATGCTTGGTGGTTCTGCGATGATGTTCCACTTGACGAACAGTATGTTCAAATCTGTGATGCCTAATATGAATGATATTTTGAAGCAAAATCCAGGACTTGTACAAAACATGGTTGATGCCGTGAAGAATACGACACCCAGAAACACAGAGGCTCCAGTGGGCGAACAACCAGGTGAGGAAAGATACGAAATGAAGGGACCCGGTGTTGATATTTCGAGCTTGATGGGTAATATCATGATGCCCCCAGTTCCCCCTATGTCTACGTCTGCACCACAGCCAATTCCAAACATTGACCCAGACGATGACGACGATGCGATCTCCGATATCGTTGATGCACCAGAAGAGATCGAAGACGATACCGATGTGAAGGAGGTGAAGGTATCTACCTCGAAGAGTAAACGTGGTCGTAAGAAGAAGTCTGTCGAAATAAATTTGTAGGATATTAGTATAAATGATAGGGTACTGTCCCATCGAGGAAGAGCCACCAGTGCGGCTTCCTCCCCGTGTACGCGGGCCACCCCGGAGACCCGAGGCGGAGAAAAGGAGAGAGGACACAGAAACGAACTATGTCGTTTTGTTCTTTATCGCGGGCGTTCTCACACTCGCCGCGATGGATTCTGTTAAAAAGTAAACTTTTCGCTTTACCATTCGTACACTACACGAATGGCAAAATGAATTAAAATTTAATGAGACACTCACCTTTCGCGAATTGGTTTGGTTCTTCTTTCATCTTTGGCATCTTGAAACCACCCTGTTTATACACGCGAAGTCGTTTGTTATACATGGCGTGACACACAGACCATTGGTCAAATATGTCGTATATGTTAGGGTTGTTCTTCTTACCTTTTGTTTCCCTCATGATGCGACCGATGGATTGGACGATGTCCGATTTCGGTGTCGCAAGAATGACCGTGTCCAGAGAAGGTATATCCAAGCCCTCGTGTGCTTGGCTAAAAGTGGCAAAAATTATCTTTTTTGTACTCGATTCCGCGAGATCGGCTTCTTTCATGCCACCCATGTAGAGACCGGACCTTTTTGGGAAACATTGATGAAGCATCATACAGTGTTGGCGTCGATCACTTAACACGAGGATCTGTCTCGTGGATTTTGCGATACGACTAATCAGTCCCACGAGCATAGAGTTTCGTTCCCTATTTTCTGTGAGTTCCGTAATCATCGTGGACAGGGACAGCTTACCGAATCTCGTACACGGTGGTGGATCCCTGAATCTCTGACACTCAAACTCTATGGGAAACACCTCCACGTCTTGTTGATTTTCTCGTTCTACGGCAAAAAACGTTGGTCCCATGAACCAGTGAAGCACCTTCGTGAGTCCATCTTTTCTATTTGGGGTCGCAGACAAACCAAATATGTGTTTTGGACACATTTTAAACAGTGATTGACTAAATACTTTCGCGCATATGTGATGGGCTTCGTCTACGATCAGTGTTCCTACGCTATCGAAATCACCGAATGTGTATTCTTTGAGTGAGAGTGACTGTAACATGGCGATGACGAAATCACACTCCACGTCCTTTTTGTTTTGTTGAACCCGTCCGATCGTCGCACCCGGACAAAATTGTTTGATTCGCTCTTCCCATTGATTTGCGAGGAATTCCTTGTGTACGATGATCATGGTTCTGTACCCCAGTTTACACGCTATGGCCAATGAAACGGTGGTCTTCCCGAAGCCGCACGGTAGGCTGAGGACTCCGTGACCCGCATCAATAGCCGCGTCAAGTGCGGCGTTCTGATGGGTAGCGTCTCGTAAGGTTCCGTGAAATTTGACGCGAGTCCGTGTAGGTTCGGGTCTCTTATCCTCACTTGGTTCTCCCAGTTTACTAATTCCGTAGTATCTTGGAACGCAGATTCCATTCTTAGTTGGTCTAAATACCTTAAAAGGTGGAGGGGGGAACCCAAAGTCATCATTCACTATGGCTCTTACCGTCAGCTCCTTTTTTAATTCACGGGGTGGATTGTTCACTATGTATCCACTTCGTGTGAGCATTCTACTGTATTAAAGATTATAAACTTTAATAGAGTACAATAACATGCCAACCGTGAACGTTGAAGAGAACATCAAGAAACTCCAAGAAGCCGTCGAAACTACGTATCAAGAGCTTCACAGGCTTCAAGGAAGTCTCCGTGTTTTCTTGGGTTTCCAAGAAAATGGCCTCAAGGAAATTGAGATTCCAGAGAAGAAGGAGGAGGAGGAAGCGAAGGAGTCTGAATCTGCTTAATTACCCACGCGTATCCACTGTGATTGGCGACATTCCAAGCGCCACTAAAATTTGCTATTATTTTGACTAAGTCACCCTTAGCTAGAGATTGTACGGGTGTGTCACCTTTGACGGTACACATCACACGTCTGTATCTGTATGGTACTTTTATGGTCAAAACGTTCCCCTCGAGTGGATCGTCTACGTTTTGTCTATTCATGATAAATCTTGATTTTGATTCCTGAAGCCCGTGAATGTAATCACGGGCCACGTCGTTGACGGTTATGCGTATGTATCGTTTGTCGTTATATTCATACATGGGTTCGTACACGTGACCATCGATTGGAATCATGATTTTCTGGTATATATAGTTATTAGAATCAAAGCTATAAGTACGAATAACACACTAAAAATTTTAGGCTGGTAAATACAACACGTTTTGTGTGAGGTGGTAGAATAACATGAGACATATGGTCAATACGGTTTGAAAGTCTAAATGAGGCATCGTCGCGAATAGGAGAAATACACTGAGTATCACGTGCATGGGAAATGGTTTTTCTGGTCCGTATTTAATATAATATCCATACATGGCGCCTACTGAAAGTATGATGGCATTGATTGCCGTCTCATACGAGGGGCTATAAAAGAACCACGCGGTATACAGAAGTGATACGTATGATATGAATATGGATCTTCGAAGGAATTCTCTAACGCTGTCTACCCATAACAATGGTTTCTTCTCTATCAATTTGGATTCCCAATGTGGACCGAGTATCAGGTAGGAAATGTAGAGGGTTATGAATATTTGCCACATTTACTATATTCTCAGAAAATTTTACAAAAATTATTTTTATTTTTTACACTTTTTTCTTTTAAAAGAAAGTTTAAAATTTTTTATTTTTTTTTGAAACTTTTTTCTTTTAAAAGAAAGTGAAAAAAAATATTTTTTTTATTTTTGATTTTTATCAGAATTAAAGATTTACCACCAAACATGTATAGATGAATCCAATTCTAGCACAAGCGCTTAAAACGGCTGTACCGGGTCACAAGGGGCGGGTGATTGGAAGTAGAGAAGACATGATCGAACGCGCCTTGAGACAGAGTAAACCAAAGGTGATCGCAAGGACCACGTGGGATCCAAATCGTATGACGTACATAACTAAATGGTATCTACCGGATGGTACACCTATTACTTTAAAGAATAAAATATCTAGATAACATAAGGATGTTGACTTTGCGATGTAATTATAATAAAAATTTACCATCATTATCAAATAACAAACGTAAACAACGAATAAAAACATGGAAATTCGCTGGGGAATTTCTATGGAGAAAATACATCCAAAAGGATCAAGCCAAACTTGGTGCTTGGACCAAGGATCAACTCGTGGAGTTGGGTCCAACTTTTGTAAAACTAGGACAAATAGTATCGACGCGCCCCGACTTATATCCCCCAGAATTCACTCGTCAACTCGAATCTTTACAAGATGATGTACCCCCAATAGATGCGGAATATGTAGATAATATATTAGAAAAAATACCCAATTTTTCATACTTTGATCATATACCTTTTAAATCAGCTAGTATAGGTCAGGTTCACAGGGCTCGGCTCATCGATGGACGAGACGTGGTCGTTAAACTCAAACGCCCGGATATCTATAATATTATGAAGTATGATACAGATAATATAATAGACATTGTTACATTTTTGGAAAAAATTGGAATCGATACCGGCACTTCATCGGGTTACATTTTAAATGAATCCATCGAATATCTACTTTCGGAAACTGACTATGCGAATGAGATAGACAACGCAAAGAGGATGCGAACTGCATTTAAGAAAATCAAGTGGGTCAAGATACCAAAGATGTACGATGATTATTGCACGAATGATATGATAGTCATGGAGATGGTTGAATCCGAAAAACTATCTGAAATTTCGAGTAAAAAGGTGAATCGTAAAAAGGTGTGTGAAGCTCTCATAAGTTCATACATGATTCAAACCATGGATAGGGGCATGTTCCATGCAGATCCTCATCCCGGTAATTTGGGGTTTTCAAAGGAGGGAAAACTCGTGTTTTACGACTTTGGTCTCGTGATAGACATATCCGATGAACTAAAGGATGGATTCAAGCAGATGTTCTCACACATAATAAACCGTGACACAAAGGGTATAGTCGACACACTCGTAAAATTGAAAGTAATCGTTCCCACGACGAGTGATACGGGTGACATCGAGGTATTTTTCAAGACCACACTTAATTACCTCGAAACACTCGATGGAACCAATCTTCGAGATGAATTGATGAATGACGAGATACTCATGTCACTCGCCATCGAGAAACCATTCATAATACCCACGTCGTTCGTGTATTTGGCTAAAGCATTCTCTACTATAGAAGGTACGTGTGTAAAGTTAGATGATAATTTTAATTATTATGAATATTTAGAACCCCTCATGAAGGAACAAGTATCCGATGCGATCGATGTCAAAGGTATGGTATCTACATCGATGGAGATGCCTTCTCGGATACGTAATATAAATGTGGCTGTTCTAGGTTTGGAACAATCTAGAGCATCCATGAAAAGAGCTTTAAAAAGGACGAGTCGAGAGGTGAGGTACGCACAATACAGTGTGTTATGTGCTTTGTGTGCGGGTAATATGCTTGACTATGGAAGGCATTATTCGTTTATCTTTTTTTCAGTGATGACTCTTTGGTTCGTATTTACTTCTCGTAGAAGTCTATAGAACTCTCGACTATTTCGACCGATGGCTGTTCAGTCTTCGATGCCTTGAAGAATTCCTGGTGACTTTCAAAAATTTCCTGAGAACGTTTCTTCTCACTTTCTGCGATTTCTGAAAATCTATTCTTCATATTGTCGAGATCTTTCGCGCGTTGCTTTTGCATTTTCTTACCGAATTTCTTGAACTTTTTTTGGGACGCCATTATTTGGTTTTGGTACACACTGAGCATTTATTATCTCTTAACATTTTTTCTGTGTCTCATAAAAATTGTCGAGTCCGTTTTTTGAACATTCTAGGTAATATCAATATACATACTAATAGACATATTATAGTGCCATAGGTAACGTATCTAACATTTTTATCTTTCCACCTAAACCGCGTAGGCCACCGCGTGATAGGAAGTAGTTTAAGTGGGAATTTATTGAATGGGGCTTCTCTATCTTCGTCAAAAAAGCTCTCATCAAATTCATCGTCCCACCAGTCGGGGAGTTCCAGGGGCCCGGATTCATTGCATGCCATTATTATTTCGTTATTGGACAATGATCGTATGTTCATATCTTTACCGCAAAATTTGTACGAATCTTTGCAGTCGCTCGTGACATTATATGGTATGTAACCATTATTACATGCAGTTGGTCTACAGTGTGCGTTGTCTTTTAGAATGGTGTACCCATCTTTAAAATGTTTCTTATTTGCGTGTAAATTTTCGTAATATTTACATCCTTTGGCGGTAGAATCTACGGAACATACTTTATTTTTAAAATTGTAACATGTACACCACTTGTCCTTTGGATTCTGTTTGCAAAACTTAGAAGCCGTTGAGTCATACGCATTACCCAATTGCTCTTTAGTACATTTTGAATCTGTTTTAATGCGTTCTTCCTCATTTAGACACCATTCGGATCTCATGGAGTTATCTGCTCGGTTTGCACACGTCTGTCCACCTCCGATCTGTTCTGTAAAGTTTTTTATGTCACTGCAATATTCTTTCACTAAATCATTATACCCGAAATGCCTCTTACATGGGGTACCCGCGAGCATTGAGAGCACTTGTGACGTGATTGGAAAATTTTCCCTATTTGTGAGGAAGTCGTCACCGTGTTCCTCTTTTAGACCATTTTCCATAGTTTCACATTGGTCGACCTCTATCGTCATACCTTACTGTCTGTTTAGAAAATTATAAGAACGAATATAAGAAATAAAAACAACGCAATGAGACCCACTGCAGCTTTTTTTTGCGTGTCTGTTAAGTTTCCAAAAGCCGAAGTCGCCCTCGACTGTGCATCCATTTTAGGTTGATGAGTCGCACCACTCGGCGAGCCACTACTCGGCGAGCCACCACTCGGTGAGTCACCGGCGGATGGTTGTGTGTTTGTATTGGCCGTTTGTTCACATGTAGCGTTAATGGTCGAATCAGCTATACCTTGTATATCAAAATCTTGAACGCAGACCTGGACAGGTCGGTTACAATTTTGATTTGAATTTGCGGGTATATATTTTTTACCCGTACAGACCTTGCCAAAACATGTTGCCATACCATTCCAAGAATTTTTATAGTCTTTAGGGGTGGCTTCCACTAATTTGTCATATGTATCTCTTTTCTTCTTGCACCCAGCCGCAGTGGAATGAGTTTTACACACATCATTTGATACGTTATAGCATGAACACCATTCATCGTTTCTACCATTGTTTTTACAGTATTTCGTAGCTACATCATCATAGTGATTTCCTAGATTCTCCTCGGTACAATTGGCATCGGTTGCTATACGATTCCCGACACTACAATATGCCTTTGCGATTCTTTTACCTGTGTCGTATTCAAGACAATTCCCACCACCCGGGTTCTTGAACGCGTTTTCTGTTACGCCGCAGAAATCCTGTTTGAGTTTCGAAAACATGGAAGCCCTTGGGTCATTTGTGATACCATTTTTGTTTAAATGTAAGTGCCTGAGTTTACTTGCGTCGTCTTTACTGTAAAAACAACGAACTTTTCGAGCACCCTGCATAAACTTACCAGTCCCACCGGGACACGGTGTTGAAGCTCTATCATTGCTTTTTATATTTCCTAAAATCACGTCGCTTCGATCAGCCGAAATTCCCTGTTTGGGAAGGAGTATTTCTCCCGTATGGCCAGAATTTAAACCATTTGTTGGTATGTCGTACGATATTTCATCTCCGCGCTTACCTCGTACCTTATGAATCGAAAACCCCCATAACTGATCATTCCAGCCGTGCTGCAATTCATGTACTTGTCCGGATAAAGCCAATGCATATGGAAATCCACCACCGTTCGAACCCATTGGGTAAGAGTATGCATTTCGCTGGTAGTGACCCGCCCACACAGTTGTTTCTGGACAATCGAGAACTTTGTAACCTGTTATACCATTCCAATGTACACATCCATTGCAATCTTTCATGCATCTAGTAGCATCACCGGGAAACTCGCCTCCCGCATGTTCACCGACAATGTGATTTCCGCCACCCCAATGGTTATCGCTATATGCATGAACTCTGCATCCGGATGTAGTACGTCTACAATGACCCGACGTCCCCATTTGTGAGTCTTATCTTTACCTGAGAAAATATATAAGTTACTGAGGGAGAGTTAAGTTATTCACAAAGTTTTCAAGAGTTCATGTAGAAACTGACCAGTCCCACTGGTACATAGTTTTGCAGATCTATCATTGTTTTTTATATTAGAAAAAGTATAAAAACGAATATAAGAAA
>Ga0209404_10002271_pt1 | contig 12042 bp, 13 predicted proteins | sample TroAtlMetagenome_2_FD_187447 | JGI IMG/M metagenome (GOLD analysis project Ga0209404, IMG submission 187447) | Marine eukaryotic phytoplankton communities from Atlantic Ocean - Tropical Atlantic ANT8 Metagenome (SPAdes) (version 2) | ecosystem: Environmental > Aquatic > Marine > Oceanic...
CGTTTAGAGTACATTGGTCAAATGTACCCGGAAGAGATGAGGAATGGCATAAAAGAACTGTCTCAACTATTGGTGAAGATGCTTTCAGACAGGAGTACGAAGCAGAATTTTTAGGATCAACTAACACTCTAATTTCGACTGAGAAGCTTCAAGAAATGTCATATAATGACCCAATGTTCTCAAGAGAAGGTTTAGATGTGCATGAAGAGCCAAAAGAAGGAAATACATATACTATCACCGTTGACGTGGCTAGAGGACAAGGACAGGACTATTCCGCCTTCTCGGTGTTCGATATTACTGAAATTCCGTACAAAATAGTGGCAAAATATCGAAATAACACCGTTGCACCCCTACACTTCCCGAATATTATAAATACTGTTGGAAAGAGATATAATTATGCGTATATTTTAGTAGAAATAAACGACATTGGTTCACAGGTTGCTGACGTTCTACACCACGATTTAGAGTATGAACATTTGTATTCAACATCATGGTATGGTAGGCATGGACAACAATTAAGTAGTGGAGCAAGAAAAGAATCTGCTTTTGGTGTTAGAACAACTAAGACAATGAAGAAATTGGGTTGTTCTAATTTGAAATCATTGATTGAAGAAAACAAACTCTTGTTCAACGATTATGATATTATATCAGAACTAACTACATTTATTGCTACTGGTGAGTCCTACTCAGGTGAAGAAGGAACACATGATGATTTGGTTATAACATTGGTGTTGTTTGCTTGGCTGATAGATCAACAGTATTTTAAAGATTTAAGTCAACAGAATATAAGAGATAACTTATATCAAAATCAAATGAATCAGTTAGAAGATTTAACAACACCTTTTGGAATTATTGATAATGGTATGAATCAAGATGAATTTGAAATTGATTCTGATGGGACAGTATGGAAAACAGTCTAGTTTCTTAAAATAAATTATTTAGCAATTGATGAAAATATATTAATATAAAAAATGTAATTAATTGTAAAGGAGAGTTCAAATGCCATTTCAAGTAAGTCCGGGCGTAGTAGTTACCGAAAGAGATTTAACTACTGTTGTCCCTAATGTTGCAACCAGTATTGGTGCTATTGCTGGTGAATATCAATGGGGCCCAGTATTGGAGAGATTTAGAATAACAACAGAAAACGAACTAGTAAGAAATTTTGGTAAACCAAATTTAAGAACAGCTGCAGATTTTTGGACAGCTGCAAATTATCTATCATATACAAACAATTTAATTGTTGTAAGAAATACCAATAGTGATGCTTTTAATGCAACCGTTGGTGATGATGATGCTGCACCAAACTCTGCTGCGGTAAGAATGTTAAATCTTGTAGAACATGACAAACAAACAGATGCAGTTTTTCAAGCAGGTAGTGATTGTTTGTTTCTAGCAAAGTTTCCTGGAGCAATGGGAAACAGTTTAAAAATATTAGCTATTGATAAGCATGGTTGGGACCTTGCTCGTACAGCATATGATGGAGGTACATCAACAGCAGACCAAACAACATTTATCACATCATTTGATGGAGCTCCAGGTACATCCACAGACGTAAGTAAAGCTGGTGGTTCTAATGATGAAATGCATATCATTATTATTGACGAAGATGGTTCATTTGCTGGTGAGCCAGGAGAAGTTCTTGAACGTCACGCTTACATTAGTAAAGCAGTTGATGCTAAAAAAATAGATGGTTCTTCAAATTATGTTGGTAACGTATTACGTTCTCAATCACAATATGTTTGGATGGGTGATAAAACTGAATTTACAGCAAACTCAACAGGAGCTGGTTCTGATGTTGGTGCAGTTAAATCAAGTACATTCAAATTATTTAATAACGCTGCAGCAGCAAAAACCATATTGGGCGGTTCTTTAACTGGTGGTACAGATGGAAGTACAATAACAGATGGACAACGCCAAACTGCTTATGATATGGTTGGAGATGTAGAAACAGTAGATGTAACATTAGTTATGTCTGGTGCAGGCAATACGATTGTTGGTAAATATATTGTTGATAATATTGCTGGTACACGAAAAGATTGTGTTGCTTTTGTTTCACCAAACAGAGCATCAGTCGTACATCCTGCTAGTCAAAGTGCAGCAGTAGCGGCATTAAAAGTAGATAACACTCTTTTAGGTTCATCTAACTATGCAGTTATGGATGGTGCATGGAAATATCAGTATGACCGTTATCGTGATGAATTTATTTATGTTCCAATGAACGGTGATATGGCTGGTCTATGTGCAAGGACAGATTATACAAATGACCCATGGTGGTCACCTGCTGGTTACACAAGAGGTACAGTTAAAAATATTTTACGACCTTCTTGGGAGCCAAGAAAAGCAGACCGTGATGAAATGTATAAAGTAAGTATTAATCCGATCATTACACAACCGGGTGCGGGGGTTTTACTTTTTGGTGATAAAACAATGCAAGTTCTTCCGAGTGCATTTGATAGAATTAATGTACGAAGATTGTTTATTGTTCTTGAGAAAGCAATTTCGATTGCAGCTAAATCATTATTGTTTGAATTCAATGATGAGTTTACACGAGCACAATTTGTAAACATTGTTTCTCCATTTTTGAGAGAAGTACAGGGACGAAGAGGTATTACAGACTTCAAAGTTGTTTGTGATACTTCAAATAATACAGGTCAAGTTATTGATACGAATAACTTTGTTGGTGATATTTACATCAAACCAGCAAGGTCTATTAACTTCATTCAGCTTAACTTTATTGCCGCTCGAACTGACGTTTCTTTTTCAGAAATCGGTGGTTAAGTCTTATAAATACTATAAACAAAAGGAGTAACAAACAATGAGTAATATTTCAGCTTTTGCAAAGAATTTTCAAGGTGGTGTAAGACCTAACCAATTTGAAGTTACAATTCAAAATTCACCTGTTGGTGCTATTGATTTCCGATTTCTAGGTAAAGCAGCACAAATTCCTGCTTCTACCATGGGAAATATTGATGTTCCATATTTGGGCCGTCAATTAAAAGTACCTGGTGATAGGATTTTTGAAGATTGGACAGTTACAGTATTTAATGACCCAAATTGGGCTGGTCGGTCTCAAGTAGAGAGATGGATGCAGAAACTTCAAGGACATCGCAATCCTGTTAGAACTACAGCTGCTGGTAATGTTTATGGTCAAGCTATTGTTCGTCAAAAAGGACGCGATGGTAATAACTTGGCAACATATGTAATGGAAGATATTTATCCAACAATGTTGGCAGCTATTGAATTGGAATGGGGTTCAAATGATGCCGTTGAAGAATATCAAATAACATTTGCGGTCAATAATTGGTACAATACACAAAGTCGTGAGCCTAATGCTTCCGGTAGTGGTGTTGACATTGACTTTAATGTTAGCCTTGGTGGTATCAATATTGGAACTAATGGTATTAGTGCTAATTTCTAAGTTTGAAATGGGGGAGTTCGCTCCCCCAGTATTTTCATAATGAACAAAGGATGATAATATGGCTTTCGATTTATTTGGATTTTCAGTCACAAAAAAGAAAACACAGAAAACATTTGTAACACCAGAGAATGATGATGGTGCAATTACTTATGTTGAGGGTGGTGGATTTGTAGGAACATATCTCAATACTGATATTGATGCTAAAGATGAAAATCTTTTAATCAAAAAGTATCGTGAAATGGCAATGACACAAGAAGTTGATCTTGCTATTACAGATGTTATTAATGAATCCATTTTGCATGAAACTGGTAAGTCGGCAGTACATCTGTCTTTGGAAAAATTAGACCAAAATGAATCTATCAAGAAAAAAATTGATGGTGAATTTAAAAATATTGTAAAACTTTTAGATTTTAATAAAACAGGTTACGATACTTTTAGAAAATGGTATATTGATGGTAAACTTTATCATCATATTATTGTTGATAAAACAAAACCAAAAGAAGGAATTAAAAATTTAATTCCAGTTGATGCACTTGATATTAAAAAAGTTCGTGAGATAAAAAAAGAAAAAGATGCAGTAACAAATGTTGAGTTTGTAAAAGATATAGAAGAATATTTTATTTATAGACCAGACCAAGCTACTGGACAATTACACGCAGGTGGCAGACAACATGAAGAAATAAGAGTTTCACTTGATGCTATCTCTTATGTTCATTCTGGTCAAATTGATTCAGAAAAACAAGTTGTTATTGGTTATCTTTACAAAGCAATCAAACCTTATAACCAATTAAGGATGATTGAGGACTCACTTGTTATCTATCGTTTAGCAAGAGCTCCAGAACGTAGAATTTTTTATATTGATGTTGGTAACTTACCCAAATTAAAAGCAGAACAATACTTGCGTTCTGTTATGGATAAGTATAAACAGAAAGTTGTTTACAATGCATCAACTGGTGAAGTAGAATCACAGAAAGAGCAGATGTCAATGCTCGAAGATTTTTGGTTGCCAAGACGAGAGGGTGGAAGGGGTACAGAAATTAATACTCTACCTTCTGGACAAAATCTTGGAGAGATTGAAGATATAGAATATTTTAGAAAGAAACTTTATCAATCACTCAATGTACCAATTTCAAGAATTGAAGGTACAGAACAAACTGCTTTTAATCTTGGAAGAACATCAGAGATTAATAGAGATGAAGTTAAATTTTCTAAATTTATTTCAAGATTACGACATAGATTTTCAGCTTTATTTACAGAGTTGTTAAGAGTACAACTTCTTCTTAAAGGAATCATTAAAGAAGATGATTGGTATGATATTAAAGATGCGATGGAATATGTTTGGACTAAGGACTCTCATTTTGCAGAATTGAAAAATAATGAAATTCTTAGAGAGCGTTTGGAAGTTCTTTCATCATTGGATGAGTATGTTGGAAAATACTTTTCTAATGAATGGGTTAGAAAAAATGTTCTCCGACAAACTCAAGAAGATATTGAGAAGATTGATAAAGAAATTAAGAAGGAAACAGGTGTGGATGATACAGATGATGTAGAAGTTAATCCAGCCTTATTAGGATTTCAAGACGTAAAGAGACAAGATTAAGTGAGTAAATAATGACTATTTCTAAATCTAGTTTTTTAAATAATTATAAAAATAAAGTTGCTTCTGTTGATTCGGAAAAAATTAATGAAGCAATAAGGTATGCTTTTGACCTTACAGATAAATATGGGATCGAAAGAATTAACAAATCAATTTTAGAAGCATCTATTGAGTTTAAGATTGATGAGAATTTATTAAGAGAAAAAATAAATGATGAATCGTTTATGTTAGAAGAAAGGGATGAAAATGGAAGATAACCTAAAAGCAAGTATAGTACAAAATGTTCTTGATAGAAAATTTTCTCGAGCCAATTCTGAGTTTGCAAATATGATGAGAGATAAAGCATACGCAGCAATTGATGATTTTAAAAATGCTTTCAAATATGTTGCAGTACAAAAAGCAGAACCTGCAAAAGAATCAGAAAAAAAAGAAGTTGAAAAAAAATCAACTGAAAAGAAAGAGAAATAATGGAAGAAGCATTGACATTACAGCAAAGAATTAAGCGTTCTCGTATGATGAAAGTTAAAAGTAAAATGATTGCGAGAAAACGTGAAATTGCAATGCGTAAAAGAGCTAGTACAGATAAGTTAAAGCAACGTGCTTCTAAAGCTGCTCGAAAAATAATTCAAAATAAAATATTAAAAAATCGTGATAAAGATGAATTATCTTTTGTTAGTAGAGAAAAATTAGAGAAATTAGTCAATAAGAAAAAGGCAGTTATTAAAAGAATAGCAAAAAGATTATTGCCTTCAATAAGACAAAAAGAATCAGAAAGATTGCAAAAACGAAAAGGGGGAGACAAATGAAGTTAATAACAGAACATACTAATGAAGTAGAGTATATTGTTGAAGGTAAAAACAAACAACAATATATTAAAGGGATTTTTATGCAATCTGATATTAAGAATCAGAATGGTAGAGTTTATCCTTTTTCTGTTTTGAAAAAACAAGTAAGGACTTTTAATGAGAAATTTGTAAAACAAGATAGAGCTTTAGGAGAACTTGGACATCCAATGGGCCCCACAGTTAATCTTGATCGTGTTTCTCATGTAATTACTGAGTTGTACGAAGATGGTAAAAATTTTGTTGGTAAAGCAAAAATTATTGATACACCAAATGGAAAGATTGTAAAAAATCTTCTTGAGTCTGGTGTTCGTTTAGGTGTGAGTTCAAGAGGACTTGGTTCAGTTAAAACAAATAAAGAGGGTGTGAATGAAGTTCAAGATGACTTTGTTCTTTCTACTGTTGATATTGTTTCTGACCCAAGTGCCCCTGACGCATTTGTTAATGGCATCATGGAAGGAAAAGAGTTTAGTTTAACAGGCGAAGTTGAATATAATATTCAACAGGAAATTAAAAATACTGTAAAGACCAGACTTGAACAAAAGAAGATTGAACTATTCAAGAATTTTATGAGTGGTTTATAATCTTAAACAATTTTAATTTAAAAAGGAGCTATTAAAATGGCTAAAGAAAATGGACAAGTTGATGAAGCAGAGATGATGGAAGATAGTGAAATTGAGAAAAAGATTGCAGAAGCTAAAAGTGCTAATAAAGAATTAGGCTTGCCTGATATTGATGACGAAGAAGGTCGAGAAGAATCAGAGGAAGATGGAGAAGGTGGAACATCTAAAGCTAAAGAACCCAAAATGAACAAATCTAAAGCATCTCCAAAAGCAGAAGGTAAAGATGACGAAGAAGATGAAGAAGAATATGAAGAATCTAAAAAAACTAAAAAAGAGGGTATGCCTCCTTGGTTGAATAAAGATAAAAAAGATGATGATGAAGATGATGAAGAAGATGAAAAAGAAGAATCCAAGAAAGAAGAAATCGAAATTAATGTAGATGAAGATGTAGCTGCATTGATTAACGGTGAAGAACTTTCTGAGGAATTCAAATCTAAAGCTGCTACAATCTTTGAAGCTGCTGTTAAATCTAAAATTGCAAAAGTTCGTAAACAGATTAGAGAAGAATCTAAGAAAGAGCAAGACGAGCGTATTGAGTCTATGCAGACAGAAATGACTGAGAACATGGATAAATATCTCAACTATGCTACAAAAGAGTGGATGGAAGAAAACAAACTTGCTGTTGAAACTGGTGTTCGTAACGAAGTTACAGAAAGTTTCATTACTGGTTTGAAGAAACTGTTTGAAGAACATTATATTGATGTTCCAGAAGAAAAAGAAGATGTTTTTGAAAGTCTAGTTGTTGAAGTTGCAGAACTTGAAGAAAAACTAGACGCACAAACCCAGAAGCACATGGATACCGTGAAAGAATTAAATACATATAAGGCTGCTTCTATTTTCCAGACCGTTGCAGAAGGAATGGTCGATACTGATGTTGAAAAGTTTAAAGAATTGATAGAGGACGTTGATTACGACGCTGATGAACAGTATGCGGAAAAACTGAATACTATCAAGAATAGCTATTTCAAGTCAGACAAGAAAGATGAAGTTGTAGATAATAAGAAAACTGCTGGCACAAATAATCCAGTTGTAGATGGAGTAAGTGACGGTCGTATGGATAGTGTAATGCAAGCAATTTCTAGTTTATCAAAGAAATAATGGAATGAGTGATTTTTAACATTAATTAATTAAATAAAATTTTAAAGGAGTAGTAATATGTATATGTCAGAACAAATTTCTGAGAAGTGGAAGCCCGTAATGGAGCATCAAGACCTCCCAGAAATCAAAGATAATTACAAAAGAGATGTTACATTGCGTCTCTTGGATAATCAAGATAAATTCTTGAGTGAAGCTGCACCAACAAACCATATGGGTGGCTCTTCTTCAACTGCTGGTGCTGGTGCTATTGATACATGGGATCCAATTCTCATTTCATTGGTACGACGCGCAATGCCTCAAATGATTTCTTATGACGTTTGTGGTGTTCAACCAATGACCGGTCCTACGGGATTGATTTTTGCTATGAAAGCAACTTATACAGATCAAGCAGGTGGTGAAGCATTGTTTAATGAAGCAGATACTGCTCATTCCGCAGAGGGTGATGGTTCCGCTAAAGTTGCTGCAACTGCACAAACTGGTTTATCTAGTACAGTTAATCCTTTTGGTAATGAGGGTTCTGTTACGGCTGCTACACACGGTGTAGGTATGTCAACTGAAAATGCTGAAAAACTTGGTGAAGCAAATAATCATTTCAGCGAAATGGCATTTACGATTGACAAAATTTCCGTAACTGCAAAATCTCGAGCTCTGAAAGCTGAATACTCTACGGAGTTGGCTCAAGACTTGAAAGCAGTTCACGGTCTTGATGCAGAAACAGAATTGGCAAATATCTTGTCAACAGAAATTCTGCAAGAAATCAATCGTGAAGTTATCCGTACAATTTACTCGGTTGCTCGTTATGGTGCAAATAATGATGTTACTAATCCGGGTATCTTTGATTTGGACACAGACTCTAACGGTCGTTGGTCTGTTGAAAAATTCAAAGGATTGATGTTCCAAATTGAACGTGATCGTAACGAAATCGGTCATGCAACTCGACGCGGAAAAGGTAACTTTATGATCTGTTCTCCTGACGTAGCTTCTGCTTTATCAATGTCAGGTATGTTGGAATCAGGTCATGCTCTTACAGTAGATGATACAATGTCAACTTATGCTGGTATGATGAATGGAATGAAAGTTTTCATTGATCCTTACTACACAGCTGGTGTTGGACAATTCTATTGTCTTGGTTACAAAGGTGCATCTGCTTATGATGCAGGCCTTTTCTATTGTCCTTACGTTCCACTACAAATGGTTCGTGCAATGGGTGAGCAAACATTCCAACCAAAAATCGGTTTTAAAACCCGATATGGAATGGTATCTAATCCTTTTGTTAATGCCACAGGTGCGTTGACAGCTGCAACCACTCCGGCTGCACAAGACGGAAACCAATATTACAGAAAAGTTCGCGTTGCAAACTTGATGTAATTTCGGTTTTTTATCGAATCAAGAGGGATGGGGATTTTCCCTGTCCCTCTTTTTTTTTGAGGATAACAAGTATGCATGAATATAAAGCAAAGGTAACTAAAATTGTTGACGGAGATACCATTAAGTGTGATATTGATTTGGGGTTTGATTTGTTTCTTTCTAATCAAACTATACGGCTCTATGGAATAGATACGCCAGAATCCAGAACTAGAGATTTAGAAGAAAAATTCTACGGAAACATATCTAAACAGTTTTTAAACGATTATTGTCCTAAAGGTTCTATGATTACCCTTAGAACTCATTTAGATAAAAAAGGCAAGTTTGGGCGTATATTGGGTGAGTTGATAGTCAACAAAGTCAATCTAAATGAACAAATGATTGAAGAAAACCTGGCTGTAAAGTATCACGGACAATCTAAAACAGACATAGAAAAAGAACATCTATATAATAGAACACAGCTGAATAGACGAGGTATGAAATATTCTTAACCTTTTTCCTTGTATAGCTGTTTCTGATGTGTTATTATTCTTATGTGGGTTGGTTCAGATATTATAAATATATATAACTAATTAATTAATAAGAGAATATGTAATGGCTTTAAAACCAAATGAATTAAATCAATTAAATGTAGTATCTTTTCAAACAAACTTTACAAGATTACCTAATGTAAACTTCTTTTGTCAAAAAGTTAATATACCATCTGTCTCTATTGGTCTAGCTCAACAAACTACTCCTTTTTCTGATTCACCAGTTGAAGGTGATAAACTTATTTTTGAACAAATGACTATGGCCTTTTATGTCAATGAAGATTTGTCTAATTATATGGAAATTTATAATTGGCTTATTTCTATGGGGTTTCCAGATAATCATGGACAGTTTGATTTAAAGGATAGTGTTGTAAATTTAGGAAGTGGACAAACTATAAGATCAGATATGAATATTGTTTTAGAAACTAACAAATCCAACCCCAATTATAACGTAGTATTTAAAGACGCTTTCCCAGTAACATTAGGGAGTGTTGAGCTTGACGCTGCAGCCACGTCGCTGGAGCCTATTGTAGTTGATGCTACGTTTGCATATCTCGGCTCATTTTCTATCGAAAAAATTACCTAACTTGTTCCTTGTATTTCCAATATTTTTTTGTTATAATTAGTGTATGAAAATTGAAGATATAAATCAAATGATTGACAAGGACGCAGCTTTCTTGAAAGAGGAATGTAATATTGATATTGCATCTCTCCGAGTGCCAGAGCTGTGTTCAAAATACCATCAACTAATCTACCAAGAAAAACTTACATTAGAATATTTTAAAACTGAATATAAAGTTTTAAAAAGAGATAGATGGATATATTATACAGGAAAAGCAGACCCCGAAGTATACGAAAAAGAACCGTTTAATTTAAATATATTAAAAGCAGATATAGATAAATTCTTAGATGCTGATGGTGCTTTAAATGTTTGTCATTTAAAAGTAAAGGCACAAGAAGAAAAACTGAATCTATTAACAGAACAAGTTAAGTCTATTATGAATTTATCTTTTAATATTGGTAATGCTATAAAATGGAAGAAGTTTTTGAATGGTGAGCTTGGATGATTGCAGTAGGTAAATTAAATGAGAGTTTCTTGCAAGTATCTTGTGAGAGGCACGTTGCGTATGAATTGAATGAGTATTTTTCTTTTAAAGTACCAAACTTTCAATTTCATCCGAAGTTTAAAGCAAAATTATGGGATGGTAAGATACGTTTGTTTAATATTCAATCTGGACAAATGTATCTTGGACTATATCCGTACTTGAAGGAATGGGCAGATAAACATTCTTATAAATTACAATCCGACATAGTAGAGGCCCGAAAGTTAAAGGGCATGGGTGTTACGGAAATAAAAGAGTTTTTCGATTCGTTAAAACTCCATTGTAAGAATGTGCCTATTACTCCAAGAGATTATCAAGTTGCATCATTCATTCATTGTGTTAAACAAGAAAGAGCTTTGTTGTTGTCTCCTACTTCATCAGGAAAAAGTTTAGTTATATATTCATTAATTAGATGGCATCAACAGTTCATTGAGAATGATAAGATACTAATATTAGTACCAACAACAAATCTTGTTAGACAGATGTATAATGATTTTGGTGATTATTCATCAAAACAACTTAACTGGAATGTAGAAAAAGAATGTCACCAGATATATTCTGGTAAAGAAAAGGAAACAGAGAAACAGATATACATAAGTACATGGCAATCATTGTTTCGTTTAGGAGCCCCATACTTCAAGAAATTTGGAATGGTTATTGGTGACGAAGCTCACCTATGTAATGCCCAGAGTCTTAAAGGTATCTTGGAAAAGATGATAACGTGTAGATATCGTTATGGTACTACTGGAACAATTACTGATTCTAAGACAAATAAACTGGTGTTAGAAGGGTTATTCGGTAAGACATATCAGGCCATTACTTCAAAAGAGTTGATGGATGATAAACATATATCTGATTTAAAGATTGAGTGTTTAGTTTTAGGTTATGAAGATGCAGAGAAGAAGCTATTAAAAACAGCAACATATCAAGAAGAAATAGAATTTATTGTTTCAAGTAGAAAGAGAAACGATTTTATATGTGAGTTAGCATTAGCCAGGAAAGGTAATGTTCTAGTATTGTTTAATTATGTAGAGAAGCATGGTAAGGTTTTAGAGAGAATATTACGGTCTAAATTAAAGACAGATAGAAATATTTTCTTTATAGCTGGTGAGACATCGGTGGAAGATAGAGAGAATATTAGGCAAATCACAGAAGTTGAAAACTCTATCATCGTAGCGTCATCTGGTGTTTTATCAACTGGTGTTAATATTAAGAATCTACAAACCTTGATATTTGCACACCCCTACAAAGGAAAGATTAGAAATCTTCAATCTATTGGTAGGGTATTGAGGTTGGATGATAAGGACAACAAAGCTATATTGTTTGATATAGTGGATGATTTATCATGGAAGAAGCACCAAAATTATGGTATTAAACATTGGAGTGAGAGAGTTAAAACATATACTAATGAAAAGTTTGAGTATAATATTAGAGAGATAACTTTATAAAGGAAACTAAAATGGGTA